>JGI20157J14317_10003754_pt1 | contig 11978 bp, 13 predicted proteins | sample COG_07_FD_14317 | JGI IMG/M metagenome (IMG submission 14317)
AGTATCCATATGTGTATAAATTTGTCCACTTAATCTCAGCAATATGCATTGAGGAAATTGTTTCACCTGCAGTGTTAGCGCGCGCATAACTTGGCGCATTATCAGATGTAGACAAAAATCCAGTTTGGGTCGAGTTAACTACTATACTACCTGTACCTAGACTGCCTTTACTTGTATTTACTGTTTGATATACTGCCATGTTCTATTCCTTTACGCCCCGCCTATCTTATGACATTTTATGATTATGTTACCGGCGCCAGATATATTAAATTGAAGATTCGCTTGAGCTAGGGCTGGTACTTCTAAACGCAATCCATTGTCAATAAAATTAACATACCCATTTTGACCATAGCAGTTAAATACAATATTGTTGCCACGTCTAATATACCAATAATAGTTTGCGTTGCTAGTACTCCAATACATTTCAGCAATATACAGCGAAGAAACTGTTTCGCCAGCAGTATTAGCTGCATAGTTTACTGGTGCATTACCAGTAAAAGAAACAAATCCAGCTGCATCTGAACGAACTACTAGAGAACTAGTGCCTCGACTACCTTTACTTTGGTTTACTGTAATAATTTGTGCCATAGTCTATTCCTTTACGCCCCGCCTGATTTGTGTAATTTCATAACTAAATCGACATTACCAGATTGGATGAAGACAACATTCGCTTGAGCTTCGGTCGGTGTTTCTAAACGCATCCCTTTGTCAGCAAAATTTAAATATCCCTTTGACCATAACATCTAAATACTGTTGTGTTACCACGTCTAATGGTCCAACTATAGTTTGCATTGCTCGTAGACCAATAAATTTCAGCAATATGCAAAGAAGAAACTGTTTCGCCAGCAGTATTAGCTGCGTAGTTTTCTGGCGCATTACCAGTAAAAGAAATAAATCCAGTTGTATTAGCACGAACTACTAGAGTACTAACGCCTCGACTGCCTTTACTTTGATTTACTGTAATCTTTTGTGCCATAGTCTGTTCTTTTCTTTACATTGCAGACTTAGCAAATTTGACCATACTATTGAAAGATGACTTGTCTTTCATTGCTTCGGTTTCCATTCGCTTTTTATTTGCACCACTGAGTTGACCAATAGCAGTATTGAGAGCTTTTGCAGAAGCATCATCAACCTTTACCATTTCGCCAGATTTCAGTTTGAGAGTACCAGCATTGAATGCTTCATCAAGTTCAACTGATTCAGTAACTTTAGAAGAACCCTGCATTACTGCTTTCATATCACCTTGTGACTTATCGGCAGAACGCTTTGAAGATTTTCCACCAGTCATAGACTTATACGTCTTTAGAATTGGCTCACCTTTTTTATGGTCTTTACCACCTACGTGATTAGGATCTTCTTTTGGACCTTTATGATCACCAGTATAAATCTCATCGTTTCCGAGAGGATAATCTGTTTTATCTACTTTATGTTTATCAGCAAATTCTTGTTCGCCTTTTGATACAGGCTTCAAGTATTTATCTGGCTTCTTCTGACCTTTTGGTGGTGTTTGGTCAGCAGCTATTTCTTCGAACAGATCTTTAAATTTCTTCATCTGATGATTCCTCTGGTTCTAAGTCGATTTCAGATTTTTGTTCTGGCTCTCCAAAAAAATTTTGACCAACCGCAACCTTTTGCACTTCAATAGCATCCATTGCCCGAGCCATTAAACTAGCGTCAATAGTTGATTTGAACTCACTTGAATTACCACCCTGTAAAGCGATAATAGCATCTCTAACTTGATCTGTCAAAACGACCTCCATTTAAGTATTTACTTTATTATTTATAATATTTGAAAACTATAATTATTGTTAGCTTGTTGGGAACTCTGCTATAGGTGGAGTGAAATTAGCAGTGTAACGAGCCATCGTCGTAATACGGAAACTATCGATTAAACCAGTAGATATCCAAGTAGCTCCACCACCATAACTACCAACACCCATTCGTGTGAGGGTAAAATTTTCAGTCTGTGCTTGATCTGTACCTACTTGACTGCCATCAATAAATACTTTTAATACGTTTGATGTCTTGACTACAGCCATGTGCTGCCAAGTCCCAGCAGTAAGGAGTGTATTTGCTACTCCGATGGTGTAAATCCCGACACCGCCAGTCTGGGGATCATATATATTTAGATTACCACTTGCGTCAACATACATAATGAAGTTGTCACCATTATTAATTCTACCATGAAAAAAATATGCGTTACTGCTTGTCCATGTTGAGTGTTTATACCACCATTCGATAGTGAAATCACTTGTACCCCAAGACAAAGCAGCATTTTCAGATGTGTTTATAAGACCACCATTATTATTAGTGCGTAAACTTTTTGTGCCAAATTTTGCATCAGCGTTATAAGAACCAGTCAATGAGTATGTGCTAAACGTGCCTGTCAGGTCGGTAATGTTATCATCAAAATTCAACGATAAAATAGTATCATTCCAGTTTGGATCGGTTATTACTAGCGTTGGATAATCACCATCTTTAACATCATCTAAAACTTTATTATTATCTGAACTAGAATAATTAATCATTCCTCCATACCCTAGGTCTACAGGATCGTATCCAATTACTTTAGGCATTTTTTGTTAGTCTCCATCAAAAATATATTATTTATAATATTTAAAAACTATAATTATTGTTAGATTTTTGGGAACGCTGTTGTCGGTACATCAAATGCAGCCGTATATCTAGCTACACCTTTTGTAATTCGTACTTGTTCAATTTTAGCGTTTAGTGGTCTAAGGGTATCTTGCCTACGACCAACAACTAGGTCATTTGCTGAATTAGAAACATCGTTAGTTGATTGAGAGTGTGTTTTTAATAGAGCACCATCAACAAACATATAAACGACTCCGCTTTCCCGTGTTATAGCTACATGATACCACTGTGATGTGCTTGGTGACCAGCTAACTACATAATCTGTTCTTTGGCCAATGCTGACAGGTTTCCAGAAAAATCTTAGGTTAGAACTAGTGTAATCAACCAACCAACCATTGGTGTTACTCCCCCGCCCCCCGTGTCCGAATAAAACTTGCCATTGATTTACATTATTGAAGTTGACCCAACATTCAAGTGTCCAATCGGTTCCTGCTAAATCATACGCTGTCGAATCCGGAGATGAAATAATATTGCTAGTACTGCCAACGAAGCTGTAAGCATTATCAAATTTACCAGTAACGAATGGAACAGACCCGTTCTCTGTTACTGTATTTCCTATAGGACCATGATCTGTAAAATCATCGCCATCTAGTAATAAACTAACATTAGCAAAATGAGGATCCCCAGCCACGACCGTTGGATAATCACCATCTTTAACATCATCTAAAACTACATTATTATCTATACCAGCATAATTAATAATTCCACCAAATCCTAGGTCTACAGGATCATATCCAATTACTCTAGGCATTATGCATTATCCTCAAATATTGGCCAAGATATGTCAAATGGGTTATCTTGGTTCGTTATATCTCTTAGTGCTTGTTTTGCTGCTTTTTGATCGTCAGATAATTCAGCAGTGGTTTCTGCAGATTTATAGGTATCAACATCAACAGTAACTCCATACATTGTATCAATTTGATTTAAAATTCGATCACGACTAGCTCTAATTCCTACCCATTCAGCAGCAATTTCAGCATCGTTATAAAGTCTTAATGTAAAGTCTGTGCCATCCCAGTTTAGTGTATGCGTTGTTCTATCATATGATGGTTTAACCACAGCAACATATCCAGCATCAGCAATTTCTTCGGCAGTAAATGTACTACTATCTGATCTCGTTTGGCCATTGCTTAGACGAATTCTTTCCGGTAATGCTTGAGGATATTCCCCGTTTAAACTATATATAGCCATTTTATGAAAGTTCTTCGTAACTTAAAACACACTCAAGGTCGCCACCAGCACTGGCTGTTGCAACAAGCGACTTATCTTCTTCAAGATAAACTGGTGAGTTTTTATCAATGACAACTGCTGAGCCATCTGCTGGAACAACAATCGTTGATGCAATAGCATAGCCTGTGCCACCGCCAGCAGCCGCTGAATGTACTTTAATAGTAATATCAGCGTTGTTTGTGCCATCAACGTTACAAACATATAATGACGATAGTTTAAAAACTTTACCGCTAGATGCAGCATTGCTTAGTAATGTTGTTGCGCTTGTACCACTAAGAGCCGTCAATCCTGTTTTTGCAGTAATAGTAGTTATACTTGCTAGGTTTGGTGCAGACATTTTATTGTTTCCTTAACTATTTAATATAAAAATTTAACCCCATAAGAGACTTGATACGTATCCAGATGCGCCAATACCGCTACTACCACCTGCTATGGTGATAGTCTTAGTCGCTCCCGTACCTGTTGCCGCAACTCCTGACCCAACAAAATTCAATGTCGTTGCCGCTGTCGATAGTGATGAACCTTCATCTTGAACAGTAATATCGCTACCGCCAACAGATGCAATATATGAATTAGTATTTGAAAGGTCAAGTGCTCTTTGTGCATCTACTGTTGCAATATATGAGTTAGTGTTAGATAATCTTAATAATGAATTGGCTTCACTTGCTTTAGTTGCAATACTAGCATTTGTGTTAGACAATAGTATATTAACATATGTATTTGCTGCAGCACTAGCCTGACTGGCTTTTGTTGCAATGTACGCATTGGTGTTTGACAGTCTTAACAGTGAATTAGCTTCACTCGCCCTAGTTGCAATATATGCGTTAGTGTTGGATAATCTTAATAATGAATTGGCTTCACTTGCTCTAGTTGCAATGTACGCATTGGTGTTGGATAATAATATATTGACATAGGTGTTTGCCGCAGCATTAGCATCTACTGTTGCAATATAAGCGTTAGTGTTTGACAGTCTTAACAGTGAATTAGCTTCACTTGCTTTTGCTGCAATACTACCATTCACCGTTGCAATGTATGAATTAGTGTTGGATAATCTTAATAGTGAATTAGCTTCACTTGCTCTAGTTGCAATGTACGCATTGGTGTTTGACAGTCTTAATAGTGAATTAGCTTCACTTGCTCTAGTTGCAATATATGAATTGGTATTTGAAAGATCAAGTGCTCTTTGTGCATCTACTGTTGCAATGTATGAATTAGTGTTGGATAATAGTACATTGACATATGTATTTGCTGCAGATTCCGCTTTTGTTGAAAAGAGACCGCGAGCAACAGTATTAGCAATAAACGTAGCGTCTGGGTTTGAGTTAACTGTTATAGTTGTAGAATCGCCAGAAGCAGTTACAGTTGATCCAATAAAATTAATTTCACTTATTGTGGTACCAATTGATACGCCTTCTTCTTTAATAGTGAGAGCAGAACCACCGCCACCGCCACCGCCACCTGCACTACCTGCTTCCCATTTGCCTTTGGAAGTACTATAGATAAGTGCCTGTCCGTTTGATGGAGTTTTTACTGAATTATAATCAACATCATTAAGACGATGTAACCAAACCTCACCACCGCCGCTACTACCACCACCGCCACTCATAGCAAGTCTAGATACTTGGGAACTTATTTGATTTCGAAATCCAGTAAGATCCTCTTCAATTGTTTTCTTTATTGCAGATACATCTACTTCAGTACCGTCTCGACCTGATGGTCCTTGAGGTCCAGCGATTCCATCTGATCCTTGTGGACCAATTGGTCCTTGATCGCCTTTATCACCTTTTGGACCAATAGCGCCTCGTGCACCGTCGGCACCGTCGGCACCGTTGGCACCTGTATTGCCTATATCGCCTTTTGGTCCTTGCGGTCCAACATCACCTTGTACACCAACAAAACCTTTTGGTCCTTGGTCGCCTTTATCTCCCTTGTCGCCTTTATCACCTTTTGGACCAATCAAACCTTGTGGACCAATTGGTCCTTGCTCTCCGAGTAATCCTTGTTCGCCTTTATCACCACGTTTGCCTTGTACACCAGGCGCACCTTGCCCGCCACGAGGACCAACAACATTACCTGCAGTGAAAATTTGATCGTCTTCACGAATTAAGTGAAGTTTACCGTCTGCAATTGTGGCTTCTTTGATTGAAAGACCAGTAGAACCAGTTTCACCTTTTGGTCCAATTGGACCATGAGATTCAACAACGACAACTTTTCCAGGATCACCTGGTTCGCCTCTTTCTCCTTTATCACCCTTTTCGCCCACATAGCCTCGTGGACCTTCGAGGAGAGTAGGTATAGGTAATACTAACTCTTCTTTCAGATCTTCTTTCAGATCTTCTTTCAGATTAGCAATCTTTTTCTCTGTATATTTAATTGCTGCCGCAAGAATTTTGGCATCACGTATTTCCGACATCATTAATCCTTTTCTAAAGCAACATCTAAATATTGAGTCATTCTTTCCACAAGTTCTTTTTCTTCTGCAGAAATTTCCTCGGGAGGTTCAAACGCTTCTGTCTGTGCTATTGGTCTTGGTGTTTCTTTTTCTTCTGCATCAGGATCATCACTTTCTTCTTTGTCAATCTGTTTCTGCTCGTTTTTAATATCTTCTTCAGTCATACGAAGAACATTTTTACGAACCCAATCGCCAGAAAAATATCTACCAACATAGCCATCAATCTCACCAAGTATTTGTAATCTACCTTGCATAATCTCAGTATCTTTAAGTTCGGTGAAATGATTGTCTTCTTGATAATCAAAATGAATATCTTGTTTCATTTCTTTCCATTCAGCACGAGTAATAACACCCTTCAATGCTAGTTGGATTTCAAGAATCTCATCAAATAATATTGAGAATCGTGTCCGTAAACGCATTATAAATTTATTAAACTTGACTTCATCCCTTGTTATTTCAGATGACCGTCCAAGATTAAAATTGCCTTCAGCTTCCATACGAGTCACAGGAACATTTAATGACTTATAAAGTTTGCGACGGAAATAATCAACATCATCCATTTCGCCAAGACTTTGACCGCCTGGAAGTGTTGTGATTTCAGTACCACGACCACCTTCACGACGAGGAAGCCAGAAGTCTTCAAGCATTGTCATAAATTTACGATCATCTCTTACTTCACCTGTAGATGCATCATAGATCAGTTTGTTTTTATGCTTGACCATCATGTCACGCATATACTGCTCTGCTTTCATCTTAGGCAAGTTACCAACGTCAATATAAAATACTCTACGCTCAGGCGCACGGGCAAGACGGTAAATGACAACCGCATCTTCAAGCATCCGCAACTGATTGAGTGGTTTTAATGCTTTGTGAAGATATGAATATACCATACTATTGCGTTCATCAAGTAAACCAGAATGACAGTAAGCAATGGAATCTTTTGCTATCTTAACACCTTGTGTTTGGTTTGCACTTGTCAAGCCGCCTTGATTGTACATATAGTATTCATTCATACCTTTGTAAATCGTAACACCAGTTCTTTTATCTTTTTCCTTAATAGGCTCGCGAATTTTACGAATCTTGCGAGGATCAATATAACGTAGGTCTTTAATACCTTGACGTGGATTTTTCTCATCGATGACAATATGATAATACAAACGACCATCAACATACCATTTACGGAATGTATCATAAGCAGTGTTATTGAAGTCGAGCATTTTTAATACTGATTGAAATTCTTCTGTTATTTTCTTTTTAATAGAGTCAGGATAATCGAGGTTGTCAAGAACAATACTTACTGGACCAGCGTCTTCAGTAACAACAATTGCTTCATTGACAACATCTTGAACTGCAGAATCACACTCAGGTTGTTGAACCATTTGACGATACTTAGTTACAAGCTCGCCTTCATTTTTTGCTTTGCCCTCAAGATCAACATATGTTCCATATGCTCCACCAGGAGCAATTTCAACTGCGCCATCATCTTGCGTTGGTGAAACAATTGAAGGAAGGTTTTCTTGTTGATCGTCTTGTTTTTTTCGGGCGATGGTGAAGCCAAAAAGTTCAGCCATTTTTTTTAATTCCCATACTGTAAGTTTTATCTCTTATTATTTATAAGAACTGAAAAAAGAAAATAGGGGAACCTCAGAAATAGAAGCTCCCCTACTGTCAATAAAAATACAAAATATCTTATGTATTAATAGCGATTCCAAACTCGCTTGCATTGTCAATTGTGAAGTAATCATACTCCCACGTTACTTGGAATTCTTCAATGCCTTCGTTTGCCCAATCAAGCTCAATAGCTGAAATCTGCGATGGGAACAAGTTAACAAATTTATATTCACGAAGAATATTGCCTTGTTTGCCATAATGAATTACGGAACCCTGTGACTTATATGCTTCTGGTCCCGCACCAGCAAGGCGAACATTGCCTTGTACGCTGTTGATATTTTGATGCCACTCTTCAAGAGTACTACGAACAGCAAAGTCTTCATCGTTGATAATTGTTACTGACCATGGATCAAATATACGGTTGCCTGCAAACTTTACTGGGCGACCGAAGTATTGTACAGGAACAACTCCAACAGTTGATGCTGGAATTTGAGCTGTTCGACACATAAATCTAATTTTATCATCAGCAGATGCGTTGAATGGGTTAGAAATATTGACTTCAAACAGCGATGGTCGAGCGCCACCATACTGCATCTGTCCTTGGAATTCTGTTACACTAAAAGCCATATTGTTTCTCCTGGGTTCTTTCTTTTATTTATATTAGAACTGACCAACAACTTCTTCAAAATCAACACCAGTGCGAACTGCAACGAAGTTAAGTTGAATAAAGTTAATTGAACGAGCTGGCTTAATGTAAATATCACCAATGAACTCATTTCGGTCAATGACTTCGCCAGTATTGTTCGTTTCATCACAAACTACACGGAAGTCAAAGATACCACGACGACCTTGAACGTCCCGAAGGAATGGTTCAACGAGGTTGCGGAACTGTGAGCGAGTAAAGGCATCGTTGAACTCGAACAATGTAAACTTAGAAGCAGTAGAAATTGCTTTCTCAAGAACAATAAAGAGTCGACGAACATTGATACGATCAAATGCACTTGGTTTAGCAAGTAAAGTCTTATCGCCAAATAGTACTGTTCCCTGACCTGGGAATGTAACTACTGGGTTAATACCTGCTTTGTAAAGCAAATCGCGTTCTGCTTTCTTAGGATTAACTGAAAGTTTAATAACATTTTTTACATTACCACGGTTAAAGCCAGCAGGTGAGAACCATGGATCACGGTTTGTATCTGTACGAACCATAAGACCAGCAGTATCGCCATTCATTGGAACATAACGATATACATCATTATACTTGTCATACTGATACTTCCAGCAAGAATCCATTACAGCGTATGAGCTTGAAGGAAGTGTATTGCGGAAAGCAATAGTATCTTCTGCTTCTTTACCAGCATAAGAACTATTGTTTACAACGTCGCCAGCTTCTGGTGACAAGCAGACAATACAGTCTTTACGAGTCTCGCAGATATTATTAATAATATGAACTGCAAGAGTTTGNTTAGAATCAGCACCAAGGATAAGTGATACATCAACGTCTTCTGCAGAACTAAAGTAATCATAACCATTAATAAGTTGTGCGTTTGTTGGAGCAGCACCATTTGAACCACCAGCCATCGAGGTAGATGTTGGTAGATCGTTTGAGTTTGTATATGTCTGAGAAGCAGTACCGCCTGCACCAGTCATATTATCTACATGAGAAGCCCACCAAAGCCATTGTGAACGTTGGTTAATAACTTCCTTATAATAGATAGATGTTCCATCATCTGACATTGCATCGCGGGCACGAGATAGATTTGAGAAACGCTCAACTACCTGACCACGAACACCAGTGATATCACCGTCTTCATCAACAATAGCAATATGAAGTTCATCGCCCGAACCACCTGCACGAGTAGCGTATGTAGATGTTCCTGGAGCAGCATCAAAGAAGTTGAAGTATTCCCAACGTCTTTTAACAGCAGCAGATTTTACTTTTGTAGTACCTGTCGTACCAAGCTCTTCAGCAGTTGGTGCAGTTGCAAGAGTAATAACAGTACTGTTAGCAGCTGCTACTTTAATACCATCACCAAGATTAATGTCCGTTGTCTGTAGGAATAAAACGTCACCAACAGAAATAGTAGTTGAAAGGTCAATATCTGCACCAGATGTAAGATCAACTGATGTGTTTGCACCCTTTGTAAGAACACTTGTTGAAGCAGGTGTAAATACAAGGTTAGCAGACGAAAGAGTTGATTCCCATGCAACTGAACTTTGGCAAACAGAAACTTCAAGCGAGTTAGCAATTGCTCCTGGATATTTTCCAACCCAATCGCCTGCTCCAGCAACGCCTGATGCATAGTTATTTTCATAATCGTCGTCGTTTTTAATAAGAATGCTTGTGTTTGCATTAGCAGTTGCATTGTTAGCGCCGTTTAAAACACGGGAAACATACAGCGAATTGCCATAAGCAAGGAAGTTTGCAGCAGTAAACCATTCTTGATAGTTGTCACTATCTGGCTTTTGAAATTGTGCGGTTAATGTGTCTTCTGAATTAATCAATACTCGTTTATCAGCTGGACCCCAGTTGAAACGACCAGCAATAGCACCATCAGTCGTTGATACTGCAGGGATAACTGTAGTAAGATCGATTTCAGAAACATTAACACCTGGTGATACTTGAAAAGGCATTGTTTATTCTCCTACTTTATAGAGTTATTCTATCTATTTAATTTTCATTATTATTTATAAAAATATAGATTTAGTCAGGAGTCACCATTTGTTTGAAAAATCAGCTCCATTCCAAAACTCTTGGCTCCCTTTATTTATTATTTCTTCGATATCACTTCCATCATCTATAAAGCCAAATGGAAGAACATCATCATTGATCATTCTATCTCTGTCTTCCATAAGTTTTTTTCTAAAGTCGGTGTCAGTTAAGTCTTTAAAGAATTCTTGGTTCGTTGCCCATGCAAATAACACAATACACATTATCAAATCATCATGGGAACCAATATCAGCTTCGTATGATGTTCCCTTTTGAATAAATGTAGACAATTCATTAATGAGATTAAAATCGTGTAGTTTAATCTTGTCCTTCTCAATCATCGTCTTAGCATTAGAGCAACCAATACGTTTGACCTGTTTAGTTGTTCTTACGCCACGTTGAACTGAAGAAGAGAATCCACCACCAATAACCTGACCTGCTCTACCTTTGACCGATGTAAATACAATATTATCATATTCATAATCATGGTGTAGTATATCAGCTATTTGCTGACCGTTATCATTGATTTCAACTAGTGTATATGCTTCATTATAATTTTTAACCACATTATGAATAACTTCTGGGTATATTAATGGGTCGATAATATTGTTTTTATAACAAGCAACGACCTCATATGGTACAGATGCAACGTCAATAACAACAAAAGCAGAAGCATCAATACCAACACCTCGAGCCGTATCTACAACGCAGAAATACACACCATCTTTTACTGGCTCTTTGTATATACTTAAACTACCCTCGTAATGTGTTGATATTGGAGTAGTGAATGCTATAGAACGTAATATATTTGGCGAGATAAGAGTGTTAGCGGAACCAAGAAACTCAGCTTCAAATTCCTGACGGAACTGATCTTCGCTGGTGTTTGCAATGGTTTTTTCTTTCCACTCTTCATCCCTACCTGGAACATCCCACCAGTTAACTCCAAAGTTTGCATATTCATTTCTTCCTTCTACACTATTAATCCATATTTTATAAAACAAATCAAAACCGTTTGGTGTAGAAGTAATAACAACTTTTGTATTTGTACCAGATATAATAGTAGGATAAACTGAAGTGAAGAAGTCATCTTGTATATTACGAGGTACAAATGCAAATTCATCAAGATATAGAAAGTTGATAGAGTAACCACGAATTGCAGAGGAAGCAGTGGAAGAAGCGATTATCTGACTACCGTTCTCAAACTCTACATTTGTTTTATTCCACACGACCACACCCTGTTGTAACCATTTCGGGAGATATTCGAACGCTCTCTGAACACGGGCAAGTATCTCTCGGGCAGTAGATAGTTTATTAGCTAGAATC
>JGI20157J14317_10003761_pt1 | contig 11965 bp, 13 predicted proteins | sample COG_07_FD_14317 | JGI IMG/M metagenome (IMG submission 14317)
TTTATATATATATATATATATGTTATTATATTATATATATATATATATATAATTTAATTGAAAAAGAAATTTATAAATAAAATAATATAAAAAAAATTTTCATTTTTTATTTTTATTTTAAAAAGTGATATGTAGATATCTATCACTTTTTGTTACAGTGCTTTTGGCACCAGAAGGCGTTGGTATTATCCGTACGCTTACCTATCATGATAGGTTCGAAACAATACCTGCAATGCGTACTCGTTTTTACCACAGTAGTAAAGCGTTTACGAGAGGCTTTCTCTCTTAAAGCCTCTTCCAGTGCAGCTTTTGACACTGCTTCTGCTCGTGCAGTTTTATAACTGGTCCAAAAGGATTTTTGTTCCTTCTTCGTTAAGCCTTTAAATACATATTGCCCGGCTCTAGTGTTAAAAAGCCAGAGAATATATTTATCAGCTGCTGCCTTTTCAGCTGCAGCAGCTTTTTTTGCTGCTGCCTTTTCAGCTGCAGCAGTTTTTTTTGCTGCTGCCTTTTCAGCTGCTGCCTTTTCAGCTGCTGCCTTTTCAGCTGCTGCCTTTTCAGCTGCTGCCTTTTCAGCTGCTGCCTTTTCAGCTGCTGCCTTTTCAGCAGCTGCCTTTTCAGCAGCTGCTTTTGCTACTGCTGCTTTTGCTACTGCTGCTGCTTCTGCTGCTGCTGCTGCTGCTTCTGCATTCTGTGGTTGGGGCGCGGTAAACGATAAGCGTGCCCGCTTACTAGAGTGGTAGTATTGCGAGCGGTCGTCTTTTGAGGCTTCCCGCTTACGAGAGTGGTAGTATTGCGAGCGGTCGTCTTTTGAGGCTTCCCGCTTACTAGAGTGGTAGTCTTGCGAGTGGTGGTCTTGTTCGGTTTTCCGCTTACGAGAGTGGGGGTCTTGCGAGTGGTAGTCTTGTTCGGTTTTCCGCTTACGAGAGTGGGGTATGAGCGATAAGCGTGGACACTTATGAGAGTGGTAGTCTTGTTCGGCTTCCCGGTCAAGAGAGTCCTGGTATTGTGCGCTTTTCCGCTTACGAGAGTAGGGGTCTTGCGAGTGCGTAGACATTTTTGGCAATGACTACCATGTAATTACAATAATAAAAAATAAAAATATCAATTTTTTGCATTTTTTCTATTTTTTCTATTTTTATTTTATTTATGTATCATTTAATAACTTTATTATTGAATACAAAATAAAAGAGTGTATTATAATTTTATCTTATATAGTTTATGAGTTATATTGAATTTGAGTATGTAGTTTTTTTATTTTAAATGTAAAAATAAAAAGTTTTTTATAATTATATTTTTAAAATTATAATTTTTGTGTTTCATTTTTCTTTTTATTTGGCGTAATTATAAATCATTGTATTTAATATAATTATTTAATTATATAAATAATAAATACAATCATTTATTTAAGAATAACCATATATACTTTAATATGTTTTTTTAACACTTACATTTAATGAATTTTTTTTCCTTATTTGTGTAATATCAACTTCGTCAGTATCTTGATTTTGTTCTGTATAATTATTACTATGATGTTGCCAAAATTCAGGAGCACCCATTTTAAAAGGTTGATGATTATCAGCCTTATACCAATATACCATATCTTCTAATTTATTACTTTTACAGGTATTATCAATGACTAAACATTCATAATTTTCAGTGCATTGGTTCATTACTTGACAGAATATTTCAAAGGTAGGAAACATACCCGCATAATGTTCATATAAACGTTTGCGATTAGAAACATAATTTTCACGGAGAATAAATACATAATCTACATTACCTCTTAATGCGGGTGGAATACCCAATGAGAACTGCATAGTAATTAAAAATAAGAGTTTAAAATGCCTACCATTCATAAATATTTGTTTAATAGTTGTATCTTTAATCCAACTAGGATCATACATCAAATCATCTAGAATTAAATAAGCAAAAGGGTCAATATTACTTCTACCATACATTCCTTCTTGTTGTTTCATTTTACTAACTACTATTTTTTGTCTCTTTACTAAATTTGCTACTATTTCAGGACTAAATTCTTCGTGTATAAAAAGACTAGGCATTAAATCACCATAAAACCTATTAGAACCTTCGGTTGCTGATATAACAGTTCCTATTGGTACATCACGTTTATAATATAATAAATCTTTTACTAAAAAACTCTTACCTGTATTACGTTTTCCAATCATCACTACAATACTTCCATTTCCAATTTTACTCATATCAAATTTTTTTAAATTTAAATTTGCCATTGTTTATAGTTATTTTAATATAATTAGTTTTTATTAATTTTTATTAGTTTTTAATAGTTTTTAATAGTTTTATTAATTTTTTATTATATATAATACTAATATTTTAATAGATTGTTTATATAGTATATTAAACGTAAAAATAATTAAAATACAAAAAAAATAATTAACTAAATAACAATTAATTCATTAACTAAATAACAATTAATTCATTAACTAAATAACAATTAATTCATTAACTAAATAACAATTAATTCATTAACTAAATAACAATTAAGTAAATAATAATTAATTCATTAAATCATCTAAATTTGGTGTTGTCATATTTAATGTAATTGTTTCTTTAGGAGTATCATTTTTAGAGGCTGTAGAAGGATTATATGTAGAGGGCTTTTTATAAGTTGTTGTAGGTTTATATTTACCGCTATTTCTATAATAATTTTGCTCTTTATTTGCCTCACTTAATAATGGATTATTATCATATAACCCTTGTATATTCGTATAAAATTTAGCATCTATATTTTCAGTAAAGACCTTACTCATTTTCTTTTCACATGATAAACAAATACCCTTTTTCTTACGTGGGTTATTAAATTTAACTAATGGAAAACCACACGTTTGACATTTAAATATAATTTCTTTTTCTTTTTTCTTAAATATATCTAGACCATACATACATAAATAACAATTACCACATATTAATTCTAAATTAAAACTTGATAAATCATTCTGGATATTGTTTTTACGATGTAGAATAAGTTGTATCGGATTATCTATCCATAGGTTTTTTACTTTACATTTTTTAGTAGAACAACAATAATCTGTAATAAGTTTATGTTTTAATAATAAACAAATAACTGCTATATCATTTGTAAAAGATGAGTTTTTAATAAGAATTTTTTTAAAATATAAATCTTTAGTATAAAAATCTATTGTTTCTTCATTAAACTCAAAACTTTGCTCTTTTTTTGTTAATTTAATCTCTTTTTTTTCTATTGTCTCTCCTTTTTTAGTTTCTTTTTTCTCTATTTTTTTATGGTCTTTAGGTTCTTTAGTTTCTTCTACAATAATTTCTTTTTTTTTAGAAGTCTTTACTTGTATCTTTTTAGGTTTAGTTTTACTATTTTTACTACTCGTATTAATATCATTATCATCACTATCAGCATCGCTATTATTTACACTATTATTTGTAGAAATTAGTGATTCAAATGTAGTTGATATTGGAATAGAATTATTTATAATAGATGTTTTTTCTTCATTATCAGAATTACAATTATCATCACTATCACTATCCATATCAATAATTACATTGTTATGTTCATCATCATCATTATCATCATCACCATAACTATAATTATCATATTCAAAATAATCACTATTATTATCACTATTGCATTCATATTCAAAATCAGACATTTTTAAAGTTTATTTTTAATTCTAATATTATTTTTAATTTTATAGTTATTAATTTTTTAAATCAATTTTAATATTAATTAAAAAAATCAATTTTAATATTAATTAAAAAATCAATTTTAATATTAATTAAAAAATAATTAATATAAATATAAAAATAGAAAATAATTAATAAAAAATTGATTTTAAAAATTATATAATTAAAAAGTATTTTTATAACTTATAAAAAATGGTTTCTGTATATAATAATGATAAACAAAAACAAGAAGTTATATTAAATAATTTTCTTAATTTTTTCAATAAAAATGAAAATAATGATTTAAAACAATGGGTTAAAAATTTTAATGAGCCAAATGGATTTATGTTTTCGGAAGCAGATGAAATTACTACAATTTGTAATGCGTGCGATCCAAAAGCAGAACTTGCTAATAGTATTGTTTGGTTTTTACGCGAATGCCAACATATTTTTCAAAATGAATAAAATAAACTATTAATTAAAATAAATATTAATAAAAATAAAATAAAAATTGATTATAATTTTTTAATTTTTTTTTACAATAATATAATTTATTAAAAAGTAAAATAAATAAAATAAATAAAATGAGTAAAATGAGTAAAACTAATCAACAAACTCAAAAAATAAAGAAACAACCTACTATTAAGCCAGAAAGAGATATAAATTCTAAAAATCAAAAAAAGAAAAAAGCAAAACAATTAAAGAGACAATTAAATAAACAATTCGAAAAAATAGTTAAAAATTTTAGTAAATTATAAAAAATTGTTTTTAATTTACATTAAAATAATATATATAATAATATATATAATATATATAATATAGTATAAAATAGTAAAAATGTATAATAATAATGATAATAATGGTATAGGTGCTCGTGTTCCACCTTCTATTAAATTACAAAGAAAACAAATTAGAGATATCAAAATCAAAGAACAAAAAGAAAATATATCAAAAACAAGTCCAGTATGTGCTAGAAAATTATTTAATAATTAATTATAATTAATTATAATTAATTATAATTTAAATGAGGCATATTAGGACTAAGTTGCCATATCATATAAGCACATCGTTTTGGTATTTCTGCTTTTGAACCTGGAGTATCTACTTCTACAATTCGAGATGGTTTAAATTGTTTATAATAATTTACAATATCAAGATTTTGTGTTGTTAAAGAAAGGTAAGTTATATTTAATTTTTCATAATTTTTTTTAGCATCATCTAGAATAAGTTTCATTAATTTTTTACCTAATCCTGTTCCTGCTTTAGAACACAGTTTATGAATAAACATAAAACCTCCATCTTTAGAATATAACTTTGTTGATATATAAGCAATAATTTCTTTATTATTATGAATATATAAAATTCTATAATGTTTATCTTTTGTTAATGCTTTCATATCTTTTAATAATGATTTTCTAATTTTATAACACTTACCATCTCCTGTTTGTCCTTTACATAAATCAGGAGATTTTTTTATTAGAGATTTAAAATGTGTATAAGTAGTATCATCTATAACTTCAGATAAAGTATAGTTTATATTAGTATTACTTTTTACTGTTTTATTTATTGTTTTATTTATCATAGTAAAGTTATTACTTTTATGTTTAGTCTTTTTCTCTTTAGTTTTATTAGTAATCCCTTTAGTTTGATTAGTATTTTGTAATTTCTTTCTGGAGACACTATTTTGTTTCATACTTATTTTATTTTTTATTTTTATTTATATATAAGTTATTTATATATTTATTTATAATTTATAATTTATATTTTATATTTTATATTTTCTATTTTCTAAAATAAGTTATAAAAAATATAAGTATTATATAATAATTAATAATTAATAATTAATAAATTAAAAAAAGTAAAAGATTAAAATAAAACTAGTATCCAGAAAGAATTAATAAAAAATGAAGAATATTAATTTATACATAATGTTATTAGTATGTATTTTTATAATACTACTCTTAGTATCTGTTTTATATTTACAACATTATTATAAAAGTGAAAGTATTATCTATAATGCTCAATTAAATAAACAACTTAAAAATCAAGAAGAATTAAATAAAAATGAAACTCAAACAGCAGTAAATCCTTATTATAATGATTATAATAATTATAATGATTATTATTGGTTTAATCCTTATAAATATTGGTATAACAGAAATGATTATTACGATAGACATCATAATAATCATCCATATTATAAACATAAAACAGTTATAATTAATAAACAACCTAATCAAGCACCAGCACACACTCAAGCACCAGCACACACTCAAGCACCAGCACACACTCAAGCACCAGCACACACTCAAGCACCAGCACCAGCACCAGCACCAGCACCAGCACCAGCACCAGCACCAGCACCAGCACCACCTATTATTACAGTCAGTTTAACATCTCCAGAACCGCAAGAAATTTCTCCCCTTCCTAAATTATCAGCCCCTGAAAATATAATGCCTGAAAATATAATAATGCCTACATTATCTTCATAATAAATAAAAAATTGATTATTATGAATTAAAATATTAAAAGTATAAGTGTAATTAATACATTTTTTAATAATAAAGTGAATTTAATTATAAAGTAAAATATTAAACTATAATGCCTGAAAATTGTAATAAGTTAGATATGAATTATAATATTAATGAAAGAAATAATGAAAGAAATAATGAAAGCAATAATGAAAGAAATAATGAAAGCAATAGTGAAAACAATAGTAACAATGAATTATCTGGAACTAATTTAATGTTAGTTTATTGTGTCTATCATGACGAATGTTATCTTAGAAAATGCTCTATTGAAGATTGTGGAAACTATGTAGTTCCATTAAACTATAAAGCTCCTTGTTCAAAAGATTCAGGTGTATGTGATGAAACTGATTTATATAATATGGGTATTTTAAATTTTGATGAAGATAAAGAAACTAATACAGTTACTATTAAGATAATTCAAGATATAAGATTATATTATGAAAAATTTGTTAATGGAACAGAGTTTAGTGATTTTTATAATAAACATACAGAGTTTATTACTGATGAATATGGAAATGAAATAGTNTATAAAAATAATAATCTTGGTGAATGGTTCGAATATATTCAATCTAATAAAAAATATTTTGGAAATTTTTTAAAGAAAGGTGAAACATATTTTAAGTAAACTATAAAACATATACTTATTTTTAATTTTCATATCATAATTTTTAATTTTTTAATTTTAGTTTTAATAATTTATAGTTGATATTAAAATAGTAATATAAATATAATTTTTTTTAATATAAAAAAAAAATAATAAGTTTAATTAAAAAATTGAATTCAATAAATAATAAGTTTAATATTAACATTAAGATAAACTTAAAATTAAAATTAACATAAACTTAAAAAGTATAACATAAAAATGTCTTATTTAATATCGTCTTTACGTAAAACTATGCCATACATTAAATTTTTTGATGTGTCTATGAGAGATGGATTACAATCATTACCAACTACATACACATTAAAACATAAAAAAATAATGTTAGATAGAATAATAGATACCTATAAACCCGATTCTTTAGAAATTGGTTCATTGGTATCACCTAAAGTCTTACCACAAATGAAAGATTCACACGAATTATATAAACACGCAACTAAACATTATATTAAAAAAAATAATGTATATAATCCTAATTTTTACTTATTAATTCCACCAACTGAAAAACATTTAGAAATGGCAAAAAATTTAACTATTAAAAATATTTCAATTATGTCATCAGTTTCTAATAAATTTCAAGAAAAAAATGTTAGATTATCACTTTATGAAACACGTAATAATATTATAAAAGCAGTAAATACACCTCATAATTTAAAAAATCAAAATAATTTTAGTAATGTAAAAGTATATATGTCTTGTATAACACATTGTCCTATTTCAGGTAAAATAGATAATGATGTCATAGTCAATGAATTATATGAATATTTAAATATTGACGCTATCGATGAAGTATGTATATCTGATACGTGTGGAAAAATGAGTTTCAGTGATTTTAAACATATTATTGATTATTTAAATATTGATATGAAACATAATTTAAATAAAGTGAGCCTACATTTACATTGTAATGATTATTTAAATTATTATACTATTAATAGTATTATAAAATATGCACTACAAAATAAAATATATAAATATGATGTTTCATGTTTAGATGCTGGTGGGTGTAGTGTTACATTAAATAATGATGAACTAAATAATAATTTATCATATGAACGGTTTTATAAAATATTGTATTAAATTAGTTAATATAAAAAATAAAAAATAAAAAATAAAAATAAAAAATAAAAAATAAAAAATAAAAATAAAAAATAAAAATAAAAAATAAAAAATTATTTTATTATAAATATTATTTTATTATAAATATTATTTTATTATAAATATTTTTTATACATTTTTAAATTTTTTTCTTTTTCAATGGTATAATCCACAATTGGCTTAATATAATTAATTGTTATTTTTTCTTTTTTATCAGTATTTAGTTTATTATAGTTATCACTATTTTTTTTATCACTTAAACTATAGTCATTATAATATTCATACCATTTATGTAAATGAGATGATTTAACATTTTTTAATTCAGGAAGCCATTTTTTTATATAATCTCCATCATTATCGTGTTTAGAACTTTGTATCCAAGGATTCATAATTGTTTGTGAAAGTGGGCGTGATGTTGTTCCACTAGAATTAGACCCACTTACTTGCCATCCAAAATTATTTTGGGTTGGGTCATAATCATATAATTTAGAAGCAAAATAACGCTCTCCTAATTTCCAATCAATATGTAATAACCTACATAAAAAATTAGAAACAACAAGACGTCCTCTATTATGCATATAACCAGTAGTATTTAATTCAGTCATAGCAGCATCAATAATTGGATAACCTGTTTTACCATCACACCATTTTTGAAAATGTTCTTTGCTTTCTTTATCTTCTTTCCATTTAATGTTTCTATAACTAGGATTTAATGCTTTTTCAGTATATATTTCAGGATGATAATGAGATAAATTATAAAAAAAATCACGCCAAAATAATTGTCTAATTAATCCTTCATCGCCTGATTTTCCCAATTTTTTAAAAGTCCAATACACTTCTCTTACACTAACGCAACCAAATTTATTAAAAGGTGATAAATGTGTTGTTTGATAAATAAGATTATCACGTTCTTCATTATAATTACTCCATTCTTTTATACCTTTTAATATCTTTAAACCACAAGAACGCCCACCACATTCTGGAAGGCTGTCATTATACTCTCCCATAATTAAACCATTTGGTTTTATAATATCATCTATTGTTAATATTAAATTATGTTTTCTAGATTTACTATTTAATTTATCTATTTTAGTTAATACATCTGTAATTAATTTATTAGTTGAATTGGATTTATTATTTTGATTATAATAGTTTGTATATTTATTATGACTTATTTTGTTTATTTCTTTTTCTGATGATGTTCTCCAGAAAGGAGTAAATTTAGTATAAGGAGTGCCAGAGCCAGTTAATACTGTTCCAATAGGATTTAAACAAATATCATCTAGTGATAAGCAATTTATTTTATTTGTTTCACATAGTTTTTTTATTTTAACATCTCTCTTTTGACTATAATTTGTATAATCCATATTAAATGAAATTGTTTTAACATTATTTATTTCTTTTATTAATGTCTCTAGAATACTATATTCATCTTCTTTATCATTTTCATAAAAAACTGTTAGATTACTATTTTTAGAGTGTAATTGTTTATCTAAATCTTGTAAAGAATAACATAAGAATTGTAAGCAATTATCACTACGATAAGGATTTTTATTTTTATCAATTTGTTTTTGAGTAAAAATAAAAATAGGTAATACAATGTCGTGTGTTTTACAGGCTTCTATAAGAGTTGTATTATCTTCTAAGCGATAATCTCTACGAAAGATATGAATACATATTGTTTTTTCTGTCATAATAAAAAAATAATTTAGTTAATTTATGTATCTGTATAAACTAAATAAGGTTAAAATAAATAGTTTAAAACTGTTTGCTATACTTATTATAGTTATTTTTTTATAAATTTAAATTTATAAATTATAAGAATTTATTATTTATTATATTAAATATTAACTATTATTTTCATTATTATATTAGTATTCATCGCACCAACAATTACATTGAGCAAAACCATCCCACTTATTTCCACAATTATTACAAGTAATGTAATCATCTAAGTAATTTGTTTCAGTTTCAGTTTCAGTTTCAGTTTCAGTTTCAGTTTCAGTTTCAGTTTCAGTTTCAGTTTCAGTTTCAGTTTTATGTGTATCTACAGGTAATATACTACAATCACATTTTTTATAACCAAACCATGAATTACTACAATTAGAACATTTAACAATAGTTGATGCTAAAACAGAGTTTGTATGATTATCCATATATTCTTTTGCTTCATCATCATTACAATGACACATTAATTCTTTATATGAGATTTCATCACAACATCTACATTTAAATACTTCAGGAACTACATTTTCAAATTCATTTTCACATTCATTAGACATAGTTAATTTTTATAAATTTTAACAAGAAATAATAAAAGAATAAAATAAATTAAAAAATCAATTTTATAAAAGAATAAATTTATAGTTAGTTAAAATATGTAAATTATTCAGGTGGTTTAAAAGTTAAACTGGATAATTCTATACTACTAAATAATTTTTTAGTATTATTATTTTCAAACTTATTTAAATTATTATTTTTATTGTATATGCTAAAATTATTTTTAATATTTAATGTAATAAGTTCAGAAACTTTAGTATAACATTTATTTGTTTCACAAAAAGCAATAATATCTAATTGACTATCGTTAATAACATCAAACATTGTTATATTTTTATTAATTGTTTTACTGATTAAATTATTTTGTTTCATATATTCTTCAATAACACACATAAATAATGTAAAATTTAATAGAAATTTATGAATAGTAAGATTATTATTTCTAAATACATCTAGTAAAATTTTCATAATTAAAGTCAAACCCATTTTTTCATTATCATTAATTATATTTTTAAAAATTAGCGAAACATCTTTATCAAACATTTTATTATTAAAATAAGGTATATTTAAATCATTATTTATTTTTAAAAATTTTTTTAATATGTCTATTAGTTTTTCAATATCATAATTAATTAAAGCAAACCAAAAATCAGTGCTTAGTTTTGTATTAATATTTTGAAAACAAATACCACAATCATAGATTATCATTTGAGAAACTTTAGTAGTGTCATTATACCTAATTTTCCAATTTTTACAATGTAAATCACCGTGAATAAAATTATCAATAAATAACATTTGATAGAAAAAAGATATAAAATTTAAAGATGTTTTAAATTTTGAAATATCACTTAATGTAGAAACACTACCCCCTTCAATATATTCACTAATAAGTATATCATTTGATTGAAATAGTATTTTAGGAAATATAATGTAATTTGAACTTTCTTTAAAATTTTCAATAAATTGTTTAACATTATTTGCTTCATTATTAAAATCACATTGTAAATTTATATCTTCTAAGAAATCATCAATATTAAATATTAAATTATATTTAATTTTAAAATAATGAATAGATTGTATATATTTTAAAATAGTAATTAAGTCAGTTTGATTTTCCAAATCTTTTTCAATGGTAGGATGTTTAACTTTAATTGCAACTTCAACACCATCTCTTTTACGTTTTCCATAATAAACTTGTCCTATACTACCTGAAGCAATTGGTTTAAATGTTGACATATCTATATAATCTTTAAGTTCAATACCTAACATAGAGTCTTTAAATAGTCTAATAGTATGTTCTAATTCATGATAAGGACATTGTTCAAATATATCTTCAAAATAGTTTATCAATTTAATAGAAATTTTACTTTCAGATGTATCAATATGTATACTATTTGCTTTTACCTTACTAATATACCATTGAAAAAATTTAATATATAAACTACCTGACTTAAAAATAATATTTTTTAACGATTGAAGTAATTCTAACCTACGTTTTTCATTTTCATTTTCATTTTCATTTTCATTTTCATTTTCATTTTCATTTTCATTTTCATTTTCATCACATACAATCTCTATTTTATATATATTTTCAATATGTTTTTTAATATCATATAATGTTTTTAGTTGAGTATAAATTTTATATAGATATGTAAACATTATTTCAATTATGTATATATATTATTTTATATATTTATATATTTATATTTATTTTTTA
>JGI20157J14317_10003767_pt1 | contig 11953 bp, 11 predicted proteins | sample COG_07_FD_14317 | JGI IMG/M metagenome (IMG submission 14317)
CTCAGCTGGGAGAGCGCAACACTGGCAGTGTTGAGGTCAGCGGTTCGATCCCGCTAGGCTCCACCAATTATACGTCCGGCGATGACCGATATCGTCCTGAACCAATTCCGCCCATAAATGAACCATTTAGACTAAATGAATAAAGTGATACATCATAACATTAAACGGAAGGGCTAGGTTATTTATCGGGGGGGATTAGCGTCTTTTTACCCCCCCTTTATAAAAAGGTACTAGGATGGAATTCTCAACGATGGTGTTTATCGAGTGTGAAGCCTATCTAGTTATAAGTTTTTTGTAGAGGCTATGTACAATATCGCTGTTTGTGTCCGCATCAGTAAGTAATTGTGATGCTGAGCTGGTCAGTGTAAACCCCCTGGGCCACTAGCTGCGCTGGCGGGACGCTACCATAGGCAGTAAGGGTTTGAGAGACGCCAGTTCCGGTAAGCGCCACACCTGTGGGGGCGGTATTTCCCCATACCGTGCCGCGAGCCACATCTGAATAAACTTGATAGGCTAGGTACTTGCCTGCTCCAGCAGTCATTCGGCGAACTGGCGCTTCAGCTGAACCAGATCCCGCGGAGGCACCAGCACTCATGGTGATCAGGGCCGCTGCACCTGAGGTGCAGGTCGAAACTACCGTGGCCTTGGCTGCAAGGGCGGTCGATGCGTTACCATCATAGGTTCCAAACGCCATTGGATTAGAGTCTATGGAGCAGGAATGCGCAACCGATACGCTAACGTTCATGGTTGAAGTAGTTGTGCCAGCGTAGGTAAAGACGCTAAGAGCAGTGGAGCCGAGTGCCATGGCTGATATGATCGCGAGTTTAAGGGTGCTTTGATTGAATTTCATTTTCATACTTTGTTCCTTTTGTTAAAAAGGGCCGTTTTCTGCGAGATGATATCTAGTACCTTTCTCATCGAACTGATCTGAGCCGACGCAAAGCCGTCAATAAACCTAAGTATACTGCCAACAATGCTACACAGAAAAAGCGAGAAAAACAAAAGTGGCTTGAGAATGAAATAAGAATAAGATAAAAGAAGAGTTTGAGTTTGATGTTTACCCGTTAAATGCCCGTTACAACCCCACACGTGTGATAGATATATAAAGGTGTGCTTTGCGAGTAAGGATAACACATTAGATTTAATCGGCTTAGGATACTCTATTGGCTCTAGAATAGAGCATTGATGCTAGGCCACCAACTTGCCGCTGTTCGCCTTTGTGGTGACTAGAAGGTGTTGCCGGCTTCCCGCGCGGATACTTTCGCCTAGATACTTCGTCAAAAATTTATCATTATAGCGATGGTGTCGCTGTAGCTGCCCGGGTGGACGTTCTGGAGGGCGGGGATGCGGCCGTATACCCCGTGATTTACGCTCACACCAATACCGGTACCATTTACTCTAGCGGTGCCACTGGTGGCATCGCCCCAAACGACGGCGTGGTCAGCGGTGGTGTAAAGGTTGTAGTTGAACCTGTGGGCGCCACTGCCCATGACACGCTGCGTATGGGTCCCACCGCCCGCAGTGAGGGCCATAGAATACCCGACGCCGCTAGGGCAGTTCACGTCAATGTTGCCGGTGCTATCAAGCGGTGTTTTGCTGAACACATCATAACTTCCGAAGTTCACCCCTGTAACGTTAAGGGTACATGCATGACCCTGCTGCGCTGTTAGCGCAAAGGCTAATGCGACCAGCCAAGGCACCAAAACGTTACGTTTGCAGGTGCCCGCAAGGGTACTTGCCGCTGCAGAACGAGCTGGTTGAAAAGTTCGGCAGGCGCTAGATTTTAGGCTTATACATACTCTCATGGTTCTACTCCCGTGCAGATATAAGTGCCCAGGTGCGGCAGCGGGTCGGTCGACTCAGAGAAAGGCAGCACGAACTCACAACTCTGCTCTCGCCAAGTGACTCTCAGCCTATTGCTCACCGCCAGCCCGGTCAGATAAACCTCGCCCCTCAAGCCGGTGGGGAAGACTTCATTTTGTTCGATGTTATCTCCAATAATTTGCGCCTGTGCGCCCGCTGGTAGGGGGTCCCCGTTTTCCAGCACCACGGTGAGCAGCGCCCCGCGCGAGCGCTTTACTGGAAACTTCAGCAGCAGGCCACTACGGAAATTTGGCACGGCGTCGAGCTGCACCGCATCGATCTGCGCATCCAGCGGCAAATCAGCCTGCTCGATGCGCACCGTGTTCTTTTCGTACGGGCGTAGCCTTGGCAGCAGTGCACTACCTTTGGCGTCGGTGCGCGCTACCAGTTGGTTGTCCGCGTAGACGCCCACGCCAGAATAGCCGGGCACCTGCACCACAGCAAAGCTGTCGGTGATGCGCCGGCTCAAGAAGGCGCTACCCCCTAGGAAAGCCACAGCGCCTCCTGCACTGCCGCGAAAGGCCGTCTGACCACTAATCTTGGATGCTCCCAAGGTATAGGTACCGACCTCATTTTGCGCGCTGACCTCCGCCTGGCGGTAATCTGAATCGCCCGCCCCGGCAACCAGGCGATAACCAACCCCGCTACCTGCTGGCATACTGTGGCTCACTGCTAAACGTGCCTGCTCGCGGCCTGGTTGCGCCGACGCGCTGATGCTGGCGTTGGTCCGATTGCCTAATGGCATAGAGAAATTCAGGTTGAAGGTCGTCTTTGCGTCCCCAGTGAGAAGCCTAGTCACAGACGCGCTCAGGTTGCCAAGACGCCCTATTTTCCTGCTATGACTGCCGGCCAGTATCTTAATTCCCTGCCGGTCAGGGAAGGCCTGTTCCGTGTAGTTCGCTGTGAATGAGCCGTGGCCGCTAGTCGCCAAATTGACAAATACCCGGCTTATGTGTCGGGGCGCAAGTGCTTCGGGCTGCATGCCCAGCTTTACGAAGCGCTGGCTAGCGAACTGAGTGTTCACACCGAAACTAAAGGGCCGGCCCTGACGCTGCAATCCAAGCGCCAGTAATCCGCCCACGCCTCGATCGCTATGGCTCGCAGCAAAGGAGCCAGATAATACACCAGCGGCAGGCAACATCAACACGCCGCCCAGCCCTAAGCTCTGCTGATGGCCGAGCAGCTCACCATGAATCTCGCCGGTGAACTGCTCGGTGATCCCTAAGCGGTGCGTACTGACCGCCAGGGCGCGGCCGTAGTTGTTGCTGTCGGTGCCAAAATTCCTGCGCACAAATCCCAACTCGTAAGAATAATCTTGCAGGCCCTGCTTCAGCAGGCGGGGTGTGGCATAAAAGGGCAAGGTTATGATTTGCTCGCGCCCTAAAATATCGGTTAACACCAAACGAGCATCCCCTTGGCCAGTCCTAACCGGCAGACCCTGGATACTAAATGGCCCGCTGGGCACTTCGCGGCTCATGCGCAACGCATTATCAACATAAAGGTCCACCGTGGAGGGCAGCGCTGCTTCGCCAGACATCCCTGGCAGCGGGAAGGAGGTGAAGCCAGGCTGGGTGGAAAAATTGGTCGCCCACTGCACGCCGCCGAAGCGCACCGCTCCTCCCCAACTGCTCGTGCCGCTGATTCCGTCACCCAAAAGCAGGCTAGCCATTTGCATCGGCTGGTCGCGCGTCCATGTGGTATCGAGCCGAATGGCGCTTGCTTGCCTATTCAGGTCTAACGCCAAAATACGAGTTTGGGCTGTACCCCAGCTACCAAACCCCCCAAGTCCCAGTGCCCCGCCAGTATTGGTTTCCCCCGCCGTATGACTGGCAGTCACATCGTAATTAAGAAAACCGCCGAGAGACGCCGGGCTGGGCTCACTGAAGTTGGCCACCGTTCCCTTTAGCAGCGTGGCATCAAATAAGTTTGGCGGCGCTTGAACCGTCAGCACTTGGCTAGATTCATCAAATCTATACGACAGGCCTGCCAGCGAATCAAGCGCGAAGAAGTCTTCGCCGTACTGGATAAGAGGGGCAGTATTCGGCAAGCGCAAGCGCCAGCGCCGCAGATCTTGAGCTCCCGCGAACAGACGACCGTCGCTGCGCAGTATAACGACGATGCCCTGTGGTTGCTCGTTGATAAGCACCGCCATAAATACTTCGTCTGCATCATCAACTGGATCTTCCGCCAGCACCGCTAGCGGTGTTAGCGTCAGCATAGCCAGCAGAAGTAGGCGCGCATTTAGATACGTGATGGCATTAAATTTATGAGCAACCATTTCTGCCTGATACACATCAAGGCGCAATAATGACTTCAGCCTCAATGTCACCGGCATCCGTCTGAGCAAAAAGCTTTAAGCTGACGCCTGGCGGCGGAGCTGGGTTTTCCGGGTTAGCCGGCAGGATCCAGTCGCGGCTCTGACCAGCTAGCACATAATCAGCCGTTTGTAGGGTTACCCAAGGTTGCACGCTATCAAGCAGTGATAACTTGAAGTTTTTAATTTGAATATGGGCGTTACCACTATTGCTTAGGCTGATCTTGAGTGCGCCTTGCGAGGTGCGGACCGCCTGCCACAGCAGCACTGGTTTAGCTTCGATCTCGGGTAAAACAAACACGGGCAGGCTGATACGTAATGTCATACGTGCACCCGAATCCGAATCCGAATCCGAACCCGAAGAATCAGGATCGGGTGGCGGCGGCAATTCCTCTAGGATGACGCGATACGACAGCTCGCGCTGCGCATCAGGTGCGCGGCGCAGCCCAACTCGGACCAACTGCGAGTTTCCAGCTGGAATGGTAAAAATGGGTGGGTTGGCAAGTAACTCTCGAGTAGCTGCGAAAACAGCTTTCCCCTCCCGCTGTGACCAGTTCAGCACCTCCATTTGCATTGTTATTGGCTCAGTACCCTCGTTGCGCACGGAAAACGAACCTATCTTCTGGCTGTCCGATAGTGTTACACGCACCGGACTCACCCCAATTGTGCCGGCGTTAGCGATGCCAGCACAAATCACAAAAAAGAACAGGCCGCAAGCGGCCTGTTTTAACGCTCGTGTTAGCATTAGTAAGTGAGTGTGACTTGGACGAAGTCAAAAAACGCTCCGTATGAAGCCGGTTGACCCGCTGTAATTGAACCATAGACCGTAGTGGTATTATCACCTGCAACCGCGGTGAATGCTTGCCCAGATTCCGCATCATTTCCCCAAACAACGGGGCTTGGACCAGAATCCTTATACAACTGGTAATTTAGTTTCGAGAGATCAGCGTGGGTCATTTGGCGTAATGGAACGGCATCGGTAGAACCAGCAACTACAGCGGATCCCCCATTCATTGTGATTTTTGCCGAGCCGCCATAAGTGCAGTTCGATGTTATAGTTGAAGTAGCAGTTGTATCGTCTGCTTCGGTCGGATCATAACTTAAGAAATCTAACGTAGGGGCACTGATAGTGCAGGACATTAACACGTCCGTCTGAACTCTCATGGAATCGCCGGCCGTGGCAGCATAACCAGCAGTGCTAAAACCAGCGGAGCCAACTAACATTGCTGATACGATCGCAAGTTTAAGTTTGCTTTGATTAAGTTTAGTTTTCATTTTTTGTTCCTTTCTATTTACAAATGCCGTTTTCGGCAAAGTGATCTTTAATGGATTACCCATCGAACTGATCTGATCTCAGAAGATAGATGGTCGCTAATACTATTCAAGCCTCCCCACAAAGTCAACAGTTTTTACTACCAATAAGATTTGTCGAGTAATTAAGTTTGTTGTATAATCAAATTTGTCGGTATATAAAGTCTGTATTATAGTAAAATATTTATCCGGATTTTTTACGAAACCTTACATAATTTATTTAAGGCAGCGTCAAAAAAGCGGGTCGACGTGGTTCAAAGAATGATCATCAATGTTTTTATTTATTGATCAAAAAACTCTGCACCGTGAAAGACAGTGTGCTAATTAATTAAAATACAATTTTCTGTCGACGCGTTAGCGCGAATGTAATAATAAGGACAATAAATTAAATGGTTGATGAGACAAATCAGAGACAGAGCGGCGGTGCGCAGTTTGATGATGAGATAGGCCTACGCCAATTATTAGTCACTCTCCTAAACGGTCGCTACACTATTGTAGTCTTTGCTACCGTATTTGCCGCTATAGCCATTGTCTACATCCTACTTGTGCCGCCGATCTACCGCGCAAGCAGCTTCGTTCCTATAAAGGACAATGCTCAGGGCATTCCCCGACCAGACGGTACAGTGCACTTAATTGCTTCAAAAACTTTGGTCGCCCAAGAGTTGCAGTTTATTAAGTCGCCCATGTTGGTGGGGAGGGTAGTTGACGAGCTGGATCTCACTACGCATATCTCACCAATTTACCTTCCTTTATTTGGGGCGGCCTTGGCGAGAAGCCATAGCGACGCTGAGATCAATGACCCCTTACTTGGTCTTGATAGCTTCGCTTGGGGCGGCGAAAAGTTTCACGTGGCGTACCTGAAAGTGCCGAGGGACTACCTAGGCCAGTCTCTCGATCTCGTTGTCCTCGATGGACTAGAGTTCTCTCTGTTTCACAATGGCAATAAATTATTACAAGGCTCTGTAGGCCAGATGGCTTTGGGCCTTGATGGTGAGATGCAGATTCTAGTTGATACTTTAGCTGCTAGGCCAGGCACCCGATTTGAGGTGAAAAAGTCGAGCCGCCTTGATGCTATATTAAAACTTCAAAGTACTCTGTCAGTGACTGAGGAGGGCATGATAACGGATTTCATAGAGATCGCGCTCAAAGGTGAAGACAGAGCTTATATTTTGGAGGTTGTGGGCTCAGTTACCCGCCATTTCTACCGCCAGAGAGAGAAACATCTGTCGTTGGACGGTGTGAGCACTCTCGACTTTCTAGAGCAGCAAATCTTAGTTGTGAAGGCGGATCTCTCCTATTTGGAGGAGGCTGTTAATGACTTCAGGAGTAAGGGCGACTCCGTAGATCTGTCTCTTAAGGCTGGAGCTCCTTCGGACAGCCGGGTACAGGTTGAGGCAGGCATCAAAGCCATGTCAATTAATAAGATAGAAAACTCGCGCCGGTTCACTGCAGAGCAGCCCAGTTATATTTCTCTCAAACGTCAGCAGGAAAATCTACAAGAGCAGAGAATTAAGCTCGGAGCTAAGCTGGCCGAGTTTCCAGAAACGCAGACAGAGAGACTGCGTCGCACGCGGGATTTTGAGCCCCAACAGGCTATCCTTGTCACACCTGATAAGCGTCGGCAGGAGCTTGCCATACTTGGGATCCTGCTATTTGGTATGTTGAGTTTAATAATTGTTTTGCTGCGCTTTAGGACATTCACCACTAACGAGGTTGCCAAAGCAAACGACTACGACCCTCAAAAATTACCGACTAAAATTTGGGACAAAATAGCTGACGGAAAGAATCTATTAACGCCCCAAGAGCTTGACGCACTGCTACGACCCTCAAAAATCACCGACTAAAATTTGAGGCAGAGTAGTAATTAATTTAATCAATTGGAGCACTCATGATATTAACTATAGCGTGTATTACTGGATTCTTTATCGGGTTCACTACTCACTTAGTACTAAGTCGATGGGCCAAGCGCAAGCATCTTAAATTGATAAGCATGAAGCCAAGCTGGAGGGGCTAAGTGTCTGCCAAGTCCTGCCCTAGATGTAGTGGTATTCACCTAGGCCTGATCAGATCACAGTACATTAAATTCTTTACAGACAGCTGGCTGTGTCTCAATTGGCTATTAGATAAAGAGCAGAAGGATCTCAAATAAATATCGCTGATATGTAGTGAACAATAGCTGACAGAAAGAATCTATTAACATCCAAAGAGCTCGACGCACAAAAGAAAATCAGCTTGGACTCCTGCTAGTAATGACTTGATCCCAGTGATCCAAAGCCTGTCTAAAGCTAGGTCTGCTTAATCTTGTAACCTTATCATGGAATCGAAAAAAAACAATGGCATAAGCGTAACTATGGTGCCTAGCAGATTCATTCAAAGCAATGTATCCATAACGATTCAAACTAATATTATAAGTCTAATCTCTACACTCACTAAGCTATTTGCCTAAATGCCGGCCAACTACCAAATTAATGTGTTCAGTTGTTGAGCAGATTTCCATTTAAGGTGTTTGGTTGAGATAAAACAGCCATATATTACAAAACTTGTCTATTTGGTCAGTTTTTAATATAATGTTGGCACAGAGATGACTGGTAGCCAATTACCTCGAAATTGGGACTTCTCCGAAACGGATTTCAGTATGTCAAATGTTAGCTTTCAGAACCGCCTGCTTTATAGCTCGGGCATTGTCAGTCACGCACTCAAAGAGGCGGCAATGGGTGTCTTTATCCTGTTTTACTACAAACAGGTGCTAGGCCTGTCGGGGACGCTAACCGGTCTTGCTATTGCCATTTCAATCATCTGGGACGGTATCAGCGACCCTATGATTGGCGCCTGGTCAGACCGTTTGCGCTCGCGCATAGGTCGCCGCCATCCGCTAATGATTGCCGCTGTTATTCCACTGGCTGCAGGTTTTGTTATGCTGTACGGGCCACCGGACAACGTGCTGAGCGACCAAGGGCAACTGTTTGCTTGGCTTTTGATCAGCATCCTGCTGGTACGCACAGCCCTGACCTTTTTTATGGTGCCCTACCTAGCCATGGGCGCACAGATTACCAACGACTATCACGAGCGCACACAGCTGGCTGGCATGCGCACCATTATGGCTTGGTTTACCGGCACTCTTGCTTCGGCCACCGCCCTGATTTTTTTATTCAACGAAGAAAATGGCCTAGACGGTCGCTTTGTCATAAATAACTATCATTTTTTTGGCTGGATCAACGGCTTCCTTGTCATACTGTTTAGCGTCATCTGCATTGCCAGCACCTGGCAATACATTCCCAAACTCTCCAGCGGCGCGGCAAATGCCAGCGGTAATATGCTGCGCGATCTATTCAGCACATTTCGCAATAAGAACTTCAGGTACATGGTGATTTTGGATATGGGCCTGGGTGGTATAGGGGGCATTACCGCGACTTTGCTAATGGTGACTTACACCTATTTCTGGCAACTGGATGCGACCCAGACTTCCATACTGTTTGCAGGCCCCATTATTGTCGCGATACTGTTGGTGGCCGTGTTTTCCGGATTTCTGAATAGATTGTTTGAAAAACAACAGTTACTGCGCCTGACCTGCGCTTTGACCACCATCAACCTGCTCTGGCTGACACCATTGAAATTGTTTGACTTGCTACCAGATAACAGCATGGTGGTATTTGCCTTGATCTACGCCAACTGGGCAGTCCATGTGACCATGACTATTTTGCGTGTGATCGCCGTTCAGTCGCTGCTGGCTGATATCGTGGATGAGCAGGAGTTGGCCACTGGCAAGCGCCAGGAGGGCGTGATTTTTGCTGCGGCTTTCTTTTCCGCCAAATTCATTAGCGGTTTTGGCTACCTAATAGCTGGCCCATTTCTGGACCTGATAGGCCTGCAGGCTGGAGCACGACCAGGCGAAGTGTCCAGCACGGTATTGTGGGGTCTGGGCCTGATTATGGGGCCAGGGCTAGCGATTATCATGCTGCTACCCCTGTGGATGTCATTCAAAGTAAAGATGAGTCACGCCAGTCAGTTGGAAGTTCGCCAGGCCCTGTCACAGCGACAAAAGGCAGCTGAAAGTGGCAGCAACGCCAAAGACTAATGGCCAGTAACTAACGTGATGGCGCTATAAACTACAGGTCATTGAGTCCATTGATTTCTTCACTCAGTCTAACGTGAAGTTCGGGGCTGGCATCGGACGCGTACGCCAAAAGTATTCTCTCTAAGACTTGATGGCGAAATTGATTCAAATCAATGTAGCCACCCACCCAGTCAAGTCGCCCAAGCCGGTTGCTATTATGAACTGTTTTCATCATTGTGCTGGGTTCGATATTTCCTAAAAACAACCCACTCTCGTACCATTCCTTCCTCGGCGCTGCCACTTGCTGTGCCCGCTGGAAAAGTCCACCCGGAATTCTAGGATCAAACAATCTTAATTGCTCAGCCGACATAAATGCGGCACGATAAAAATCCGTATCTTGCTCGAATGTAGCAACCATGTTATCGAGGAAGAACTTGGCATTTTCAATAGGGTCGATAGGTGGGTGGTGCAGAAAAATACCCTGCATTTTTTCAATTAAATTCGAAACCAACTCTTTAATGATGTCACTTTTTTTCCCAAATAAGTTGTGAATCGTTGGTGTTGATACTCCCGCTTCGCTGGCAAGCCGGTTTATCGTAAACGCTTCTACACCCTCCGACGCCATTAACTTAGCGGCAAGGTCAAGGATACGTTGCCGGCGCAACTTTTTATTCGCCTGGCGAACGGTGTTCCCATAAGCGACACTTGGAACTTTCTTTACCATTTTGTGTTCGAATTTCCCAGTTCTTGTGAGATTATGCTACGCCTGATTGCGGTTTTCTTCAACCAGATTTTTGTCAAAGTAAAAACTTGTTATTTGGCTCCAGTAAATTTGCCACATCTAATAGGCATTGGTGTCTGGTGCAAACACATAAGGCAAGGCTTGCTACTCACTATTATGATGCGATTTAGCCTCATGAATTGACAGTTATATACCAAGGAGGCGAAGGTAGTTAGGTTGCATCCAAAACTGACCCATGTATGTAGGTATTTATACCCAACATTTACAGTTTGAAGCGCGATGATGAGGAGGCTATAGCAACAACCCCTTCTGATTAGGCATCCACTTCCCAACTTCAAGTTTCATAGTGCCTAAGCCGAGTGTCTTCAGCCACTTAGCCGCCGAGTCAATAGTGCGCCATGTTTTAATGGCGCCAGCCTGGGTGGTGATATCACCACTGAGGGTTAAGATCTCAGCAAATAAGACAGAGCCACTATCTATAATGCTAAGCACTTTAACCGCACAAGCCTCAACGAGGCCTTTGAGCATCTTATTGTTCATCGCCAAACAAAGGGGTTTGTTCTAATACAGGATACCCAGCGTCTTGACAGTATTGTCGAATCATTATCTCTACCATATTGGCAACGCTCCTCTGTTTTGGGTTAGCGGCATAGCGAACGTCGTCCTTAACTAAAGGGTCGACTCGCAAATTAAGTGTATTAGTTTTTTTAGCTATCATTCGACAAGTGTTGTACAAACGCGTTACATTTTTAATATAAGTAATTCAGACAATCAAGGATCGATTAATGTCATTCCCATCGTATTCCATATTGTGTACCCAGTGTGATTACAAATCATCCAGTCGCGCAAGTCATGGGAGGTACTTCTACAAAGATGACGAAGGTCAGTTTAACCTTGAAAGGCAACTAGGCTGGTGCAATGGCTGTCAAAGCATTACTGCCATTGAAGATTTTAGCGATACGTCTAAGGCGGCTTCTAAAATCAGGTCTGAACTAGAATCTATTCGCCGTGATACGGGTACGGTCTTTGCGAATACCCTCAATGTGTTATTCAAATCACGTCGGGATTGGTTGGATTCGACTATTGAGACCATTAATAGTTACGCGAAATACATTGAGCTAGCTAAAGCACGAACTGGCCAAGAACGATGTTTGAAGTGCAGTAGTTATGTCGTCGTTCCATACAAGCCTGGCAAGGAAGGGGGAGATCTAGACGTTTATGGCTTTATGTATCACGGGGAGCACAACACCGACTTTGTGCATCCAGGTTGTGGCGGTACATTTTATGAGAAGGCTGATAACGTCCGACTTCATGGTAAGTTTGAACCACGATTTTATGAGACTGATGGCGGCTTAATTGAGTCTTGCCTTGAGAAAACGAAGTTTTAGTCGAACATGTATCACGGGATGAACAGTGGTTAACCAAGCAGTGTCAGGATCGGTGTAGATTAGATGTCAACAAAATATAAATTATTAATTGGGGGCATATATGGGGGCATGTATATATATTATAATAAAATATATTGATATCAATCAACAATTTATAATTACTATTTGATAGAGCTAGGCCCACCATCTACGAGGCTTGTAGCCATAGTAGACACAAACTGAACACACATTACTGAACACCAACTCCCTATTTTTAGGTTGGTGGTTACTAACCTACTTAA
>JGI20157J14317_10003771_pt1 | contig 11947 bp, 7 predicted proteins | sample COG_07_FD_14317 | JGI IMG/M metagenome (IMG submission 14317)
TTGTTTTTTTCTGATACTGTATGGAGTGCAGTCGCTGTTAGTTTTAGATTATCTAAAATGTTGTATTGATAATTCAGTCTAGCAGTAAGTCTATTAAAATTAGATTTCCCTGAGCCTACAATTCCGTCTTGATCTAAATAAGAGACTCCAAATGAGTAAGCTGATTTTTCTGTACCACCACTAGCACTTAAATTTACATTAGAGATGATTGCTGTTCTAAAAACCTCATCTTGCCAGTCTGTACCTGTTTGTGGGTACACAAAAAACTCAGGGTTCAAAGGATCATCAGCAGCATCATTTACATAAATAGCAAAATCTGTTGGATTTAATAAATCCAACTTATTACTTGTCTGTTGAACTCCTGTATATGAATCAAATTGAAACTTCAATTCAGCGTTTTTTCTTCCTGTTTTAGTCGTAATTAAAATTACACCGTTAGCGGCTTGAACACCATAAATACCAGCAGTTGCATCTTTTAAAACGTTAATAGATTTAATATCGCTTGGATTGATCGCAGATAAATCACCCACTCTAATTCCATCAACTAGAATTAAAGGTGCGCTGTCTCCGTTTGTAGATACCCCACGAATTCGAATGTTAGAACCGGCCCCAGGCGAACCTGAACCTGAAGTTACATTAACACCAGCCACTTGACCTTGTAAGGCTTGTTCTACTCTAACTGGGTTTAGTTTTTCAATAGCTTTAGAACCTAAAACGGTAACCGCCCCTGTGACTTCTTTTTTCTTCTGAGTTCCGTATCCGATGACAACAATCTCATCTAGAGATTCATTGTCTTCATTTAAAGAAACATTCATATTTGCCGATGCCGCTAACTCTAATGTTTCAAAACCTATATAGGTAAACACTAAGGTTGCGTTCGGTTGTACGTTGTTGATGGTGAAATTTCCATCAAAATCTGACACAGCTCCCGAGCTTGTGTTTTTAACTATGATGTTGACTCCAATTAAGGGCAAGCCATCTGCGCTAGATTTTACAGTACCACTAACTGTTGTGTTTTGTGCAGTTGCTGTAAAAGCAAAAGCCAAAGTCATCAGTGCGGTATAAAACATTTTTTTCATAAATTTTGGTTTGTTTTGGTTTGCAGTAAATATAGGGCAAGGTATGTAATTTTTATTTAAAAAACCTCAACAAAAGTTATACAAAATTAAAAAATAACAGAAATTTTGCTAAATCCTTAAATCTACAGGTTAAAAATTGATGATTTATAAATAATCAACAAATTAACAAGCAACAAAAAAGTATGAATGTAGGGTGCTTGTATGGGTAAAATAACAAGTGTAGTGTTAATTATACTTCTAAAATATAATTTGTCAAGCTAGATTCGTGTGGTAAATCCATTTTTTTACGCAAACGGTAACGTTTTACCTCTACACTTCTTGGAGAGATGTTAAGTAGTGGTGCAATTTCTTTAGAGGATAAATTTAAGCGCAAATAAGCACACAAACGAAGGTCGTTGGGCGTTAGTGCGGGGTGTTTTTCTTTTATAAGCTTAAGGAAATCTTTGTCCGCATTATTAAAGGCTTCTTCAAACAACTTCCAATCGTCTGTATTGTTTAGATTTTTATCAATGATCTTAATCACTTTTTTGATATCCTGCTTATTATCTTTTTCCTTTAGCTCACTTTTAATACTATTCAAAAATTCGTTCTTCTTAATAAGACTCATTGTAGACACTGCTAACTCACGGTTTTTACTATCAATGTCAAGTTCTAGTTTTTCGTTTTTTAACTGCATTAACTTTTGGGTTGTCTCAAGCTCTTTAATGGCGAGTTGTTCCTGAGATTTTTGAAGTAATTTTTCTTGTTGCTTTCTGTAATAGCGTTTATAAACATTGTGAACGACAATCCATAACACAATAAAAAGGATCACATATGTGGTAATTAATATGTTTGAAAGGTACCAAGGGCGATTAATTACAAAAGAATAGGATGCCGTATTTAGCGTATCTGAGTTCCCTACTTTTCCCTTAACTTTAAACTCATAGCTTCCAAAAGGCAAGTTTTCAAAGACTTGCTGAGATTCAGATTGCCAGTCAGACCAATCATTGGACCAGCCTTCTAATTTGTAAGAATATTTCTTACTAACGATATTATCGTAGTGAGGTATACTGTAATTTATATAGATGTTATTTTGATTAGGGTCTAGTCTTGGTACATCTTGAACATCTAGTAGACGCTTATCTTCATTTGTTTTACTAACCTTAATTGAGTTTATTTTTAAATTATAAAGATGATTGGGTTTTGGAGCCTCCGAATTAAAAATAAAATAACCGTATGCGGATCCAAGCAAATATTCATCGGTCCCAATTTTTGTTAAATTTTCGAATCCAGAAACCACCTTATTGAAATTCGCCATCGCCACAGGGATCACTTCTACTTTTGGGGTTTTAGTAATGCTTCCAGTACTAATAATTAAGATATTATCATCCGCAAAACACCATTTGAGACCTTCAGAATCTTTGATATCCATAATAGTTGTCAAAATGGAGAACTCTTTTAGAACGTCTTTAAAAAGTGCGGACTCAGTAAATTCTAAATTAGCAGGGTTAAATTTATAAACTCCTTCAGATGAGGTGTGAAAAAAGCTTTTAGAGAATTTCAGAAAGTTGGACCCTTTACCGTTTAATACTGGGGTGATGTTTGAAATTTTTGTAACTGCTGTTAAATCTTCATTTAAGGTCAATTCTTGTAAGCCACGTAATTCATGGTTTACAAATATTTGATTTCCAATCTGATGATAAAAACGACTTGAAATATCAAAACCTTTAATTTTGTTACGGAAACGCCATTTACCTTGCGTCTTTTCTAAGAGACTTAGTCCATTGTAATTTCCTTGTAAAATAATAGACGGATTCGTAATTAGAGTTTTAAAATCCCAAGTACCAGGAGACTGGCCTATACTATATTGAAGTTTTCGATTTTTGATGAGAAAGGTTCCTCTGTCATGCCCGCAAAAAAGTTGATCATCAAGAACTTTGAGATTCCATACCTGACCATTTGTACCCTGAACAAATGAAAAGTCTGAGTCTACATCTCTTTGTTTATAAAATAGTCCTTGATTTGTCCCTAGATATAAATAATTTTCAAAAACTACAGAAGTGTAGACGGTTCCAATAGCCCCTTTTTTGTCATTATAAACTACAAATTGTGACGATAGATTTATATGACTTATTCCTATATCAAGACCTAACCACAAATTGCTTTGATAATCTTCAAATACAGATAAAACGGTATTATTACTTAAACCTTTCTCAAAATTAAGGTCATATTTAAGATCGCCTTCTGCTGATAAATGATAAAGTCCGTTAGAAACTGTTCCTATAACTATACTATTATCCCTTAATTTGGTGGTGCTGTAAATTGTTAAGGACTTTAAATCAACATTTGGATCTATTTTCCATGGAATTAATTTATTGTCCTCAAAAAAGTAAAATCCATTTGAAGCGGTCATGATTAGTAATTGGTCATTTAGCTCAATTACGCCAACAAGACTGTTTGACACTACCCTAGAGTCCTTAGTGACAAGCTGTACATTCCCATTAATTATCTTATAAACACCTTTATTTGCTTTATTAAAAAACAAGACGCCATCAACCTCAAAAATATTTGAAATAACATGATCAGATTCTATAAAAGTGGTTTCTTTTGTAAGTTCGTTAACTAAATATATTCTGGAAAGAGATTGAAAAATTAACCAATCATCTAATTTAATAATGTCCCAAAACTGCTCGTCTTCGGATAATTTAATATCCAGTGATTTCACTAATGAAGTATACTCAAGAACACTTTTTTTATTCCTTTTCCAAACACCAAAATCCATATAGCTTCCAGTATAAATCAAATTATCTATAGCCTTAACAGATCTTACGATAGAATTATTTGGGACTGGATAAAGATTCCAGTTCATGCCGTCAAACTCCAATAGTCCTGAGTTATTGGCGAAATACATGGTCTGATCAGAAGTCTGAGAAATACTCCAGTTTTGGTTCTGGGCCCCATAAGAATCTGGTGTATAGGACATTACAGGTGGGTGCTCTTGTGCAGAGACAGCCAGAGAGGTCAATAAAACTAAAACATACTTAATGATTTTCATATCAAACACAAAGGCACAAGGTAATGAAAATTTGAAATTTGAGCTAATAACGATAAAGGATAGCACTACAAAATTTTCAGAAATATCAATACATAGTTTTACAACGAAAAAATTACCTAATATTCAAAAAAGATACTAAATCTTCTTTTCTTCGTTTAGCCACGGGCAACACAAGATTTCCAACAAGCTCACAGTGACTTCCATCAGAGTTATTGATGTTTACAATATACTTTAGGTTAATTAAGTATTTTTTATGAATTCTGAAAAAATAGTTTGGTGCTACAATTTTATCATATTCTCCAATATTTTTAGATACAAAGAAGGTAGTCTGATCCATAAGATGAATTATGGTATATCTTCCGTCTGATTCAAAATATAAGATATCATCTATCTTGATAAAATCAATTTTTTTAGTAGAAGGAATTGCTATAAAATTATAATCTGAGGTTTTGGCGGCAATAGAAGATTTTGCTGATTTAAGTTGTGGGGCAGTTGTAAATTGTTTGTTTTTAATATTGTCTTCGATTGTTTTTACTGTGGTAATTAGGTCCTTTGGATCAATTGGTTTAAGAAGAAAATCAATAGCGTGAAACTTAAAAGCTGTTACTGCATACTCTTGAAAAGCAGTTATAAAAACGACTGAAAAATCATTGTGTTTGACACCCTCAAGGACATCAAAACCTGTTCCATCATGCAGTACAATGTCCAAAAAAATAAGCTTTGGCTGTAAATCATTAATTTTTTTGATGGCGTCTTCAACTGTTGTTGAGATTCCTACGACTTCTATAGTTGGGCAATATTTGTCTAAATAAATTTTTAGTAGCTCATTGTTTTTAATTTCGTCATCTACGAGAATAGTACTGATTTTTGACATAATAAATTAGTGGGTTAAAAAGTACAAAAAAATTACTCAAATGAAAATTTGTTTAATTGTTTTGCACCATAATTCAAATAGGTTGTTTTACAAAAATAAGTAAAATAGCCTAAAAATCTATTATAAACTACTGTAAATGACTAAATTGTACTAGTTCGTTTGCTATTAAAAAGTAATTATGTAAATTTAAGGATTGTTTAAAGTATGAGTAAATTGATAAAAATTTTGAGGTCTATTTGGCTATTGATTGGCATAACGCTGCTTAGTTTTTACTCAAATCACACATATGCTCAGCAAACCCCTGAAAGAGATGCGTTTATTCTGAAAATAAACACAGCTTTAAACCATCAAAATAGCGTACCTTCTGATAGCCTTTTAAATACGTTTAGAGAAGAAGCTTGGTCCTTAAAAGAAGATTCTATTTATGTAGACCTAACATTTAAGCTCATAGAAAAAAAACGTAAAATAGTAGATATTTTTCTGATTACAAATGTTTTGGAGGATCTAATGCTTAAAGAGTATGAATACTTAAAAAAACACCCAAAACTATTGTTGATTTGTTACCTTAAATTGGGAAAATTCTATTTATCTCGATACAATACATCGAAGGGTTCTATTGCGCTTAGTGAGTATTATTTTGAACGTTATTTTAAAATTCTAAAGACAATTCCGCTCGGCGCGAACGCTATTATAGAACACCAAAACCATCGCTTGGATTACTTAGAAAAAACTCATAACGATAGTCTTTTTTATTATCTAGACTACTATAACATCCCAAAACAAGAAAAAAATTCAGTACTATCAAGTTGGTATCGATCCAAGAAAGACCATAAAAAAGAGTTGTTGTATGCCAAAACAAGCGCCGATTCTCTTGAGCTTTTGATTGCGTATAAAAACAATTTACAACTCTCAGAAGTTGACCATCTTTTTCCTGTATTGTTAAATAAATTTAAAGAAAAAAACGCGTTAAACGAACATATTTTATATTTAAACATGGGGCATCGATATGCCTTAGAGCAACGCTTTAAAGATGCTCTTAAAATGTACTTTAAAGCATTAAACTACTTTGAAAGTGAAGATATGTTATATCGGCTAAGCGAATGTTTAGAAGCAATTATTGACATTAAAGGCCAAAGTAATGAGATAAATGCTTTTAAATTCTATAATTCAAAATTAAATATCCTAATAGAAAACCAACATCAAGAAGAGTTAATTGTGTTTAGAAAGTATTTAAGTTTTATTGAGGGGGTCACAGATTTTGAGATAGAAGCAAAAAAGAAAGCTGATTCTCTAGAAAAAAATCAAGCTAAAAACGATCTTAAGTATCAAAAAACAATTACTTCAATAGGACTTGCATTTTTTCTGGTATTTTCGGTTTTTATATTTTTCTATTTCCAAAGTATAAAAGAAAGAGAGTCTTTGGAATATAAAAATGAACAGATGAAAGTTAATATTTTGAAGTCAAAATTTAAGCCTCATTTTACATTTAACGCATTATCTGTAATTAATTATTTTATAGCTAAAAAAGATGTTGTAAATGCTTCTAATGCACTTACAAAAATGGCGACATTGTTGAGGTCTACACTTGATAACATGAATAAAGATTTGGTCTCCTATCAGTCCGAATATATGATTTGTAAACACTATATGTATTTAGAACTTTTGAGATTTTCAGATAAATTTGATTGTACTTTTGAAGCGCTTAATGACTCCGTCATGAAAGAGTGGCGTGTACCCCCAGGTATAATAGAACCTTTTTTAGAAAACTGTGTAAATCATGCCTTTAAAGGCGTAAAGTCGAAAGGGCTAATTTCTCTAAGTCATCAAATAGAAAACAACTGTCTGGTAATTTGTGTGAAGGATAATGGGGTTGGCATTAATACAAAAAAAATATTTTCTGAAAAACCACATGGTTTGGATATTACTAAAGAGGCTATAAAAACAACTTCTAATCTTTATCAAAATCCTATAAAACTTGAAATAAAAACAGATGGCGGCACTATTGTGAACCTTGTTATTCCTCTATTAAAATCATAAAAAAATTACTACATTAAATTTAGCGTAGTACTTTCTTATAATTTTATTTATTCGTTACTAACTATCTTTTCTAATCATCATAAATATTATCGTCAGTAGTCGGGGGTGGAATAGAAAAACTTGAGTCTTTTTTGGGTTTAATATAATGAAAGTACCTATAGCTGTCAGTGCTGCATATTTGTCTGTTTTTGAGAGGGCTTCCTTAAGGGTAATTTGATCTTTAATGTTATTATTAGTTACTTTCATCATGGTTTTTTTAGATTGAAATTGATGTAATATAAAAACTCTACAGTCTGTTTTTTAATTAATAACGAGTTTAGTCGTTTTGGATTGATTGTTGTTGTTTAAGTTCACAATGTAAACTCCTGAGCTTTTATGGGATACATCTAATAAGTGTTCGGTTTGAGAAGCTTCTAGTTGATAAGTATCTATTACACAAAAAAGACGCTTTTCTGCACAAACGGGCAGAAAAATCCAGCACTATTGAAGACTTATCAGAGTGTAGCTCCTAATTAATTTTTTTATATCTTTAAAATATGAGAGATTTAAAATATCTTTTTGCATATACCGTACCGCTTTCGGCATTCATTTCATTTGAATCCGTGGGCTTAGGAACGTATACTTCCGTTTTTTATGCGTTTGTGATACTTCCGTTTCTAGACCTCATAACAGGGAATAGCGCTGAAAATCTATCCAAAGAAGACGAAAATAGCAAAAAAACAAACAAGGTTTTTGATATCATGTTATATTTAAATCTTCCTCTCATTTTTAGCCTTCTGTGTCTTGTTTTTACAAAAATTCAAACGCAAGAATACGCCGCTTATGAACTCATAGGACTAGGTCTTTCTTCAGGGATTTTATTGGCAACCAATGCCATTAATGTAGCACATGAACTAGGGCACAGAACATCCTATATGGAGCGGTTTATGGCAAAGTGCCTATACATGCCTTGCCTGTATATGCATTTTTATATAGAACACAACTTTGGTCATCATATGAATGTGGCGACTCCAAACGACGGCGCAACAGCAAAATACAATCAATCTGTGTTTTCGTTTTGGATAACTTCTGTAACAAAACAATACTTAGATGCTTGGAAATGCCAACTGAAGCTTTTAAAGCATCAGAAACGTTCCTTCTTATCTCTAAAAAATGATATGCTATGGTATCATTTGATCCAACCAATCTATGTTTTTGGAGTATACTATTTCTTTTCAATGGAGGTCATGCTATTTGCTATCGCTATTGGAGTGGTCTCTTTTTTGTTTTTAGAAAGCATCAATTATATTGAGCATTATGGATTAAAACGCTTTAAAACAGCTTCTGGAAGATACGAACGTGTGCAGCCCCATCACTCATGGAATTCTAACTTTAATATCGGAAGGATTGTGTTGTATGAATTGACTCGACATAGCGATCATCACTTTAAGTCATCCAAAAAATACCAACTCCTCAATAGCTATGAAAAAAGCCCGACCTTACCTCTAGGCTATCCCGCTTCTATTCTTTTAAGTTTTATCCCGCCACTTTGGTTCAAAATCATGAATCCATTAGTACCAGAAGAAATGAAGAAAAATAACTAAACAGAGAAAGCAAAAAAACTTCCAACTCATAAAACTAATGGTTACATCTTCGCACTCCATTGTGCTGTTTTCGAAACCAACTCCACAAACTTACAGTCTAGCTAACAGTAATGCTAATTGTAATTTACGCATGGTTAATTGCTTAAAAATAAATTTTTTTAAAATTAACTTATAAATAATTCCTACACATTGATCTGGGTTAAGAAGCACGAAATATATACATATTAGTTGTTTTTAATAACGATATAAATTAAACGCGCTGTATGCGCTCCTGAAAACAAAAAAGCCGAAACTTTCGTTTCGGCTTTTCATCTGTACACCCAATTGAGCTGTTTTCGAAACAAACACTGGATTTTTTAAACAACTTTTTTTAACTTCTTAGAAAAAATCAAACCCAAAATTGAGTTTGATTTTTAAGCGCCTTACGGCGCTCATTGTAAAAGACGGGGCTGCTTTTAGCAGCCCCTTAAAGAGTAAAGAGTCAAGATTTTTAATCCCTAACAAAACGCACCGAAAAGCCGTATTGCTTGTAATCGTTGTACCTGTAGAGGCTACTGTAAAGGTTGTACAGGAAGCGGTTCCATGCGTTATTTGTACTGTTCTCAGTGGAACTCCAAAAGATTGCATTGCTACCCTCGTTGGAGAACGAACCATTGGCGTCACGGTTACCCTCAGGGAAAGCATTAAAACCGCTGCTGTTATTTAGGCTTTGGTCGTTGCCTGGTGCTCCAGCATTTGTTGAACTATTCCAGCCTGTAATGGATGCCATCGCTTTGACTATTTTGTTTCCTGTGGTGGTTTGGTCGTAATTGTAGCCATTGGCTACGAGGTGTTCTTCAAGTGTTGTCCACTCGGCATCTGATGGTACGTGCCAGCCTTCTGGTGCAAATTCTTTATTAGGAGTGTTAGGGTTTGCATCGTGAATACCCATTACAGCATACCAGTTATAAAGCTTTCCCTTTGTTTCGTCATTCTCATAATAACACCAAGCACCTGTGGTAAGATTGCTCCAATCTGTTCCATCTGTAACTTTTGGAATAGGCGTGCCGTCACGGTAGGTTATATTGCAAGCATTTCCACTATACCATTGTTGTGTTCCAATAATAGCTATAGAAATAGGAGGGCAATAATCATCATTTGGGGTAAATGTGTATGAAACAGTTTCTGATTGATAAATATTTGACCCGCTTGTGAGTTGTATTTTAAAATAATATGTTTCTCCAATTTCTAAATCCCAAACTCGTCTATCATCTACAATTTTAACCCCCCCATAGCCATCATATACGGTATTATAAGAATTAAAGTTTTCGTCTAAAGAATACAGTAATATAACCTCATCAACCTCATTATTATTTGGCTCAATATAGTAAGAAACATCAATTGTAGTATTACTATATTTAGTTATAGAACTAATATTTATTTTAGGAGGGCAGGGACCCCAAGTGAGTTGGCCTAAACAAAACTGAAGTGTTGATTGTGTTGACGGAGCTTCAAGACTTTCCCAACTCTGACCATCCCAATACAATATATCACCAATATTATTTCCTGGTGATAAACCTGAGCTTGTAGTGTTATTTTCAAAATATGCCTTTGTTACTGCGTCTTGAGCCTCTGTTGGGTCTTGTAAATCTTTTATCTGTTGATTGTTGGCTGAGTTGTTTTCAGCGAGTACTGCTTCTAAATTTGGTGTGGTTGGTGTGCTGTTTCCACTGTTTTCTGCATAAAGAGCATAAGGGACACTTAGCAATTGCGTGGTGCCCATAGCTAAATAACCATTGCCTGTATCAAGCTCTATCCCTAAGTAATAACTTCCCAATGACCAGTCTAATGCTGAAAACGAACCTAAATTGGCTGTGCCCTGTCCAATAACAAGATTTACTTGTCCTAAATCATCTGTTGAAACGTAGTGTGTTTCTGTAAAAATAGGTACTGCAGTTAGTGAGCCTTGAACAACATTAAACTTAAAATACACATTGGTATTTATAATTAAATCCCCAGCACTGTTTCTTACCGTAGCTTGGTAATTGAATCCTTGAGGAGCTTGAGCTTGTAGTTGTGTGAGTGCTGCTATGGCTAGACATAGAATGGCATAAAACTTTTTCATAACTAAATTGGTGTATATTTCAAAGATAAGAAATATAAGTCTAACCTACTTAAGAGGCTTAGAAATAGCTGAACTGAAAGAGGAAGATAGCTATGGTTTAGTTGCTCGTAATATTATATATTTAATTGTCAGAATCTAATTCATTTAGCAAATCTAAAAGCTTTATGTTTTTTTTGTTTTTTAGCTCAACTTTTTTAAAAAACACACCTGACTTATATATTTCTACTGAATCCTTTATTCTGCCACTTCTGTTTCCTTTAACTTCTGCACTTGCAGTATAATTTCCGTTTTTACTGTAAAAAATCCAAGTTCCAAAAGGACCACTTTCTGAATAATAGTCCCCCGATTTATATAAATTACCATTTTGCCAATACTTTTTAAATTGTCCTATTCCTGTCTCATTGTTGAATTCTTCAGTATAATCTTTTACACCATTCAAATAAGCTGTATTGAACCAAGAATTTTCTGTACTTTTTGAATCACTTGTTAAAACATCATTATTGTAAACTTTAGAACTAAGATTATTATAATTCGTTATTGTTAAAACATCGCCCAGCCATTCTTTTTGTATATTTTCTTTTGAATTGTACCTTATCCATTTTTTATTTTTTCTATCTAATTCAATAGACTCGATGCCACAGTCATTATAACTAACTGTTCCATTAATTTTTTTTTGCGAAAAGGAGATTTTGATTAATACTTCCTTTATTTGATATACTAACATTTCTATGGATTCTTCTGTGTAATCTGCTAATAGTGAATTTCTGTCTGTTTCAAATAATTCACTATACTCTTCATATAGAAACTCCACATCCTCACTCCAATGAAGCGTTAACTTCCTTCCAAATAAACCTCGTTGAGAGTTAATTAAATATAATGAACCCAATGAATCGACTTCTAAATCAATAAAAGCCCCAATCAAGGATTCATCATCGATAAAAAAGTCCTCACCACATTTATCAAGTGTAGAGAATTCACTATTTATACCATACTCTGATTCTTGCCCAAAAGAAACAAAAGAAACAAAAGAAACAAGTAAAGCAAGTGTAAAAAGTAAGTTTTTCATTGGTTAAATATTTTAAAGGCAAGTTAAAAAAATTATCCCCAAAAACAATAAATTATTCTTGGGGATAATTTGTACACCCAATTGAGCTATTTTCGAAACAAAGTCTCTGTTTTATAAAAAGTTTTGGGGAAAGAATTAATCAATTGTAACACCAACTTTTTCAGACTCAG
>JGI20157J14317_10003772_pt1 | contig 11945 bp, 8 predicted proteins | sample COG_07_FD_14317 | JGI IMG/M metagenome (IMG submission 14317)
TGGAGACAATTGCTTAAAAACAGATGACAAACCAGCTGATAAACCACCGCCACCAACAGCTACAAAAACGTAATCAATTTTTCTTGTTGTCTGTTCTAGGATTTCTAAACCTACAGTTGCTTGCCCTTCAATCACTTTTTCGTCATTAAAAGGATGAACAAATGTTTTGTTTTCTGCATCGCATGCTTGCTTAGCGGCATTAAAAGCATCATCAAAAGTATCTCCCTCTATGACCACTTCAATAAAATTTTCACCAAACATTTTTACCTGATTTATTTTTTGGTTTGGTGTAGGTGAAGGCATAAAAATAGTTCCTTTTATCTGAAGTAATTTACAAGACAAAGCTACTCCTTGTGCATGATTACCTGCACTAGCACAAACAATTCCACGTTTTTTTTCATCTGTATTTAAAGAAGACATTTTATTGTAAGCTCCTCTAATTTTATAAGAACGTACTACTTGTAAATCCTCTCTTTTAAACAGAATAGTTGCATCAAATTCTTTTGAAAAAGTACCATTTTGATTTAAAGGTGTTTTATAAGCTACCCCTTCTAAATTCTTAGCAGCCGCTTTTACGTTTTCTAAACTCGGAAAGTAAAAATTTTTCTCTTGCATGGGACAAATATAAAAAGAAAACCTATCAGGATATTAATTCTAATAGGTTTTTCTTATTTCTATTTAAACGGAAATGATAATTTTATTTGACACCTAATAAAAAAATATTAGGAACTTTTTTACATTAAAATCCGTATTTATTATGCCGATTTTATAACCTTCATTGCTGTCATAGAAGCTCTTAATTTTGCACCTACAATTTCTACCGGATGGTTTCTAATAATAGCATTAATTCTAATCAATTCTTTATTATCAACGTCATTACCATCTGTAAATTTCTTACCTATAAGATCTGTAGAAACCGTCTTCATAAAATCTGTTAGTAAAGGCTTACAAGCATGATCAAATAAATAACAACCATATTCTGCAGTATCAGAAATTACACGGTTCATTTCAGCTAATTTCATTCTTGCTATTGTATTTGCAATTAACGGTGTTTCATGCAAAGACTCATAATAAGCAGATGCTTCTATAATTCCAGAATCTGTCATTGCTTCAAAGGCCAATTCTACACCAGCTCTAACAAAAGCAACTAACAAAGTTCCATGATCAAAATATTCTTGTTCAGAAATTTCTTGCGTTGTAACTTGTTGCTTTTCAAAAGCAGTCTCTCCTGTTTCAGCTCTCCAAGTCAACAAATTTTTATCATCATTTGCCCAATCTTCCATCATGGTCGCAGAGAAATGACCTGTCATAATATCATCCATGTGTTTTTGAAACAAGGGACGCATAATATCTTTTAGTTCTTCAGAAATTTCAAATGCTTTTACTTTCGCAGGGTTAGACAAACGGTCCATCATATTGGTAATTCCTCCATGCTTTAAAGCCTCCGTTACAGTTTCCCAACCGTACTGAATTAACTTTGAGGCATAACCTGGCTCAATTCCTTCTGCTACCATTTTATCAAAAGATAAAATTGCTCCTGTTTGCAACAAACCACATAAAATAGTTTGTTCTCCCATTAAATCAGATTTTACTTCTGCCACAAAAGAAGATTCTAAAACACCTGCTCTATGACCTCCTGTTCCAACAGCATATGCCTTTGCTTGCGCCCATCCCTTATTTTCTGGATCATTTTCTGGATGCACAGCAATTAATGTTGGCACTCCAAATCCTCTTTTATATTCTTCTCTAACTTCAGAACCAGGACACTTAGGTGCTACCATAATTACGGTTAAATCCTTTCTAACCTGTGTTCCTTCTTCAACAATATTAAATCCATGAGAATAAGATAGTGTTGCGCCTTTTTTCATTAGAGGCATTACTGTATTCACAACATTAGTATGTTGTTTGTCTGGCGTTAAGTTTAATACTAAATCTGCGGAAGGAATTAACTCTTCATAAGTACCCACTACAAATCCGTTTGAATTGGCATTCACAAAAGAAGCTCTATTTTGATCAATAGCAGCTTGTCTTAAAGCGTAAGAAATATCTAAACCAGAATCTCTCATATTCAATCCCTGATTTAGGCCTTGTGCTCCACAACCCACAATAACAATTTTCTTTCCTTTTAATGCGCTTACTCCGTCTTCAAATTCTGAAGCATCCATAAAACGACATTTTCCTAATTGCTCTAATTTTTCTCTTAATGTTAATGTGTTAAAATAATTTGACATTTTTATTTATTTAGTTGTTGTATGTTTCTAATAATTCTGAAATTTTCATTTCTTCTTTGGTAATTGCAACTCTACCTGAACGCGTATATTGCATTATCCCAAAAACACTTAATTGATTGTATAATGCTACTACTTCTTCTTTTTTACCAGATTTTTCTAAAACAAAAAAATCTTTATTTACAGTAACTATTCTTGCGTTACTTTCTTTTACAATATTCTGAATTTGAGGTTCTTCAAACAATAATTTAGATTTTATTTTAAACAATCCAGAAATCTGATAAATGGTTTCCTCATCATTATGATAGTATGCCTTAATAACCTCTACTTGCTTTTCTATCTGACCAATAATTTTCTTTACATCCTCTTCAGTCATATGAACAACAATTGTAAATTTAGCAACCCCTTCAATTTCTGAAGGAGAGATGTTTAAACTCTCTATATTGATATGTCTTCTCTGGAAAATTGCTGAAATTCTATTCAACAAACCTATGTTATTTTCAGTGTAAACTGATATTGTAAATAGTTGTTTTTCTTTGTTCATCTTATGCTAGTCTTATTTCTGAAACACTTGCTCCAGAAGGAACCATTGGAAACACATTTCCTTCTTTCTCTACACAAACTTCTAAAAAATAAGCTTCTTTACTCTCCATCATTTCTTTGACAGCACCAGCTAATTCTTCACGTTTTGTAACTTTTTTTGCCTTAATATAATATCCTTCCGCAATGGCTACAAAATTAGGGTTCACCATCTCTGTAGATGCATAGCGTTTTTCAAAAAACAACTGCTGCCATTGGCGTACCATTCCTAAAAAATCATTGTTTAAAACTACAATTTTAACTGCAGCTTTTTGCTGAAAAATAGTTCCTAATTCTTGAATAGTCATTTGATAACCACCATCACCAGAAATTGAAACAACTTCGCGATCTGGCGCTGCCATTTTAGCACCAATAGCTGCTGGCAAACCAAATCCCATAGTACCTAAACCACCAGAAGTAATATTACTTTTTGTTTTATTAAATTCTGCATATCTACACGCAATCATTTGATGTTGCCCTACATCTGTAACAATGGCAGCATCTCCTTTACTCTGAATATTAATTTCTTTAATCACTTCACCCATTGTTAATCCTTCTTTCGTTGGATAGAGATCCCCTTTAATTACTTTTTCATATTCAATTTCATATAAATCTTTAAACTGTTGATGCCATTCTTTATGAGAATTGGTATTAATTAATGGCAAAATAGCATCTAAAGTTGCTTTTGCATCTCCTAAAACTGCTACATCTGTTTTTACATTTTTATCTATTTCTGCAGGATCAATTTCAAAATGAATCACTTTTGCTTGACGCGCATATTCATCTAATTTACCTGTAACTCTGTCGTCAAAACGCATACCAATTGCAATTAAAACATCACATTCATTGGTTAACTTATTTGGTGCATAATTACCATGCATACCCAACATACCTACATTTAAAGGATGAGAAGTTGGCAATGCTGAAGCTCCTAGGATAGTCCAAGCGGCTGGAATTCCTGCCTTTTCTACAAAAGCTTTAAATTGCTCTTCTGCTTCACTTAAAACAACACCTTGTCCCCAAACTATTAATGGTTTTCTAGCTGCATTTATGATTTTCGCAGCAGCTTCTAAGGTGCCTGTTACCGTTTTTGGAATCGGAACATAACTTCTTACTTTCGTGCATTTTTCATAAGAAAAATCAAACTCTTCAAACTGAGCATCCTTTGTAATATCAACTAAAACTGGTCCTGGCCTTCCAGATCTTGCAATGTAAAATGCCTTTGCTAAAGCTGCTGGTATGTCTGCTGCTCTGGTAACTTGACAGTTCCATTTTGTCACTGGCGTTGAAATACCAACAATATCTGTTTCCTGAAACGCATCACTACCCAATAAATGAGAGGGAACTTGACCCGTAATACACACCATCGGTGTTGAATCTATCTGTGCATCTGCAATACCAGTAATTAAATTAGTTGCCCCTGGTCCCGAAGTCGCAATTGCTACACCTACTTTACCAGAAATTCTTGCAAAGCCTTGTGCAGAGTGGGTTGCACCTTGCTCATGACGCGTTAAAACATGATGAATTTTATCTTGATATTTGTATAATTCATCATATACTGGCATAATTGCACCACCAGGATATCCGTAAATTATTTTTACGTCTTCTGCAATTAAACACCTAACAATTGCTTCGCTACCAGATATTCTTTCGATAACTTTTGCTGCTTTTTCTTGATTTTTTATGGTTTGTGTTTCCATAGTATTTATTTTAGGGTCCTACTTCTGTAAGAATAATATTTAATTTTATAAATCTGTAACACATCCTTTGGATGCTGATGCTACTATTTTTGCATATTTATACAAAATTCCTTTGGTGTGTTTTAGCGCTGGTGCAACCCATTGTGCTTTTCTTTCTGAAATTTCTTCATCAGAAATTAAAACATTAATAGAATTATCTTCTGCACTAATTCTAATTTTATCACCCGTTTTTAAAATTCCAATAGTTCCTCCAGATTGTGCTTCTGGTGTAATATGACCAACTACAAAACCGTGTGTTCCTCCAGAAAAGCGACCGTCTGTAATTAAAGCAACAGATTTTCCTAAACCTGCTCCCATAATTAACGAAGTTGGTTTTAACATTTCTGGCATCCCTGGTCCACCTTTTGGACCTACATATCTAATAACAACTACATCTCCTTTCTCCACTTCTCCTGCAACAATACCTGTATTTGCAGCCTGCTCACCGTCATAAACAACAGCTTTTCCTTCAAAAAGTAACCCTTCATTTCCTGAAATTTTTGCAACTGCTCCTTCAGTCGCAAGGTTTCCATATATTATCTGAATATTTCCTGATGATTTTAATGCTTTGTCTTTTGGATAGATTACATCTTGCTCCTCAAATTCCATTGGGGCAACACTTGCTAAATTGGCTGCTAATGTTTTTCCAGTAACGGTCATACAATCTCCATGCAAGTATCCGTTATCTAATAAATATTTCATGATTGCAGGGGTACCTCCAATGCTATGAACATCTTCCATTAAATATTTTCCAGAGGGTTTTAAATCTGCAATTAAGGGTGTTCTATCACTTACTCTTTGAAAATCCTCTAATGTAAATTCGATATCTGCGGCATGTGCAATAGCTAAAAAATGCAATACTGCATTTGTAGAACCACCCAAAGCATTTACAATGGCAATGGCGTTTTCTAAAGATTTTTTAGAAATAATATCTAAAGGTTTTAAATCTAATTCTAATAGGTTTTTTATCGCCAAAGCAGTTCTTTCTGCTTCAGATAACTTATTCGGATTCTCTGCTGGAATTGAAGAATTATAAGGCAATGCAAAACCCATACATTCTATAGCAGAGGCCATTGTATTTGCCGTATACATTCCGCCACAAGCTCCCGCTCCCGGAATCGCTCTTTTTATAATTTCTCTATATTCATCTTCTTCAATTTCACCTGCCATTTTTTGCCCTAAAGCTTCAAAAGCAGAAACAATATTTAATTTTTTTCCTTTGTAATTTCCAGATGCAATCGTACCACCGTACATCATTATTGATGGACGATTTAAACGTAGCATTGCAATAACAGCTCCTGGCATATTTTTATCACAACCAACAACAGAAATTAACGCATCATAACTTTGCGCATTCATAACTGTTTCAATAGAATCTGCAATGATATCTCTAGAAGCTAAAGAGTAATTCATACCAGAAGTTCCCATTGAAATTCCGTCTGAAACTCCAATTGTATTAAACCCTAAACCAACTAAACCAGCAATTTTACTTTCCACTTTTACCTCTGCTGCCAAATTGTTTAAATGCATGTTACAAGGGTTGCCATCATACCCTGTGCTTGCAATACCAACTTGAGCTCTGCTCATATCTTCATCTGTTAAACCTACGGCATACAACATTGCTTGTGATGCAGGCTGAGATTCATCTTGTGTTAATCTTTTGCTATGTTTATTTAATTCCATTTATTGTATTCTTCAATTTGTTGACTAATTTACTATGTTTCTCTATTTTCATTGAATAATATTCAATACTAATGTTTAAATTCAGGTGTTAAAAAAATAAGTTAAATATCTAATAATAAGAATATTAACTATTTTTAATTATGACATTCAACACCTTAAAAAAAGCCTATAAAAAAACCTACCATTTTAGTGGAAGGTTCTTTTATAAAAATATAAATACTACTTCCTTATCGCATCTTAATAATGACGTTAATGGTAGAAATAATATTTAATACTTGTTTATTCATGGATAACTTAAAAAAAAATTAAAACACCTAATTTATTTATTTTTTAAATAATAGTACTCTGACCAGCATGAATATTCATGAAATTTAAATTGGTGTCTTCTTGATTTAATATATAATCCACAATAAAATCTCCTACTTTAGAAGTAGATGCAGGGTACTTATTTTTACCTTTTATATCTTCTGTTGTAATATTTAAGACTAAAGATTTCTCTACCGCTCTTTCTATAGCGCCTGCTTCTTCATCTAAACCTAAATGCTCTAACAACATAGCTGCCGACAAGATCGAGGCTAAAGGGTTAGCAATATCTTTACCTTTTGCCTGTGGAAAAGAACCATGGATTGGTTCGAATAATGCATTTTCTTTACCAATTGAAGAAGAGGCTAATAAACCGATTGAACCTCCGATAACACTTGCTTCATCTGAAATAATATCTCCAAATAAATTTTCTGTAAGAATTACATCAAACTGTTTTGGATTTAAAATTATCTGCATTGCTGCGTTGTCAACAAATAAATATTCTAATTCAACATCCTTGTATTTTTTTGAAATTTCTGTAACTGTTTTCCTCCACAAACGAGACGTTTCTAAAACATTAGCTTTATCTATTAAAGTTACTTTTTTTCTTCTAGTTTGTGCAGCTTTAAAAGCTAAATGTGTAATTCTAGAAATTTCATTAACAGAGTAAGAACAGGTATCTGTAGCTGTCTGGCCATCTGCACTCAATTTTTTATTTCCAAAATAAATACCACCCGTTAATTCTCTGTAAATAACAATATCTGTTCCTTTAATAATTTCTCTTTTTAATGGTGAGTTTTTTATCAAACTATCGTAAGCCTTTACAGGTCTTACGTTACAGAACAAACCTAAGTCTTCTCTTAATTGCAAAAGACCTTGTTCTGGTCTTATTTTTGCGGTAGGATCATTATCATATTTAGGATCTCCAATAGCCCCAAATAAAATAGCATCTGCATCTTTACAAATGGTAATTGTTTCTTCTGGTAGCGGAACTCCAACAGCATCAATTGCACAGCACCCATTTGAGCTTCCTTATATAAAAATATATGATCATACAATTCTGCAACAGCATCTAATGCTCTTTTTGCCTGATTAATTACCTCTGGCCCAATACCATCTCCAGGAATTACTGCGATTGTATATTTCATAATATGCTGCTATAAAATTTTTAAGTTGTAAGAATTTTAGAAACCTTATTAACTTCTTTCATAATGTTATGAATGTCTTCATCTTTTACTTCTTTCTGATTGTCTGCTATAACTAGAAACGCGTCATAAGTGATATCTAATTGTATTTTTGTCAATTCATAACCAATCTTTTTTGCTCTATAAGCCAAAGCTGCTCTTCCACTTCTTGCAGTTAAAACAATGGCGCTTTCTGTAACACCAACATCTTCAGGGTCCATGATTTCATATGTTTCTCTATTTTTTATAACACCATCTTGATGAATTCCAGAGCTGTGCGCAAATGCATTTGCACCAACGATTGCCTTATTGGGTTGCACTGGCATTCCCATACTATCACGAACTAAAATACTCGTATCGTACAATAATTTTGTATTCACACTTGTTTCTAAGTTTAAATAAGGGTGTTGTTTTAAAACCATAACTACTTCTTCTAACGCTGTGTTTCCTGCGCGCTCTCCAATTCCGTTGATTGTACATTCAATCTGACGTGCTCCATTGATAACACCAGCAATTGAATTGGCAGTTGCCAAACCTAAATCGTTATGGCAATGGCAAGAAAGAATTACGTTTTCTATACCTCTTACGTTTTCACGCAAATATTTTATTTTTGCACCGTATTCATCTGGTAAACAATACCCTGTTGTATCTGGAATGTTTAGCACAGTTGCACCTGCTTTTATAACTGCTTCACAAACCTTCGCTAAAAAGGCATTATCTGTTCTACCTGCGTCTTCTGCGTAAAACTCTACATCCTCTACAAAACCTTTTGAGTACGCAACAGCATTTACAGCACGTTCAATTACCTTTTCTCTGGTAGAATTAAATTTGAATTTTATATGAGAATCACTTGTTCCAATACCTGTATGTATTCTAGGAAATTTTGCATATTTTAAAGCTTCTGCAGCTACTTTTATATCATTTTCAACAGCTCTAGTTAAACCACAAACTGTTGCATTTTTTACAATTTTTGAAATTTCAGTAACCGATATAAAGTCTCCAGGGCTAGAAACAGGAAAACCGGCCTCTATTACGTTCACACCCAACAAGTCTAATCTCTCAGCAATTACTAATTTTTGATTTGTATCTAACTTACACCCAGGAACCTGTTCTCCATCTCTTAGTGTTGTGTCGAAAATTTGTACTTGATTGTCTAGCATAATTTCTATAAAGATTGTACTTATTATAAATCAAATATATATCTTGCATATTCAATATAAGAATCAACATCTAATAACAAACGATTTCTAAAGCAAATCATCAATAATTAAAAAACTGATTATCAATAGATTATGAGTAAAATCATTACATCCGCCAATCAACAAAATGATGCTCTTTTTGTTCTTATTAAATCTTTAACTAAATCTGAAAAGAGGCAGTTTAATTTGTATGTAGGAAGGCTTGGTGGTAACATTGATGCAAAATTTTTTTCTTTATTTAAATTCTTAGAAAAGTTAAAAATATACGACGAAAAAGTAATTATTGGCAGTGGAATTGTTTCTAAACAGCAACTTTCTAATCTAAAAGCGCATTTATACAAACAAATATTAATTAGTTTGCGCTTAAATCCTGCACACAAAAACGTGCGAATTCAAATTAGAGAACAATTAGATTTTGCCACCGTTTTATACCAAAAAGGCCTGTATAAACAAAGTCTAAAACTCTTAGAAAAAGCTAAAAATATGGCTTTGGACAACGAAGAAAAGAACATTGCATATGAAATTGTAGAATTAGAGAANGTAATAGAAACACAATATATTACAAGAAGTTTAAGCAATAGAGCAAATCAATTATCTNTACAGGCAAAAGAATTAAGTCAGCAAAATGTAATTGCCAGTAAACTCTCTAATTTATCTNTGCAATTGTACAGCCATCTGCTGCAGAATGGCTACGTGAAAAACAAAAAAGAAGTTGAATTTATTCAAAAATATTTTAACGACAAAATGCCAAAGTATGATTTTAAAACTTTAGGTTTTAGAGAAAAATTATGGTTAAATAAAGCACATTTGTGGTATAGTTTTTTAATTCAAGACTTTTTACTGAGCTACAAATACGCTAGCAAATGCGTTCATTTATTTAATAGCCCTAAATTAATAAACATACATCCTGTTTTTTATTTAAAGTCTAAAAACTACCTACTAGAAGCTTCTTTTTTAGTTCAAAAAACCTCCACATTTAAAGCGGAATTAGTTGCTTTTGAAACACAAATTGAAAATCAAGAAATTCCTTTAAATACAAATACAGAATTACTTATTTTCATGTATTTATACTCAAATAAACTGCATTTACATTTCTTAGAAGGCACTTTTGATGAGGGGGAATATTTAGTAGCTATTATTAATGATAAAATCGAAAAGTATAAAAACAGATTAGACAATCATTATATCGTTTTGTTGCATTACAAAATTGCTTGTTTATATTTTGGAATGGGTAAAAACAAGTTATGTATTCTCTATCTTCAAAAAATTATACGTTCTAAAAACATAAATGCCGCAGAAGATTTGCAGTGTTTTGCACGTATTTTAAATTTAATTGCACATTATGAATGTGGTTTAGATTATGATTTAGAAAGACAGTTTGTAGATACTTATAAGTTCTTACTCAAAATGGAGAATTTACAAGAAGTACAAAAAGTTTTTCTTACATCTATTAGAGACTTAAGTGATGTTTTTCCACATGAAATTAGGAACGAATTTAAAAAAATTCATAAAAAATTAAAAAAGTTTGAAAACCATCCGTATGAAAAGAGAGCCTTTTTATATTTAGATATTTTATCTTGGTTAGAAAGTAAAATTCAGAACAAACCCATCTCAACAATAATTAAAGAAAAAGCAAATCTATTTACTAAGTAATTTGAAATTTCTAATTTTCCCTGTTTATTTTTATCAATATCATATTAATTGGGTTATTTCCTAAAATATTTTATAATATTTAAGCACAAATTAAATATTAATAATACTTTTGCCTTGTGAGTATTTTAAATTTCTTAGTAAAAACATCTCAAACCAATTCTATGGTTTGCACTTCTATGCAAACAATTACTCGCACTTCTTCAGCTACCATTACCCTTTAAGGGTTCTATATATTCATATCAATTTAGGTTATCAGTAATTTCGAAAATTATCGAAATGCATTCAATAAAAAATAAATTATACAAACTATTCATTATCAATGAAAGTATTAAAATTTGGCGGTTCATCTGTCGCAAATTCAGAAAACATAAAAAAAGTATTAGCCATTGTTGCTATCGCATCTAAAGAACAAAAAGTTGCAGTGGTAGTTTCTGCTTTTGGTAAAACCACAGATAATTTACTAGCCGCAGCTAATAGTGCTTTAGTGGATATTACAATTGCTAAAAACATTTTAGAAACTATTAAAGAATTGCATTATCAGGTTATTGATGATTTAATTTCTTCTCAAAAAGAAGAAGTTTTAGAGGTGGTTACTTCTTTGTTAGATAGATTATGTTCTATTTATGAAGGTATTTTTCTATTACAAGAATTATCAGATAAAACACTAGCAAAGGTTTCCAGCTTTGGTGAGAGACTATCCTCTTTTATTATTGCAAATGCAGGAAAAGATTTGTTTGATGCTGCCCATAAAGACAGTAAAACGTTAATTTCTACCAATAACGAATATCTAAACGCACAAGTAAATTTTAAAATTACAAACCAAAATATTATTTCTTTTTTTGATAAAAACAAACATCAAGTTACTGTTTTAGGTGGTTTTATTTCTTCTAATATAAAGGGCGAAACCACTACACTTGGTAGAGGTGGTTCAGATTTTTCTGCATCTATTTATGCTGCAGCTTTAAATGCTGTTGAGTTACAAATATGGACAGACGTTCCTGGAATGTTTACCGCAAATCCTAGGGTTGTAAAACAAGCATATCCAATTTCAGAAATTTCATATGAAGAAGCAATGGAGTTGTCTCATTTTGGTGCAAAGGTTTTATATCCACCAACAATTCAGCCTTCGTTAAGAAAAAAAATCCCTATTCGAATTAAAAATACTTTTGATCCCGAAAATGTAGGAACATTAATTTGTAACAATCCAAATAATAGTGATGAAGTAAAGGGTATTTCTCACATAGAAGACATTAGTTTAATTACTTTAGAAGGTGGCGGAATGATTGGAATTCCTGGTTTTTCTAAACGTTTGTTTGAAACACTTTCCTTAGAAAAAATAAATATTGTTTTTATAACACAAGCCTCTTCAGAACATTC
>JGI20157J14317_10003778_pt1 | contig 11938 bp, 11 predicted proteins | sample COG_07_FD_14317 | JGI IMG/M metagenome (IMG submission 14317)
TATTGTAGAATGGATCGCAACATTTGCTCTGAGAAGTCTGATTGATGGAAATGCAAACAAGTACGATTATAAATTTTTTGTAACTGAAAATATATATAATCCCTTTTTTAATAAAGAGAATTTCAAGGTTTCACTTCTAAATGCCTCTCCCTACACGATCATTTCAACTTACAAGTTTCAAACATTATATTGGGCACTTCAAGAATCGCCTTTGGGAAATGTTTTGGACATCGGGGTACTTCGAGGAGGCAGTTCAATTTTTTTTGCCAATCTACTAGAAAGTGAGAATTTAATTTACTCTGTTGATAACTGGTCTGAACATGCAAAACCTAATTCTGATTCTCTTTTGACCTATTCGAGTTGCAGCGACCTTGAAGACTTTAAAAAAGCGATTATAGATTTAAAAATAAGCAAAAGAATTAATATATGTGATTGTTCTTTAAAGACCTTCCTCGCTGTCAGAAAATCTGACCTTGTTGGAACCATTGCAGTTATTCACTTTGACTTATACGATTCAAGTACTTTTGATGATACTGTTGAAGACATGTTAAAACTTTTAAAAAGAGGAGGCTGTTTACTGATAGCTGGATATGGATCACTGGCACTGCCAAAACTATCCAAATCAGTAGACCTTTTTGCTAAGAGTAGTAAATATTACACAAGGTTTTTACAGGATAAAAGTGGTTATGGAATATTCATTAAAATATAGCTATATATTGAGGCCCTAACCGCTATGTATTCCATAGGTATTGCGATAAATCTGTTACATAATTTTTTATAACTTATTTTTTAGGTTTTGAATCCTATCTCATTCAATCAACCTTCCTTTGCAGGAAATGAATTAGAATTTGTCAGAAAAGCACAATCTTCTTCTCAACTAGCAGGTGATGGTTCTTTCACATCTGAATGCCATAATTGGCTTGAGGATAATATCAACTGCAGAAAAGCTCTACTGACTCATTCATGTACAGCAGCACTCGAAATGAGTGCATTGCTTCTTGATATAAAGCCTGGTGATGAAATCATCATGCCATCCTACACATTTGTCTCCACTGCAAATGCATTCGCATTAAGAGGCGGGGTCCCCGTTTTTGTTGATTTTCGACCAGACACCCTGAATATCGACGAAAAAAAGATTGAAGATGCGATAACCCCCAAAACAAAAGCGATTGTGGTTGTGCACTATGCTGGGGTTGCTTGTGAGATGAACACCATTCTGAAGATCGCCAACAAGCACAATCTTGCCGTTATTGAAGATGCTGCCCAAGGCATAATGGCAAAATACAACGGCACGCCACTTGGAAGCATCGGGACATTTGGTTGTTTAAGTTTTCACGAAACCAAAAACATACATTGTGGAGAAGGGGGTGCTCTTCTCATAAATGATGTGAGGTATGTTGAGAGGGCTGAAATCATACGGGAAAAAGGTACCAATCGTTCTCAGTTTTTTAGAGGACAGGTAGATAAGTATCGTTGGGTAGATATTGGCTCAAGTTACTTACCCGGGGAACTAACAGCTGCTTTTCTGGCCGCACAATTGGAATGTGCTGAAGAGATTACTCAAAAAAGATTGAATATTTGGAATAAATATCATGAGATTTTCCAGGATTTAGAAAATACCGAAAAAGTCAGGCGACCAATCATTCCTAAAGAGTGTCAACACAATGGGCATATCTATTACCTACTCTTAAATAAAAGATATGAAAGAGATGAAATTTTAAAAAAATTAAGAAAGTTTGGTGTAAATGCCGTTTTTCATTATCAGCCGCTTCACTCATCGCCTGCAGGTATAAAGCATGGACGAACACAATGCACTCTGGATGTAACAGAAGATATTAGCGAACGGATTATCCGCCTACCAATGTGGATAGGTTTTGATGAGCATGAAAGAGTGCTAGAAGCGTTAAAAATTGTCTTATAAAGCTGAGATTCCTTTAAGTGATAAAGCCTAATAATATCTTCGCTATAAAATTTACACCGTTTCTTCTTACTTTGGTAATATTTCTATTAGCATTTGGAAATGAGGTTAGCTTAAGTGGTAAAGGATTGGACCTGAATGATGGAGGTTGGTCTCTCTTAAAAGCAAGTTTCCCAGAATCCGAGGTAGCTAGTGGGGGGAGAGATTGCCACTATATGCATTCCATGTTCGTTATGTTTAATGGTAGTGTTGCCGCTCTAAGGATTGCCTCTATTATCCTAATATTAACTGCATTGATCATTTTTACTTCCGGAATAATGAGAGTATGTTTTGAGAATGAGTTGAAAAATAGACTCTATGGATTTCAATTATTTTTATTGCTTAGTATCTCTACCATCCCTTGTTTTTGGATAGAAAGGCAACCAACATACAATATTCTAGGAACCTTTAGTTTTTTTGCCGTTATTGGGACCGCACTATTCGCTGTGCAATTTAGAAGAAAAAAAGATTACAATCATTACTTTTTACTCTTAATTCTAGCTGGCATATTTATTGCATTTGGATTTTTAACTAGGTTTCCTATTGTTGGGCCTAGTTGTGTAATCTTAGCTCTTATATATTACTTTAGCTTCAAAACAAATAAACTATTTCTTTCATCTGTATTATTAGTTGCTGGAATTATACTTGGGCTATTAATTCACATTTACTTTTATGAATCCACACAGACTTTGATCAACATATACCAANATGGTTGGGAATTAAGTAAAATTGTATATGAGGAATCAATTTCGGAAAAGCTTACCAGACAAACTCTAGACATTCTAGCCGCTTGGCAAGTCGCTATTGGTCGGCACAAATTTGCAATACTTATTTTATTTTTTGGGGTGAATTTCTTCCCAAAAGGCAAGTTTTGGATTTTAATTCCTGCAATTATTTGGACTTTATTTTCTTCTTATAATCATGGAGACTTAAATGGAGGTTTCTCTCTCTTCTTTAACTATTACAGGTTTTGGGCATCTCTTGGATTTATTCTCTTCCCCATCCTTTTTTTGCAATTAGATTTTAAACAATACCAAACACTCAAAATATCAAACTTGACTTATCAGTTAATCAAATCCTCATTTTTATTGGTGTTATATTTATTACTGCCTCCCTTCTGTGCTATTGGGGCTGGGAGTAGTTTGATGTATACGGGTAATTTTTTTGGATGTCTTCATCCACTAGTTTTGATCATCGTTCTCAAGAAGAACGGTCATTTTCTGTTTAATTGGGAAAAATATATTTATTGGGTTTTATTCTTATTTTGTATTGGCCCAACAATAAACTATTATAATTCAAGGTTTAATTCACCATTGTTTTCTGTGGATGGGTCCCGAGTGGAAGATTGTAGGGAAAAGACTGAAGTAGGATTTTACGCCAACACGATTGAAATGTCTGAGCGGCAGAGTCTACTCTTGAATGGACTCAATAAAATTCTTAAAGAAAATGGTTTTGTAAGAGGTACAAAAATCCTTAATTTCACAGATCTACCTGGTTTACTTTATGCAGTTGGTGGCGATTTTAATATCCATGCATGGACCAATGTACACCATGGTTCGGCAGTTCCTTATTTTATGAAGAATGCTAAGGTTGAAGATATTAAATCTTCATGGATTTTATATGATGCTATAAATTGGAATGATCGTATTGAAGTTAGTTTTAATTCAAGAGACCTTGACCTCTCTAAGACACATCAAGAGATTGGTATGATTGATAAATTTAAAATCTATAAACCTAAAGCTTTTGTTAATTAATATTTCATGAAGATTCTCATCTCAGGTATTTGCGGGTTTGCGGGTACCTCTATTGCGAAGGTGCTTTTGCAAAGTCACTCCAATTTGCAAATCATGGGACTCGATAATTTTTCCAGAAAAGGGTCCGAATTAAATACCCCTCAATTATCCGATTTTGGGATCAATCTCATCCGAGGCGATATTCGCTCTCAATCTGATATTGATGCTCTACCAAAAGCCGACTGGGTGATCGATTGTGCGGCGAATCCATCCGTTCTCGCGGGACTGGATGGACAATCCTCAAGCAGGCAATTGATGGAGCACAATCTCTTGGGCACCATTAATCTTTTAGAATATTGCAAGAGTCATAAGGCAGGGCTCATACTTCTTAGCACAAGTAGAGTATACTCTGCATCTGAACTAGCTACTTTACCGGTACAATCATCCGAAGATCGATTCGAGCTACAAGATTGTGATGTTCGTGGTGCCTCTAGCTTTGGAATTTCAGAAGATTTTCCAACAACTGCTCCCCTATCTCTTTATGGTGCGTCCAAGCTGGCTTCGGAAACCTTGATCCTTGAGTACGGAGAATGCTTTGATTTTCCTGTATGGATCAATCGGAGCGGGGTGCTTGCCGGAGCTGGTCAATTTGGCAAGGCAGATCAAGGAATATTTTCTTTTTGGATTCACTCTTTCAGAGAAAAGAAACCAGTTAAGTACATCGGTTTCAATGGAAAGGGCCACCAAGTAAGAGATGCCCTTCACCCTAAGGATTTGGTTGCCCTTCTCTCCCGGCAAATGCTTGAACCGGACTGGGAAGCACCCAAAATTATCAACCTAGGTGGTGGTTTTCAAAGCTCGATGTCGCTTAAAGAATTAAGCAACTGGTGCGAAGATCGTTTTGGTCAAAATGAAGTACTTGCATCTCAAGACGAACGCCCGATGGATGCACCTTGGATAGTGATGGACTCAACCACTGCCCAAAATGCCTGGAATTGGAATGTTCAAACTAAAATTGAGGAAATTTTGGAGGAAATTGCCAACCATGCGGAGAAAAATCCATATTGGCTAAGCCTAACCAATTAACATAATGGGAGGAGGCATAATTTTTTCTTCGCTAAGTATTGTTATACCAGCATATAACGAGGAATCATCTATAAAGACTCTGATAACCAGAGTCTTAAATGCAAATTGCTTCGGCCTGGATCTGGAGATCATTGTTGTCGACGATTGCTCGAATGATAGTACCTTCAAAATCGTCTCAGATTTAGTTGGCCAAAATCCATCAATCAGCCTTTGTAAACAAAGTCAAAACCTTGGTAAGGGAGCTGCCCTAAGAGCTGGGTTTGAAGAAGCTAAAGGGGATATCGTCCTTATTCAGGATGCTGATTTAGAATACGATCCGAAAGAGTACCCAAAACTTTTAAAACCGATCATAGAAAATAGAGCGGATGTGGTTTATGGTTCCCGGTTCCGATCTGATAAAGAAACAAGAGTTTTGTACTTCTGGCATAGAGTCGCAAACGGGCTTCTCACATTAATGTCCAATATGTTCACCAATCTTAACCTGACTGACATGGAAACAGGCTACAAAGTTTTCAGAAAAGATATTTTGGATAAGATTAAATTAAAAGAAAATCGTTTTGGAATAGAACCAGAGATCACTGCAAAAATTTCATGTATTCCAAATATTAGAATTTATGAAGTAGGAATCTCTTACTTTGGCAGAACCTATGAAGAAGGCAAAAAAATCGGGATCAAGGATGCTTTTCGTGCATTTTACGCCATCGTTAAATATTCAATCTTTAAGTGACTGAAGAGAAGTCATCTAGCCAAAATAATCATTTAATATCGTTTATTTGCTCCCTACCCTTTTGGTGGCTTGGCATTACGGGTTATCAGGCAGCCATGCTACCCAGTAAAAACCCAGTTTTTATAGGGCTTTATTCTTTGGAAAAAGTTATCGGATTAGTCGGAATATTATCAATTTGTGTAATTGGGATAAAATTTGTGCATCCTAAGTTATGTTCATCGATGAAGGCTTTTCTTACGAAATTAAACTTCTCACTCCTATCCCCTTATTTATCTTTCGTTTGCCTGTTTATATTAGGATCCCTTTTCACCGCCTCCAAAGGCACCAATATTGGGGAAGATATTTCAGCACAGGTTCTCAGCACACAGCATTTCATATCAGGAAAAATAAATTCTCCTAATATTGTCTTAGCACCATCAAATAATGATCTAAGTAGAAATACAGCAATATGGCATATAAGACCACCTGGAGCTAGTTGGTTTGCTCTACCAGGAATGTTCCTAGGGCTTGAGATTGGTAACGCAATAAAATTTAGCTTGGTATTGATCGGGTTGCTAGGTGGAATAGGTTGGTTGAAATTATCCAATAAACTAGGAGTTAGAAAACAAGGCCTCATTTATCTCTCATTACTGCTAGGATTATCTATCGGGCTAACAACAAATCGATTAGGAACAATGAATTCCACTTTGTTTGCAATCGTTCCATGGATGCTACTTTGGGCAATTCAGATTTCAGCTCAAGACTTGCAAAACAAAAGAAACATTTTTAAAAGCGTCGTTTTAATAGCCTTCTTTTATCTTTTACTTGGTTGTTTTTGCCTCATCAAGATGTCCGGCCTGATAGTTGCACTAACTGTCGGCTTTGTTCCTGTATTATTGGTGTATTTAAAAAAGACTGCTCTAAGGAAAAATATTTTATTGCTAATATTAGTGATATTAGCCCCCATCATACTTTTCCCAGCAAATGAACTAAAAAGATTTAATTTATATAATCTAGGATTTAATTCGCATGATCTTTACACAAAGCAAAACTACAACCAGCAATCATTTTTGTGGGGAGAGCATTTTGTAGAAAGCACTAAGGGCAAAATGTTACTCTTAAGTGCATTAGGTAGTCCAGGCTATGCATTGCCAATAAAACCATTAATTTATAGTGCCAGAGATTTTTCACTACAGTTTGAATCTTTCATCGATTGGAGTAGAGACAATAAAGTAAACGCTCATGTATTTGTATGTGGAATCTTCGGAATAATAACTTTAAGTCTATTTATTACAGTAATTAGAAAAAATAGGATGCTATTCTCTAGTTTATCTCTAAAAATATTTTCAACATTCTGTGTCATTCCATTTCTTGGGCTTGCAATACTAAGTAACCTTCATGGGTTTAATTACTCTCTCTATGCAACTCATACGATCGAATACTCAATATTATTGCTGCTCCCAATGATATTGGTGTGGGAGAGTTCTCAACTAAGCAGTCTAGCTTACAAAGCATTCGTATCGCTACTATTAGCATTACCTGTCTTAAAGATTATTGATTTGGCACCGACAACTATTAATGAAGGGTTTATCTCGACTACTGAGAGCGAAAGAGGGCTTTCCAGTAGTCGATTTTCAGAAGCAATTGAGTATATCGAAAGCGATTCCAATAGTGAACTTGATATTATATATTTTTTGCCTGCAGGAGATAGCGGAGATCTTGTATTAAGGTCTAAGATGAGAACGATGACTAGGCATTTTGCTGGTTATAATTTCCATCAACATTTAAACTTCAAAACAAGTAAGAAATTAAATGTTTACTTAGCTTATGACGAAAAATTATCTGAGATTCCAGAATTTATAAAAGCAACAAGCGAAAGATTTCCGAATTCCACACAAGAAGAGACAACTTTAAAAGGCGGTATTACTGTGAAAAAAATTAAATTATTCCCGACTCCTTCAGTGTCTTGAATAAGTTATCAATAATCATCCCTGCAAGAAATGAAGCGGAGAATTTGGTAGAATGTATTTCAGAAATCTCTAAAGAATTAACACACCATTCAATTGATTTCGAAATATTGGTTATAGATGACGGCAGTACGGACAACACAGCAGTTGTTACAAAACTAATTAACGAGTCAATTTCTTCAGTTAAATGTATAAGAAACGAAGGGAAAAATGGGTTTGGTCGAGCGATTCGCCTCGGTTTGGACAATTTTACCGGAGATGCAGTAGCTATCATGATGGCAGATCGTTCCGATTCACCTAGGGATTTAGTTACCTACTGGAAATCTATTAAAGATGGGAATGATTGTGCATTTGGAAGTAGGTTCATTCGAGGAGGAAAAGTTTATAGCTATCCAATTCTTAAACTATTGGCTAACAGAGTCGTAAATACAATGATTCGGTTGGTTTTTAATATACACTGTAATGATGTCACAAATGCTTTCAAAATGTATAGACGCGAAGTTATTGAGGGATGTAAACCTTTTATATCTCCCCATTTTAATCTAACTGTTGAGATACCCTTAAAAGCAATTGTCAGGGGTTACTCGTGGAAGGTAGTACCTATTTCATGGAAAAACCGAACCAAAGGGGTGGCAAAATTAAAATTACGAGAAATGGGATCTCGTTATTTTTTTATCATAGCATATGTGTGGTTGGAAAAATACTTTAGTCGTGGTGACTACCTTAAAAAAAATGACATCGGAAAGAAATTTAACACAGATTTATGAAAAGCGTTTTTCTGGGCATGAGAATTACAGGAAACGAGTATGGAAAATTCTGATTCAAAATTTTTTCTCTAAATGGATAAAAAGTACTGACCACATACTAGATCTTGGTTGTGGTTATGGAGAGTTTATAAACCATATAATGTGTCAAGTACGACATGCCATGGACCTTAATCCAAAAACTAAATCACTTTTGGATAAAGAAATCATTTTCCATCAGCAGGATTGCGCTGAATCATGGGAAATAGATTCAACTTCTCTCGATTTAGTATTTACCAGTAATTTCTTTGAGCATTAACCAAATAAAGAGTCCCTCGACCGTACAGTAGGTGAGATTAGAAAAAGCCTTGAAACCAGGTGGTAGAATTATTGCGATGGGACCTAACATAAGCGTCCTTAAAGGGAAATATTGGGATTTTTGGGATCATCATGTTGCTCTTTCAGATCAATCCTTGTGCTAGTTGCTTAAAATTCATGATTTTACAATTGAGCAATCCGTATCAAAATTTTTGCCCTACAATATGGTGCGCATGAAAAAAAGACCACTATCCATTTTTTCCATATTCTTAAGATTTCCATTTTTATGGAAAATCTTTGGTAAACAGTTCCTTATCATTGCTCAAAAGTACTAATATATTTATTTTTACGCCGTTTGTCTCCACGGTCGTGCTGGCTCTTGTAGCACTTGTTTTTACTAAATATTATTTTTTATTTACCAGCGAATACTACCCTCCTGCTTATGCCGATAAAGTTGCGAAATTTGAGGCAGATAAAGTATTTCAAAAAAGATTCCTGGTACCTGTTACTGCAAATTTTATATCACATAATACTACTTTATCTTTTGATCGATCATTAAAATTTATTATCGTTCTATGTACATTTGGATTACTCTATTATTTCCAAAAGACATTAGAGACTTTGAACAAGAATCATGCTATTCATTACTGGTGTCTGTTTCTGCTAATTCCAGTTGGATGGAACTACATATTCTTAAATTCAATTTTTCATTCATATGACTTACCCTCATTATTTTTCTATTGTTTGTGCTTATACTTATTTTTAAGAAAAAAATATCTTCCCTTTTATATTATCTTTGCAGCATCAACTTTAAACAGAGAGTCAACCTGCTTTATTTCAATTAGTATCGCTCTATTGCTTGCTAAATTTGATTCTAACTACGGATTGAAGGATAATTTCATAAGAAACTTTAGCCTCATGAGACATCTTCTTGCACAAGTAATTCTTTGGTTTCTTATGGTGCTATTAATTAGTTGGTTCGTTAAGGATTCTCCTGGGCAATCCTACGAGGAAACTTTCTCGATGAGAGAGTTTATTGCCAACATGTGGCATGGTTTGCCTAGTTGGCCGTTTCTCAATACTGAGAAAATCTTCGGGAACCCCCGATGTTTCTTAACATTGTTCGCATGTGCATGGGTGGTTATTCCTTTTTTTTGGAAATATATACCAAAGGATTGCAAGAAGCTTTTATTACTCATTCCAATCTACATGATACCAGCGCTCTTGTATGCGAATCTAATGGAAACTAGAGTTTACCACGAATTAAATGTGGTTATTGCACTAGCTTTCACTTCGGGCCTTATACAATTTAAAGCTCATCGTATAAAAGCTTTGCGTAATAAATCATGCTAGGGATTCATAAGTTACTCATTATTTACTGTGATTATGGAAGACTTGGTAACCGTCTGCATACTCACGCTAATGCTCTAGCATGGTGTATTGAAAACAACTACAACTTAATCAATCTTAGTTTTTCTGACTATGCTGAATTGTTTAGGAATTCACCAAATCACAAATTCGGCAAACTCCAACTAACCAACAACTTTTTATTCAAATTATTTTCTGTTAGGTTGTTTAGATGCTTTCTAAGAAGACTACTTTTGAGCGATAAGTGGATGGAAAGATTAGCATGTATATTTAATCAAATAAGGCCGACGAAAAATGAGGCATTGTTAGAATCAGATTTGAGTCGTCAAATAAAACAAAATAAAATCAATCTTATTAAGTATTGGGATATAAGTTGCAGAAATTCTATAAATATTCATCAGCATAAGCTTAGAGACTTTCTAAGGCCAAATAAAACATTCGTAATTACTGCGGAGAAGATCATCGATGAACTCAGATCAAAACATGAATGCGTAGTTGGTGTTCATGCTCGACGAGGAGATTACTCTACTTATTTAGACGGCATTCACTATCATTCCTGGGAATCATATTTAAATTGGGCAAATCAAACTAAACAAGTATTAGAAAATTCAGGAAAGAAGAATGTTGGGATTGTCATATGTTCTGATGAAGTGCCTCCTTCAGCGGTATCTAAAAATAAAAATGTCTACTTTAGTTCGAGTAATGGTTTTATGGTAGATATTCATTTACAATCCCTGTGTGATTATAACTTGGGTCCACCCAGTTCATTCGGCACATGGATTTCATGGTTCGGGAAAGTGCCGAGACTTGTAGTGTATAACAATACAGAGGTAACATCATTAGAGCATTTTGAAGTTTGTACTACATGTTAAATTTTACTGATCCGCAGGTTTAATAATAAAATGATAAAAAAACTTAGGTACCTAAAATATTACAGTAAAGTTTTACTTAACAATTGGACAGTATACAAGGATTCATACGCACAACACGGTGAAGATAAACTAGTTGAACTTTTACTGCCTGATGGAGTAAAAACCTTCATTGATATCGGTGCAAATGATGGTGTATTATTCTCTAACACTTTTAAGTTTGCGAAAAATGGTGCTAGAGGAGTGTGCATTGAACCATCCCCACTTGCCTTCAGGAAACTAAAGTTAAATCAATTACTCAATAAAGGGGTTTGCTGTCTTAATAAGGCAATATCTAATTCAAACGGAAAAGTATTACTACAAGAAGATGGGTACGAATCAACACTTTCGAAAATTGTAAGCGAACAAAAAGACAAATCGTTAAATATTTCATGTATTACATTTGATAACCTCTTTAAGAAATACCCGAACTTTATAAATGTTGATTTAGTTTCAATTGATGTCGAAGGACATGAAATAGAAGTATTGCAAGGATTAACTGATCAGAACTTTTATTCTAAAATCATTATTATTGAATCTGATAAATTGGAAATAGATGAGTTAAATAACCTAAAATGCCTGGATAACTATAATCCCGTTATATCAAATGGGATTAATACATTTTATGTTAATAACAAAGAAGAAATTGAAATTCCACATGAATTACCTAAGGAGTTTTACAGAGTATAAGCGTTAATTGGAATAATATTTACTATAAATTATAAAATAAAAGAAAGTATAGGAAAAACTTAATCTAATGCGAAGAATTGATGGATTAGATAGTATAAGATTTATTTTAGCGCTATTTGTATTACTTTATCATATAGGACACTCTCACATTTATAACTTCATAGATCGAACAACAATTACAGGTAAATCTATCGCTGCAGGTTTAGATTGTTTATTTAATGGACCTGCTGCTGTAATAGTTTTTTTTATTATTTCAGGATTTTGCATACATTATCCACACATTAAAAAAAGAAAAGTAAGTATAATTATTTTTTACACGAGAAGATACACTCGTATCATGTTGCCAATTTTAACATGTTACACATTAATATACATTTATGGAAATGGCAATAATCCATTCACTGAGATTATTGGATGGAGCATATTCTGCGAATTGATTTATTATACAATTTATCCTCTCAT
>JGI20157J14317_10003792_pt1 | contig 11922 bp, 14 predicted proteins | sample COG_07_FD_14317 | JGI IMG/M metagenome (IMG submission 14317)
TTGTTGAAAAACAACCTTAGATTNNTTTTTTTNAANTTTTTTTTTATTTTTTTTTATAAAATCAAAACTTTAATATTTCATTAAATAATCTTCTATCGTTTGCTTTACATTTCCTCCTTCTAATATAACATCGTAAAAATAGTAGTTAGGCTCTTCTGTATATACCTTCAAAACTTTCGCTTTTTTTATATTATGTCTTGGATGAATATATAATACAATCTCATTTTTTATATATTTAGGTTTTTCTGATCGTGCTTTCAAATTTATTTTTATATTACGTTCATCAATATTTAATAGTTCCTTTATACTACCTAAAATATATTTTAATTTAAGTATATCTTCATCTTTTTTTCTATTTTCATCACGTAACAAATTTACTTCACGTTTCATTTTATTAGCCAATAAATTATTAACTTTCTCCATAATATATAAATAATTATATTTTTTTAATATTCTTTATATTTTCAATTTTTAATGATAATTTATCTTACAAAATATTTTATAATAAAAAATATTAAAATAGAAACTGATAGAAGTAGAACAAATGTTTGACCGTTTAATAGATTAGCANTTGAAAAATGTTCGGCACTTGATACAAAATTCTCTTGTATTTTTGGTTTTAAATCTAATGANTTTACATTCAAATCACTACCNAGATTTAATTCACATCTATAACGATATTTACCTCCTGAGCAATCTTTTCTACCTTCAATAGCGTAAANTGCTGCAACGTAACCATCACCAAATTGTGACATACACTCTTTTGTTATATTATTAGTATTATCTTGAATTATATCATCACTCAAACAACTTGTAAAATTGAAATAATTATTTTGAGTATCATATTCATAAGGATTTAATATTTGGTTTAATGAATTGGTTAATGGTATATCATTATCAACTAACGATTCAGCATATTCTTTCATATTAAACTGATAATCTTTCTCTTGTGCTCTTTTTGTATAAACTGTATGATTATAAGAAGTTACTAAATTAGAAAAATCATTTGAAATTTTGTTATTGTAATAATGACATTTAGCATTACCATCTTCAAAATAAGAACTTACTCCTTTACAATCTTTATCTTTCTCACACCAATTTTTACAACCTTCAACATTACTAAATGCATCTAAACTTGGACTTCTTTTTAATAGAGCATTATCATTATTATAAGAACATACCGCACTTCCTTCTGTATTCTCTATATTATTTGGAACACATATATTTGCTCCATCTATACATTTAGTTCCATTTTCATTAGGTGAATATCCAGTGGGACAATTAACAAATTTTGTTTGTTTTTTTTTATCAAAACTATTTTTTACCATATAACTTTGAGTTGGCGGATTAGGTGTTCTATCTCTCTTAGGAAATCCCATATTATCATTTGTAAAAACGGGTCCTATACAACTACCGTTATTAGAGATACATTTATCAAAAATAAATCCATTAATTCCCATTTTACCTTCACCTTTGCCATTCAAGTCAGATAGTGGTATAGGATAATCATATACATCTGTTCCATTAACTTCTACTTCTCCACCACTTTTACAATTTGTAGTTCCACATTCTTCTTGACTTAATTGAATACATTGTTGATTAGTATCATCATAATAACAAGTGTAATCGCCTACACTTGCTTTACCATTTTTATATTTATTATAATAAGAAAGATAGTCCAAACTTATTTTATTTTGTAGATCTTGATTTTTTTTAAATAGAATATCAGTTCCATCAACTTTATTTTTATATAAATTACATTTAGATTCTGTTTCAGTAAAAATGAAAGATTGGCAATTAGTATCATTATTACAATTATCCATACAAGTATTTAACTTTGAAACAGCACTAACTTCACCTATTCTTTGATTATTATCATTTAAAATTAATCCTGTACCTGTTAAATCATAACTATCATCATTAGTTGTAGGACAGAAATCCGTACAACCGGCACAATCAGGATCAGTTGATTTGGAACATTGATTATCTTTTTTTGTATAAACATTTGATGAAACGCCTGTTTGAGTTGATGTTACAAGTTCTGGTTCTTTTGTGTTTAAAAGAGTACAGGTTTTAGTAGAATTTTTATAATCAAAATAATTGCATTCTTCATTTGAATTTTCAAGGCAATCTAAAGCACAATTTTCCTGTGTAACATTTATATAAGAATTTACTTTATTAAAACCTGAACCAGTTATATTTTCAAATTTATTCATAGGTTCATTAAATCCTGGAAAAATATTATTATAAATAGTTGAAGGATTAATATTAACACATTTGTCACTATCATTTGTATATAAATTGTTTAAAATATTTTTCCTTTCACTACATTTAACAGAAGGTAAAGAATAATAACTCATTATTATATTATAGATTTTTAATATAATAATATAAAAAATAATAAAATAAAACAAAATTATATTAGTATTAATATATTATGGATATGTTAAATGAATTAGAACAAGTCGAACTATTAACTGAATATCAAAATAATGAAGTTGTTATTGGAACTTTATTGTTTTTCATTCTATTTGTTACGTACAAAACTGTTACAAAATCTATGAACCTATTCGAAGTTTTATATATACCATTTGCTTTTGGTTTATGTTATTTAACTGTACTTATTTTTTATAATTATATTAGTTATTTTCATGACCCAAAATAAATAAACCAACCTCATAACCACAAGACAACATATTTTTTGAAGAATTCAGGAATAGACAATTTTTGATGAAAATGGAATGTGGATTGGTTATTTTACTTAAGCCAAAAGAAAAAAATGTAAATTATAAAAAAAAATTATGATATGTATATATATATATATAAATGAGTGAGACAATATTATTAATTGTTTATTCAGCATTAATCGCTGTATTATCTATTTTAAATTTTGTTCCATATTTTTCAGGAACATTGGGACTATACAAAATTCAAAAAGTTTTCTTATTTTCAAGTAGTTTTTTGTTTATTGTATTATTTTATTTTTTAAGAAGTTTTTTAGTAGATGAGAATGGAGGTAATATTATTTTGATTGGTATATTATATACTTTTTGGTATTATTTAACAAAAATAATTGTAAATAAAATTATGGGATATAATGTTATACAAAATAATTTAATATAATAAAAAATAAATTTCTAACTATAATATAGTATAATGAAGTTTTCAGGACCATTAAAAATTAAATGTTTTATAGCCGCTATATTATTTCTCTTATTTTTTGGTTATATCAAAGTTTTAGTTTTGAATACTGAATTAAAAGGTGGAGTTATAATATTAAATACAATGTTATTCCTAATTTGGTTAGGGTTTTCTTATCTTTTTGCTTTGTCAATCGTTTAATTACATATAATTTACATATTATTTTGTAATAGATTATTCAATTTATTCTTTGCTTGTTGATTAGATATTTTTTTATTTTGAACTTTATCTAATCTTTCTTTAATCCTATTTGCTGACATAAAATAAGTTCTTGAATTAGAATTATTATTGTTATTATTGTTATTATTGTTATTATTGTTATTTGAATTATTATTTGAATTATTATTTGAATTATTATTTGAATTATTATTTGAATTATTATTTGAATTATTATTTGAATTATTATTTGAATTATTTGAATTATTCATATTGTTATTTAATGTATTGTTAATCTGTTTAGTTATTTGATTATTGTTGAGTGTTGAATTGTTATTTCTATTTAAATTATTCATAACGCTTTTTAATACATTATTTTTATTTATTTTTTGGTAGATGTCTTCTATGTAATGTAATTTAAGTTTATCTGGATCAGTTTCTAATACATTTCTTATCTCCCTGAAATATTTTTCTAATTCTTTTACGGTTTTCTTCAAATTTTTAACTTTATCTGTATTATTACTATTGTTAGAATTTAAAACTTTGTTTGTATTATTAATACTTTTTACTAAATTTCTTTTCATATTCAATAAATTATTGTTATTCTTTTTTTGATTGTTGTTATTTGATTTAGTTTTATTAGATTGATTTTTATTATTATTTGATTTAGTTTTAGTGTTGTTCTTTGTTTGATTATTGTGATTTGATTTAGTTTTATTGTTGTTCTTTGTTTGATTTTTGTTGTTACAATTTTGATTATTTTGTTTAGTAGGGAAAAGGAATGCTAATGGGTTCATTCTATAATATATAATACATATATTATAATTGTAAATTAAATAAAAAATAATTAAGAAAATAATGAAATTTAAGAAATACCTGATTTATTAGTTGAAAAGAAACCAGAAACAGGCATATTATACGTTTTTGTTTTAAAACTTAATAATGGGTTTTGTTGAGTAACTGCATTTGATTTAGTTGGAACATATCTAAGAGATTTAGGTTTTAGGACCATTCTAAACTTATTATCTTTAAAATATTTAAACCAAGTATTTAAATAATCATTTGGATAGTATAGAGACATTAAAACGAATTGAAGACCATATTTACAACAATCTGTAAAATTTGGATTCATTAAATCTACTTTTGAGTTTGAAATAGTCCCTGTATCACTATCATTATCAGCATATATAAATTCTATATTTGTTTTATGATTATTAATTAAATCAGACGCTGTATTATTTAATAAAAGACCACCATATTCAATTTGATCTGCTGTATATTGATTAATATAACAATATGAACCAGACGTATCTACTGAGTAACCATTTATAATTTCATCTAATCTTGTACGTGTTGGATAAACACTTGAAATTAAAATTAATTTCCCAATAGCATCACTCATTTTTATTTTACCAGGTGGAAAAATACCACCTCTTCCAGCAAAAGAATATTTTTTACTAATAAGATGTGAATAGAATACTTTCATAATCGCATAATAAACTTTCTCATATAGGATACTATCAGGAGAAAAATTGATATTTAAATATAATATCAAAGGTAAATGTTTTGTATTGTCATCATACCAGGAATATCTTTTAATTGTTTGTAAGCATTTATAGAAATCAAGAGCATCATAATTATAATACAAAGATGATGACCTAACAACAGGTATAGCACCCTCATCACCAATTGTGTCTGAACTACTATAAACATCTAAATAAACGGTTCTTACTTTGAAATCAAGTAATGCTCTTTTCAATGCTTCATATGTAGGTCTTCCTTTATTAGTCCCACTTGGTATATATGTTTTATAACTTGAAGGCCAGTAAAAATCACATAGATATAAGTCTAAGTATTTTTCTAAATTTGTATTATAATATTTAACTGGAATTCCGTCAGACATTTTTAAAATTTCACCTGTTGAACTATCAGTTGTTAATATATCAACGAAACCTTCTATAACTTCACCTTTATTAGAAAAATTTTCATAATCACTATGTGTTACACAGTTTGTAGATAATAAATCAAGATTTGTCATAAAAGTATTATTTAAAAAAAGTTTTTGGATTATTTCATATAGTTTATATATGAGAACACCTGTGAAATAAAATCCTAAACATATAAAGTAAATTGATAATAAATAGAATGAAGCATTTAAAATCTCCTCAGAGTATTTAATGATTAATTCACCAAATATGATTAATTTAACTTTTACATCTTTTAAAAAATTATTTACTTTAACAGAAAATGGAATTTCATTTTTCTTATTTATATTTTCTGACATAACTAAAATATAAATAGATAAAAAAACAGTAAATAAAAAATTTAAATTAAAATAGTAATAAAATTAGAATAAATTAAAATACTAAATCCAATTTTGATAATTTAGTTTCACCATATTTCTGCCTTTGTGGTTTCACATCACTAATCTCTATTATTCTTTCATTAAATCCATCGAAATATTCTTGAACGTTTTTTCTTTGTAATTCACTCTCATTAATACTATCCATTTTCCGTTTAGGTACAATATTCATAAATGCTTCACATTTCTTTCTACTTTTCTCTTCTATCTGTTTCTGTCTTATCTCTTTCATATTAACTTTCTGTTCTATTATAGAACCAGTCCTTGTATCTTGTATCAAAACAATATCTTCCATTCTTTTCTTTTCTTTTTTCATTAAAGTATCAAACAGACCATATGTATAATTAAATCTTTTCTTAATCTGTTCTATATCTAAATGTTGAGTTAGATTAATCTCAACCTGTTTATATAAGTAATTAATATTTGCTACTGCTTGTATTAATGCACTATCTTGTTGTCTCACATTTATTTTCCAATTAATAGAAGTAGTTAATAAATATAATGCCAATATAATTTGATAATGTTTATTTTTATTTGAATAACCATTATAACCTTTTTTGAATTCAATATAAATTTTTTTTATAAATTTATTTACAAGTTTATCTCCTTTTGTAGCATTGTCAAGTATTATCTTCCACAATCCCCAAACCCATTCACATTTATACATATCACCAACACCACTCACTTCAAAATCGTGACATTTGAAACTGAAATCTGTTTTATTTTTTCCTTTTAGTTTTAATGAAGTAATTTTCTTTAACCATAAATACCAATATACTACTTTGTTAAAATTACAATCAAACGAATGTAAAATATTTACTATCTCATTTAATGCTAAACGAACCTCTGACGGATCATTTCCTATTAAATATTTATAAATTTTTGTTGTATTTTTCGCTATTATTTTACTCCTTATAGATCCAGGCTCATTGAAATCTTTTTTTATTTTTGGTAAAGATTTATTTTCAAAAAGTATATTCTTTTTTGTTAAACAAATAATACAAACAAGTTCTGTTATTAAGTTTCTTATCTCTTGACAATTTCTTGAAAAGATAATATTATTCTTTGGATATTGTTTTAATAATTTGTATAAATAATCTTTTTTTTTATAATAATAGAAAAAGAAATATGGATTGTTTATATTTACATTTTTGAAATAAAGTAATTCAATTTTATCAAAAATATTTTTTATTAATCCAGTAGAATGTAATTCAATAGACCATCTACACGCATTCTCTAATTCACAATTAAATAAAGAATTAAAAAAAACATTTGTTACATCTGTCCTTTTATAACCAGAAATAGTAATACCCTTGAAATCTTTTGTTAATCTTGTATCATTAATAGAAAACTCAAAAGGTGTATCCATATACTTTTTTTTATAAAAAAGTATTGTCAAAAAAACTAAGATGGACTTTTTTTTAATAAAAAAGTATTGTCAAAAAAACTAAGATGGACTTTTTTTTAATAAAAAAGTATTGTCAAAAAAACTAAGATGGACTTTTTAAGAATTTAATCTAACCAAAATGAAGACATCATATGATAACCAGCGTTACAAGGATAATTATTTGCTTCAAAAGCATTAACTAATTCCTTCTCTGTTTTCCCTGGATTGTAAAAAACTTTTTCTCCACTTTTCATTGTATGGGATCTAAATGGATTGTAATGGTGATAATCGATTGACTCGCGATGATTATTTGTATAATTCTCTTGAACTTTTTTATCAAAGAATGTCAAGAAGTATATTATAAAAAGTATTAAACTTGTTATAATTAAAAAATCTATAAGTTTCATAAATATATATAATAATAAGATTTTTATCATTATATTCACGGAACAAAAATATTTCAAAATTTATTGTGGTGGGACTGAACCCCAGAAATTCTTTGGTTCTACATTCTTACTTGGATAAGCAGATGTTCTTAAAATTGCTTCTTGTCCTCTAACTGGAAGATTTGGATTATTGTAGAACATTGGTCCTGTCAACCAATTTCTCTTTTTTGGTAATTCACTACTTCTAAATGGAATTCCATTTCCAAGAGTTACTTCATATATACCACTTATATTACCACTCTTTGAACTAAATTGAAGTTTTATTTGTGGTGGAACATATACTTTTCCCATATTTTTCATATAACTGTTAGGATACATAATGTTAAAGGTGAATTTGCCATTTTTAATTGGTGCTACACCTTTATTGTTTGTCTTTTGGAAAGCGATTTCTTCATTTGGAAATGGAAGACAACTACCCGTGAAACTATAACCACAAGTAGGACAACTTGCTGCCCAATATTTTACATTTAAAGCATTTGCCATATTTATCCCTTTTAAAATTTCATTTACAGAACCAGTAACAACAACATTTCCTTGGGAGTTCATCATGACATCAACTTTACAAGGACCTACAGTTTTTTGCATAGTATTCCATTTTCCACACATTTTTTCATCTCTGTATTTGAAAACATTCTTTGAATTCAATCCTAAACTTAAACCAGCAAATGCGTTTCCACTCATATATTTATAACAAGATAATTTTATTATAAATATTTATTGTTAAAAATAATTCTTAAAAATGAATAATAAAAAAATTAAAAAAGAATACTTATCTCTTTATTTGCGTAATACTTCTTCTAATCATTGGTTATTATAATGATGGATTGTATGGTCTTACTGGTAAATTTCCAGTTATGTATCTTAAACCAACGCCATTACAATCATCTGGATAACAGACTGAATAACTTTTATTTACAACACATTTAGTTTCAGTTGGTACAACAGGAGCACTGCATTCATCACAACCATTCTTCATATCGTTATATCTACCATTTACAGCCATAATCTTAGTTGCGTTCGCTTGGAGGAATTGTCTGGCATCATATGAACTCATAACTTTATTACTATATCTAATCATATCATTTACATAGCAGTTTGGTCTGTAATCTGTGAAATGTCTTCCATCATCCATTCTTGGGGGGCAGTTGAAGAATTTATTGTTAGATGTCTTATTACAAACTCCACTCATTTATATTATTATAAATATATTTTATTTTATATTTTATTTTATAAATTTTGTTTTATAAACATTCATTTTATAATAATATTTTTTTTTTAATATAAGAACTTAAAATAACCATTTATTCACTTACTCTCTTCCACCTTGGACGGTTTCTACTATCAGTTACAACCTCATATGTTTGTCCGTCATTATCACTCTCCATTCGATGACCTACTTCATAATCCTTTGCCTTACTCGATGGTTGTTTGTATTTCTTCTTTTTGGGATTATTCAAAACTTTATCTAAAACATCATCAACAATATCATCTGGAACTACTTCCTCTACAACATCTTCAACACTATCCTCTGGAACAACTTCTTCATCCACAACATCTTCAACACTATCCTCTGGAACAACTTCATCTACAACTTCATCAACTACTTCTTCTACAACATCTTCAACAGTTTCCTCTTGAACAACTTCTTCCTCAACAACACTCTCTTCTGTAACATCTTCAATTTCTGGTTCATCATCAACATCATATTCAGGATCATCTAAAACAACATCTTCTTCATCAACTCCACCTTCCTGCATTAATTCTGGTTCATCTCTTTCAAACATTTCGCCATCAAATTGAATTTCTTCTCCTTGGTGGAATTGTGCGTTTAAAAGTCCATCCATTTCAGCGACTTTATTACGGAGTGCTTCTAAATCTTTTATGTTAATTTTGAGTTTTGTATCATTTTCTCTTACTTGTTTAGACATAAAATATACTAAGCCAATAAGTATAACTATTAATATAACGAGTAATCCAATTAAATATGTCTCCATCTTAATATTCTAATATTACATTTAAAAAAGAAAATTCAAACTCATTTTTCATTTTTCTTTATTCTCTTTTTTATAACTTTGTGATTAACGTTTTTCTTTTTTTCCTTTTCAACAACATTTTGCTTTACATTATTTATTTCTATCTTTTTAGAAACTTCAATAGCCTTTTCTATTATATCTTTATCAAATTCATTCTTATCTAAAAGTTCTAATGCTATATATTGATTTGAATGACCTCTCTTTAATTTATAATTAAATAAAATATTATTTGATGTATCTCTATCAACTTCAAATTTATAATTTTTAATCTTACCATTACTCTCTTTCTCTAATTCCGACAATTCAGTATAATGTGTAGTTACTATAAATAATGATTTATCATATGATGACATCTTATTTAATATCGCATATGCTCCTGAAAATCCTTCAATATAATTTGTTGATGAAAACAATTCATCCATTATAACAAAAGATTTACCTTCTGCTTCTTTAATTCTATTTATATACTCTTTACTTCTTAACATCTCTGTTTCAAATAAAGATGTTGAACCTTTTACATCAGGTATATGTAAATATGTATCTATTAAATTAAATGGTGTAATCGTTAATTCCTTAGCGGATGATAAACCAATTGTTTGAGATAATAACAAGTTAGTCGCTATTGATTTTATAAAGGTTGATTTTCCTGCTGCGTTAGGTCCTGTTATAATAATATTATTCTTTATTTTAACATCATTGGATACAGGATTTTCAATTAAAAATGGATTACGGATTGATTTACAATTAATCTCTGGAACATCACCATCTTTGAAAGTTGTATTACAATAATTAAATTCATTCTTTAAACAATAATTAGAGTTCATTAAATCAACTAATCCAACATATTTCATTAATCCAACTATTTTATTTTTTAGTTTAATAAATGTATGATATTTACTTAATATACGTCCTTTATGAGAGAACAATGAAGGTTCAGTATTTAATATTTCGTGATTCAAAAGTTGTTTTATATTATTAGTGTCACCATTAATAAATTCCCCATTTTCTCCAATATATCTCATAATATTTATATTTCCACAAATTTTGTGTAAGTTATAAGTTTCACAAACAAGTTTATTTATAGAATTCATTTTAGAATGTATTAAATTTACTATCTTATTTATAGTCAAAGAGATATTAAATGAAGAATAGATACTTTGTAAATATAAGAAAACCCAAATACCAGATACTATAAAACCAATCATCTTTGCTTTCTTTTCATCTTTTATAAACATTTTTACCATATTACTCTTGAAGAAGTTTGTAAATGTTGAGAAAATTAATCCAAAAAATCTCTTGAAATTTAATTGTTCCCTTATTTCTTTTGGAAGTTTCTTCCTGAATAAAACAAATAGAATAATAGGTATAACAAGAGCACTTAAAGGAGTTAATATAGCGGTTATTGGTCCAAGGAATATTTTATAGATATTGTTAATAAAAAGTAATATTTCATTTTTATTGAGGAAGTCATCAAACTTTTGTATTCCGGTGTAATTAAGGAATATAATATTATTGAATACTTCGATATGATTTTTATTTTTTTCATTCCAGAACCAACTTATATCATTTTCCAATTTATATATTTTTGTTAAAGAATTATTAATTTTATTTAATTCATCATAACTTAATTTAGAAAATTGTTGTTGTAGTTCTTGTCTCTCTTTTAATATTAAAGTATCATATGTAGGTTTTTCTAAAATAGATTTCAAATAACAGTTTCCAAATTCTGTTTTAGTATTATTTATTTTATTGTAAATAGATCCATCTGTTTCATTATTATTATCAATAAAGAATTCTAAGTCATTAAATATTCTATTATTAATATCAACAGGAGATTTATTTTTAATTTTAATTTGTAATAAAGCGGATATAATATTATTTTTAGAAGTTTTATCTTCATTAATTAATTGTAATCTATCTTCAAGGGTTAGTTCATCTTCATTTTTTTCATAAATACTTTTTTGATTAGATGAATTGTTATTACCTTTAATTAAATTAATTAGATATTCCATTAAAAATAAATAATAGAATTATAGTAGATTAATAACGCAAAAAAATATGTAATAATTATATATAATGGCTATTTTTGAATTAAAATTACCAAATGATAAATATAGGGAGACAATTAGAGGGGTTTATAAATACACTGTAATATTAATCATTTTCCAAATCTTAGTTCAATTATCTAAAAATGGAAAAACATTCAACTTCGGTTTCAATGGAGAAATTTTAAATGAAAACTTTTTGAATACTTTATGTTTAATATTAATTTCATACATAGCATACACATTAGTATTCCAAGAACTTTTAATTATTAGTTAAGTTTGAGAAAACTAC
>JGI20157J14317_10003796_pt1 | contig 11919 bp, 9 predicted proteins | sample COG_07_FD_14317 | JGI IMG/M metagenome (IMG submission 14317)
CGCTGAGGTCTTGGCGATAAAACCACGGGCATGAGCAAAATGGACATCTGCTTCACCTTCCACTTTACTAAAATCCATCCGTGCATCATCATTGTAACGCCTCATTCCATATCCTTGACCCCGGCTATCTGGGGATAGAACAGCAATAATCTCTTCCTCCAATCCAAGAGCCCTCACCTGGTATCCAAGCACCCCGGAAGCATCTTCCGGTAGGCTGTCAACTCGGGGAAGGAATAAAGCTTTAAACTCGCTACTCCCCTTCTTTAAGTTCCAGACTTCCGTATATTGTGATACCATATCCAACCTGGATCGTAGATTGGTGATGAACTCGACCAAGTCTCTCCCAATCATTCGCATCACTTCCCAAACTGGTTCGCCTGGATGGTGTTCAGTTTGAGCGGCAAAATTCTTGAGTAAAGTAATATCAAGCGGAGAATTTAATTTCCCCAGAGTCTCACGATCCATTTCCAACCACTCCGCAGTATCTTTGGGTCCTCGACAATCAAACCACTCCGCCACTTCCAACCATGGACAAAACTCACGGGCATCTTCATAAATTCCCAGATATTGAAGAACGAGAGATAATGCACAGGTCGGAATATGATCGCGGGGAAATTGGTGGTGATCAAAATTCAGTCTCACTGACTCATGCTCCCCCCCCACATCCAGAACGGCAATGCTTTGATCAGCCAGGTCTGAATCAGTCGGTTCCCGTCGAAAAATAGAAACCGGATTATCGTGTAAAAGTACAGAGCAGGCCAGAAAGTCATCCTTATGTGCCCCGCCCGGGTGTGTGATTATGGAAGAAATCATAGGGTGACAACGTGAAGAACAAACGGGGAATGTCGAATCGAAAATGGTATGTTTCCCGGCTTCGACTTCCCGGACGATCCAAGATATCATCATGATCAAAGATCTACTTGTCCCATTCTCCAACTTACTCTATACTTATCCGCTTCGGTCATAATTGGGTGACCCCGGCGTGGTGGTTGGAAATGGTAAAAGTTTCACAATGTGAAAAGCTTCAACATTTTTGATTTCGTTTCGGTTTTCATCAATCTCATTATCTTATCAACTAAATCCTTTTTAAAGTGTTCAATTTAATCTATCGAAAATTCGGGAATCGTGTCCAAGCCAAGGACGACGTCCTTTCTGGTCTGACCGTTGCTCTTGCACTTGTACCCGAAGCAGTGGCCTTCGCCATTATTGCCGGAGTTACTCCAATCATCGGCTTATACGCCGCTTTTATTATCTGCCTGGTCACGGCAGTGATGGGAGGAAGACCTGGCATGATCTCTGGTGCAACCGGTGCGCTCGCGGTAATCATGGTCTCCCTCGTTATCCTCGGGAATGAGAAAGGCGAAGCACTCGGGCTTGGTCCGGACATGGGCACTCAGTATTTATTTGCCACCGTTATTCTAATGGGAATCATTCAACTTGGTTGCGGTGTTCTTAAACTGGGTCGCTTTGTGCGACTTATTCCCCAACCCGTCATGTTTGGCTTTGTCAATGGATTAGCCATTGTGATTTTCGAAGCTCAATTCCCCATGTTTACGGAAAGCCCGACCACCCCGGGGTCTTCCTGGTTGGTTGGAAATGACATGTACCTCATGCTTGGACTCGTCTTCCTGACCATGGGAATCATCCACTTTTTACCCAAGCTTACCACTCAGTTGCCCTCCTCTTTGGTAGCGATTGTCTCCATTAGTTGTCTCGTGATCGGATTAAACCTGGACACACTGGTCGTAAAGGATATGGCGTCTATTGGGGGTGCACTGCCCAGTTTGGTTACCTTTACTATTCCATTCAATTGGGAGACACTTCAATTTATTGCACCCTTTGCCTTCATTCTTGCCGCCGTGGGGCTGATCGAATCTCTAATGACTCTTACTCTGATTGACGAACTGACTGAAACTCGTGGTAACAGTACCCGCGAATGTCTTGGGCAAGGAGCAGCTAATGTGATCACTGGCTTCTTTGGTGGAATGGGTGGTTGTGCAATGATTGGCCAAAGTATTATTAATATTCGCTCCGGCGGACGGGGTCGATTGTCTGGAATTGCCGCGGGTATTTTCCTCCTTTGCTTTATTCTTTTTGCCAGTTCATTAATTGAACGAATTCCCCTCGCCGCCCTGACCGGTGTAATGTTCATGGTGGTAATTGGAACTTTTGAATGGAGTAGCCTTAGGATTCTCAGAAAAATTCCAAAAACCGATGCATTCGTAATTATTTTAGTATCCGCAATTACTGTGATTAGTCATAACCTTGCCCTGGCGGTGATTACCGGAGTGATCGTTTCCGCCCTTGGATTTGCATGGAAGTCCGCTCAGCATATCCACCGATCGAATGAAATGCGAAAGGACGGTACAAAAGTTTATTTCTTACACGGCCCTCTCTTTTTTGGTTCAATTACCGATTTTACTCAGGGATTCGATCCAGCGGAGGATCCCGATGAAGTAATTGTGGATATGATGGACTCAAGGGTGTGGGATCATTCTGGATTGGAAGCGATTCATAAACTGGGTGCTCGATACAAAGCCGCAGGAAAGTCCATTAAATTACAACACATAAGCGGTAACTGTAGTGCACTCCTCAAAAAGGCGGGGAGTATGATTGATGTAATTGTGCTTCCTGATGATCCGAGCTACCATGTTGCCAACCTGATCAAATCGGATCGAATGCCTTCCGCACGAACTTAACTCTCGGGTAAAGATAGGCACGCGCCTACTCAATTAATACCATTCAAACGAATTGAGCTTTAAATCCCCCGTATTGTTTCCCCATGCTTCATGGTTACGAAACATTGTGGGTCCAAGTTCTTCGCCTCCACTGCTTTCCTTAAACGTTCAGGCGGTTCATTCATCGGTTCATCCGTCAAATCCAGGAATGTTCCCCAGTGCATCCCGATCGATCGTTTGCTCGCCACATCAAGGTGAATTTGAACGGCCTCTTCCGGGGTGCAGTGCATATCCTTCATGAACCAACGGGGTGCATAAGCCCCAATGGGGATAAGTGAAAGATCCATCCTGCCAAATTTTCTCCCGATATCTAAAAAGTCTTGGGAATATCCGGTATCCCCCGCAAAAAAAAGCTTTTGTTGCGGAGTTTCAATTACCCAACCCGCCCAGAGTACCCGATTAGTATCCCCCAATGCCCGTCGACTCCAGTGTTGAACAGGAACGGCATTCAGTGTCCAATCCCCTACTTGATGACTACCCCACCAATCTAACTCGATTACTCCCTCACTAATTCCAATTTTTTTAAACCAGGCCTTCATTCCAAGAGGAACTAAAAAGACGGGCGGGCTTTTCTTTTGTCGCGCAACAAGGCCGAGCACAGATTTCTTGTCTAAGTGATCATAATGATTGTGCGAAATTACCACTATATCGATAAGGGGTAGATCTGCTAGGGAAATAGCAGGAAGTAGAACACGCTTGGGACCTGCAAAACCAACGGGAGATGCCCGGTTGGTTAAATGCGGGTCCGTAATCAGGTTTACTCCCATGTGCTGCCAAAGAAAAGTCGAATGCCCAATCCAGGTCAGCGTGGACTCGCTTCGATTAGTCTGCAAAAAGGAAATATCTGGTTTATCTTTTTCAAACTCTATTGGTTCCTGAGGCTTTCGGGTGACACGCCAACGGAGGACATCTAATAAACTCTTAGTCATTATTTTTTCAGATAAATAATTATTCTTAAAACCATTCTCGGTATGATGAATTGGCTTTTTTTCGGAAAGATCCCTTGATTGGGCACAGCCAAAAAGAAAAATCAAAAATATTCGAGCAATTACTTGCATGAATACTGACTCTACTCAGAATGATTCCTATCGAGGAAAAAACTCGTAGCGATCCGCTTGCTTACCATCAAGCAGGATAACCTCGTAGTCCATTTTTTCTTTTCCAAATACAACCCGCATCACGTGATGATCGCTCCCTGTCATTCCTGGTGACTGAAGGTACCACCTGTCCGACTTGGGAATCCTTTGGGGCACTCCTAGTCCCCCTTCCCCGACATATACAATACCAGTTGGATCCTTTTTTTCATTACGAATGGGAACGGTTCGTTTAATCACATGTCCATCGGATTCAATAGCGAGGTCGAGGTTAAATTTTTCAAACAAGGGCACCCAAAACTTCTTTGCTTTACCCGGAGTTTTTACCGCGGGCCAGACCGGTCGATGGTACTCGGCCAAAAGCCAGCGAACCTTGGGGCGTAAATCAAAAAGGGTTTTGGCCAACCATGCCTGTTGGTCTCCTCCTGCACTGATCTCACTGTTCAAGGTAATGAGTGCAACCTTAGGCGAAATCATGGTGTGGAAATAATTTTTTCCAGAGCCTCCAGGGGTGTCGAAAATTTCGTCGTACAAAGGACCGCCGTCATGGTTCCCCCGGGTAGGTATGATGGGCAAAACCTTACCAGAATTGGTGACCGTAAGTTCGTGCTGACTAAGCCAGGTTGACCACTGACTCCAGCTTCTTCCACTCACAATGTAGTCTCCACCATGAGCAAAAGCAATCAACTGGTCGTCGTTTGCAGATAAGTCCGCCATAAGCAAATTAACTTGGGCACGGGCCTCAATGCCTGTTCGCGAATCTCCACCGAACAGAAGTCTGAATTCCCGATCATCCGAGGGAGCAGTTCTGAAATGCATGACGGGGGATTTTTTACCGTCCGACTCGACCTCGAAGTGATAGGTCGTGGATGGCTTCAATCCACTGATCCGGGCGTGGTGATAGTATTCTCCTTTGGCTCCGGAGTATGCTCCACTTCGCTGTGCTTCCAAAATCATCCCACCCCCGGTATATTTTCCCTCCGAACGAATTCCATAACGGACCTTATGTTCACTCCCCTTCTTCGCCGTGGTCCAGGAGATCGTAGCGTTGGTCGAGGGTTCCTTGGTCCAGATCACGCGCCACTGAGAAGGTCCGCCCCCCTTGACAGGAGCCAATGATTTCATCCTCGTCTCCACATATTTCTGATCGAGCCAAGGAGTTTCCGAAAAGGCCTTCACAGAGACCAAAGGGGTTAAAATAAGAAGAAACTGAGCAAGTATTTTTATTTTCATGAAGATATTTTTTTGGATTCCAGAGAATTCCAATGGGCCCATAAAAAGAGTGGAACACCCCCATTGCAAATCCTTAATGCCAAGTCATGCCAATGATCCCAACCGTAAGCTGTCATCCGGCTCGTGGCGGTGACAAATCCCCAAACTGCCATCCATAAGGCAATCGTCTTGATTCTTTTTCCAGGCAAAAGGAGGAGAGCGACAAGAATGAAGTCCTGAATGGCAATAATCGGCAAAGCTGATTCCGCAAAGGCCTGTCTCGATGCAGCGATGGTCAAAGCTTCTTCTAGGTCTTGGAAGGATACCGCGGTGAAAACGGGATCACCAAGAAACAAGTTCATCGTGCCAATAATCAAATCGACAAAGGAAGGCTTAAGCCAAAGGGCACACAAACCGTGGCCAACGAAAGTTCCGGCGACTCCCCAGCGTAATAACCACTCCACACGGCGTATATTTCCTTTTTCGGGAAAAGCGGTCAGCAGGAGCAAGGCCAGCGGTGCGGCAAAGCGCACTGCATGCCCCGCCGGATCGGTGGCATGAAAAGGGTTACCCGGATTGATAATCCAGGAAAGAATAGCCACGGAAAAAGACCAAAGTGTAAACAGGCCAAGAATCGAAAAATCAATCCTTCGGGCCATGGAGTGAACGGATGGATTCACGATTCCAAAGATAAGTAAAGCGGTACAGGCAAACCAGATGAAGACTTGAACCGCACGATCAAAGATCGAAACGAAAGGATCACCCATAGAAACGAGGAGGAATGAATTCAACGCCGAGGGTCCGTCCAATTTGGCCGCATAGCCCAAGAATTGAATCAATACCAGAAGTCGCAGAAAAAAAAGGATGCGATTACTCATCACAAACAAATCATGAAGTTTAATAAAGCACTCTTCAAGTTTTAACGGATTGGGTGATGGTGGCATTGGCAAATTGCCAATTCGGTTCTCCAATATCAATATTCGTTCTCGGAGTAGCTCACATTAATATATTTAGCTCTATGCAGGCGACATCCACAGATGTTCATGTGGGGTATTGGGAGCTAGGTTAATTGCTTTGAGCGGAAGGCCCCGATCATTCGTAAGCAGTCCCACTGCTGCATTTGACTCCGAATCGCCTTCTTTGCCCTGCAACCATTCGAGCAGTTTAACCTCAGGATTCTTTTTATTTAGTTCGTTATCTGTACTATCTTTTCAGTTTAAACCAGATTAGTTTGGTTACCCTCTTCAATAATTAAAGAACTTTTTTTGGCTTCAGATTCATCTTTCGAAAATACTAATGGTCTATCCTCTGGGGGGTCTTGTTTTTATCATACACCGTCTGAACATTTTTTTGATTAACTTGGTCAATGGAGAGATCGAACCAAATTATGGTAACTATTCCGCCTAAAGCCATTCCAATTAAATGTGTGATGATCGATTTTTTCATATTTTTAAAATTATAAAAATAGAGAAGGAAGTTGCTGTAAAAGTACTACCCGAGACAATTTTCTTGATTATCCCGTGAAATTATCAATGAATCAACCTTTTCACCTAAACCCCTTCACTCCTGTTTTATCATGGCCATCCAAATCAAAAATAAATCTAAAGTTGAAATCGGTGTCGTTCCGACCCACCTCATGTTTGTCGGCGCACTCGCTCCGGATGAATCCGGAAAGCTCCCACGCACCAACTCGGGTGATTTAAAAATTGTATCCGGCATGCGCCTGCTCTGCCGCACATCTCCGGTAAAACTGAATAATGTGCAGGTCACACTTTTCCCCGGAACCGACAGCAAAGATTTGGATGATATGTTCAAAGGTTTGCGTGCTCTCAAACTCCAGGTCCACCTGATCATGATGGTTGGTGGAGCCAACCCGCTCAACCCCAAGGATGAGGATGCGGTTGTAGAGATGCTCAACTCCGGTCTCGCGGTGGCCAAGAAATATCGGGTCAAGCATGTATCCTCCACCTCCTTTGAGGAATGGCTTTCCGGTAAGAAACTCAAGGGCAAGGCATTTGATAATGCGGTCAAACAAGTCATTAAACTTCACGCCCGCTGCTACAAGGAATCTGCTCTTGAGAAAAGTTCCGTTGTTGCCTGGCACCTCGAATTTTTACGCGGTGTGGAATTTCAGAACTTTACCAATGCAGCCAAAGCCGCAAAGGTGGTCATGGGAATCAATAAAAAGATCAGAAAAAAATTCTTCAAGGTTATGGTCGACGCCGCTCATTGCGGAGATTCCGACTTATCGATTTCAGAAAACGAAAAGGTTATTAAGGAATTGGCCAAAGCCGATGCCCTGGGAATTTTTCATGCCTCTGCTAAAACCACACGGGGATGCCTTACTACGGACGACGGATGGATTGGTGCCCTGCTCGCCGCCTATGCGCCGACCGGAAAATTAAAGCATGTCTTTGTGGAACTCTTTCATCATGAGGACCCTGCACTTGCCCCCTTACGCAAAGCAGTCAAGGGACACGGCGTCAATACAACGGACGGAAGAACCTACAACAAAACCGTGACAGACGGTATCGTTGATGTGGCTCATAGGCTGAACAATTTGGCTGCCCGTAAATTGATCAAAAACTGAAAAGCTTCCATTCTTTAATTAATGAAGTGTTGGCTTTTCCGGCACTTATTATTCCTACTATTTTCAGATTCAATTTTGAAAATAGATAAACTCCTGTAAAAATGATTATTAATCGAAGGAAGCTTCTTGCCTTTGGAGCGGTTGCCACCGGAACCGCTGTACTGGATTCAAAGTCCTACGCCGAAATAAAACCATCCCTTCCATTCCAAGGAAGGGGGTACGACTATAAGCGTCCTGATTTCCCCAAAGGGAGCCGACTCCTTTTTCAGGGTGATTCTATAACCGATATGAAATGGGGCCGGAATGAAAATGACCGTAACCATTACCTCGGGCATAGCTATGTCTTCCTTATTGCAGGTCGCCTTGGAATGGACATGCCAAAAGCAAAGCTTGAGTTTTTGAACCGGGGAATCAGTGGAAACAAAGTATCCGACTTAAAAGCACGCTGGCAAAAAGATGCAATTAATCTCAAACCCGACCTGCTAAGCATCTTAGTGGGAACTAATGATGTGGGGATGGGATTTCGTCACCCGGGCAAGGCAGTTACGCCTGGTGCCTTCGAAAGAGACTACCGCCATATCATTGAAGCCAGTCTCAAAGCCAATCCCCAACTTCGTATCGTTTTGCTCGATCCATTTGTACTCCAATCAGGCAGTCTAAAGAATGAACAAATCTACAAAGTACGGCGAAAAGAAACAGACAAGATGAGAACTGTGGTCTCTCAATTAGCAAAGGATTACCAGACCGCTCATCTTCAGACTCAAGACCTGTTTGATCAGGCAGCCAGTGAGGCCGGACCGGAAAACTGGATCTGGGACGGCATCCATCCCCTCCCCCAGGGTCACGAATTAATTGCCAGGCACTGGCTGGATAAAGTAGCCAACCACTGGCCAAAGCCTAAATTTTTGAACCATTCAACATGAAAAATTTCATTACCCTTTTATCCTTCATTCTATCCCTATTTGTTGCCGGATCTTTATCCCATGGCCAAACAAAACAATCGATTCCGCACAAACAAGTATGGGACGGAAAAAAAACCTCCTTTCATGGCTTTGATCAGTATAACTTCCCCCTTGAAGGGATTGCCTGTAGAGTGGTGGTTCCCAAGAAAATTGCGGACGGTAAACCCTGGGTTTGGCGGGCACGGTTTTTTGGACATGAACCGCAGTTTGATATCGCCATGCTCAATCGTGGCTACCATGTGGTATACTGCGATGTAAGTGGGCTATTCGGAAATAAGGAAGCCGTGAACAGATGGAATCAATTTTATAATTACCTCCGCTTTGAGCACCTATTTTCAGACCGAGCAATCCTCGAAGGGATGTCGAGGGGTGGATTGATCGTGTACAACTGGGCTGCCGCAAATCCGGATAAAGTGGCCGCCATTTATGCCGATGCACCGGTTCTTGATTTTAAAAGCTGGCCCAAGATCAATCCGACTATTCTGAAAGTATACGGTTTTAAAAATGAACAGGAGGCCAAAGCATATAAAAATAACCCGGTGGATAACCTGACTCCGTTAGCCAAGGCAGGCATTCCCATTATTCATGTAGTCGGCATGGCTGACAAAGTGGTTCCGGTAAGCGAAAACACACTGATTGCGGAGCAGAGGTATCAGAAAATGGGAGGCACTTTTAAAGTGATTCGTAAAGAAGGCATCGGCCACCACCCCCACTCTCTCAAAGACCCCGCCCCAATCGTAGAATTTGTAACCACACAGGGTCAGGGATCGGCCAACCTGCCTGCTGAAAAAATTGTTGGAAGAAAAAACTTTATCCTCCGGGGGGATTTCATGAACAGCCGGATTCGTTTTGAACGCAAAAAAGTCGGTCATGTCGCTTTTATCGGTGGCTCTATTACCGAGATGAACGGGTACCGCCCCATGGTATGTGACATGCTTGAAAAACGATTCCCGCAAACAGATTTTACTTTTACCCAGGCCGGAATCAGTTCGACCTGCTCGGATACCGGTGCCTTTCGCCTCGCCCGTGATGTCCTCAGTAAAGGCCCACTAGATATGCTCTTTGTTGAATTTGCGGTGAACGATGACCAGGACGGTCAAAAAACGCTTCAAAATGCACTCAGAGGAATGGAGGGTGTCATTGCCCAAGCCAGGAAACATAACCCCAAAGTCGATATTGTCATGACATTTTTTGCCAATCAAAATATCCTCGATCATCTGGGCAAAAACAAGAATCCACCATCCATCGCTGCACATACAAAGGTAGCTGAACATTACGGAGTCTCCGTTAATCACCTTGCTCAGGAATTATCCGACTTGATCAATGCCGGAAAAATGGATTGGAAAAAATACGGAGGGGTTCACCCAAACCAATACGGGAACACCATGTGCGCATCGATGATTGCAAATTCCCTGCTCGATATTTGGTCCAAACCAATCGCCAAGAATACTCAATCAAAAGCACACCCTCAAGTCAGCCCACTCGATCCATTTAGTTATGTAAGTGGAAGATTTTTAGATTTTGATCCAATTGAAATTGATAAAAATTGGAAAAAAGGGATTCCTGACTGGCCAAAAGAAAATAAGGGTAAAGTACGCTCCCGCTTCCTCGGGGCACCATTCATTTATGCAAATCAAGCAGGTGCCAAACTCAAGGTTAAGTTTAGCGGCACTGCCATTGGCGCCTACATGCTTTCCGGTCCAGACACCGCGATTATTCGATGCACAATCGATGGGAAAGAAAGCAAAGAGATCGACACATTACACCGGCACAGCGGATTTAACTACCCTATGACTGTGATGTTCTTTAACGAGCTAAGCGATAGTGGGCATATTTTGGAACTCGAGATCCTAAAAAACCGGAAGGGTCGGATTCGGGATGGAGGAGAAGCTCTTAGAGTTATTCACTTTACCGCCAATTAAAAAAGGCTCACCAGTTGGTGAATAATCGAGAGGAATATATACTGACCTCTCAATTTCTAGCATCGTAAAAATCCGGATTGTTACAAGGTACAAACCAGCCCGGACTTCCCATTTATTCGCAAACTTCTAAAGCTTTGCAGATTTAAACATCACAGACTTCTGCGGCATGCCTCAGGGCAAGAGCCTTGTCTTTCCAAGTCGGGATAAATTCCTGGGCCACGTACCCATCGTACCCAGTATTTACGATCGCATTCATCACCCCGGGATAATTGATTTCCTGCTTGTCATCCAGTTCCGCCCGGCCGGGATTTCCCGCGGTGTGATAATGTCCGATTAACTCCTTGTATTGGTTAATACGTCGGATTACATCCCCGTTCATTACCTGTACATGGTAGACATCAAAGAGTAATTTAAAATAATCGGAGCCGATTTTATTAATCATTTGCACACAATGGTCCACATCATCCCCAAAATATCCGGGATGTCCCTTCATCGGATGACTGTCGTCCCGGGAATTTAAATGTTCCAGGCAAAGTGTAATCTTATTTTTCTCAGCAACCGGGAGTACTTTTTTCCAACAGGCTATACAATTCTCCTCCGCCTGTTCATCATCGATCCCCTCCGCTTTCATTCCCGTGAAAGTAATTACCCGCTTGTACCCGGCAGCCGCACACAGCTCGATTGCTTTAGTTAGTTTTTCGATACACTCCGCATGATTGGCCCGATCCACCGGGCCTTTCTTAAATCCATGACTCCCCACCAGCGAAATATCTAGTCCCAGTTCCTTAATCATCGGATAATGTTTGGGGGAAATTCCCTCCATCGCCACCAGACCGACCTCCTTACACAGCCTGGCCAGTTCAGGAGTGGGCATTGGATTGAATGTCCAACCCATGATGGACTGTTTGATCCGCCCGTTTTTAATCCGAAATTTCGGATTGGCCTGATCCATCGGAGACTGGGCACGGGCAGGTTTTGGAGCGGTCAGTAAGGTACCGGCAATCGCGGTCGATGCGGCCGTTTTAAGAAGGGTTCTTCGGTTGGTTTTCATCATATTTAAGTAGGAAATCTCTTGGCAAGAAAGTTACCAATCAAACTTGAGGAGGTAGCTGCTAATAATCAATAAAATTGCTGAGGTGGCAAGTGGATCGCCACGGGCTACGCCCTCGCGATGACAGGTTGTGAAAGAAATGAAGTGTCCTGTTCTCTTACAACACACTCTTTGTCATTGCGAGTTGGACGACAGTCCGACGCGGCAATCCATCGTGTCCTGTACGCTTCCTGGAGCACAGTGGATCGCCACGGGCTACGCCCTCGCGATGACAAGATGCGAAGTGATGCAGTGTGCGGTTCGATTACAACACGCTCTTGTCATTGCAAGGAAAGAGCGGAGCGAGGGAC
>JGI20157J14317_10003806_pt1 | contig 11902 bp, 10 predicted proteins | sample COG_07_FD_14317 | JGI IMG/M metagenome (IMG submission 14317)
TTTCTAAAGTCCAAGCCTAATGAAAAAATATTAGAAGAGATTGAAGATTTTATGATTCAATGTGATTTTGGAATTGATGTTGCAAGTAAGTTTAAATTGATTTTAGCAAATAAAAAGTTTTCTGAAGAAGAGCTAAAAAAAGAAAATTTTTATAATATTTTTTCAGAAGAAGTGACAAAAATTTTACAACCTCTCGAAAAAAACATTGTAAACACCGAATCAGACTTTAAGACAATTATTGTATGTGGCGTTAATGGAACTGGAAAAACAACCACCATTGGAAAGCTATCTAAATTATTTAAGAATCATAATAAAAAAGTTGTTATTGGTGCTGCAGATACGTTTAGAGCTGCTGCAATAGACCAGCTAAAGGTGTGGTGTGATAAAAACAATACAGAGATGATTCAGTCAGAAGTTGGTGCAGATCCTGCCTCCGTTGCATTTAAAACTCTTGAATACGCAAAAAATAATAATAAAGATTTATGCATTATTGATACTGCCGGACGTCTTCAAAATAAAAAAAATTTGATGGAAGAATTTGCAAAGATTGTAAGGGTTTTAAAAAAAATTGATCCTGATGCTCCACAAGAAACATGGATTGTTTTAGACGCGACCACGGGACAAAATGCTATTGCACAAATTGAAGAATTTCGAAAGATTACTCCTTTAACTGGAATTGTTATGACCAAGCTAGATGGTACTGCCAAAGGTGGCATTTTGGTTGCCATAGCAGATCGCTTTAAAATTCCAATTGTTGCTATTGGTGTTGGAGAAAAAGAAGAAGATTTGAATCAATTTATTGCCTCAGAATATAGCCAGGCACTGATAAAATAAACCTAAAGAGCACTGATAAAATCTCTCAATACGGATACTAATTTTATATCGTATTTCATCATATGATCATCGGAACTTGGAAAATAAGAATACTTTGGGTTGTTCGCTTCTTGAAATAATGTTTTTCCCATATGAGCGGGAACAAGCGTGTCCATTTCTCCATGCATGATTAGAATAGGAGACACATTTTTTTTAATTTTTGAAAGAGATTCAAACCGATCTTTTACAAGAATAGAGACTGGAAGAAATGGGTAAATCTTTTTCGCCATTGCTACCATGGAAGTGTAGGGAGATTCCAATATTATTCCAGCATATTTAGAATCTTTAGCAAGTTCTAAAGCTACACCTGTTCCTAAAGACTCTCCATAAAGAATAATATTTGTTTTTATTATACCCTTCTGTTCTAACCAGCGTATTGAACTTTTAGCATCTTGATATAATCCATCTTCTGTTGGTTTTCCTTGGTTACCGCTAAATCCCCTCCAAGAAATAATTAAAAAATTTAAGTTTAATTGATTAATTTTGTTAAGTTTATAAATTCTATTATTGAGATTTCCAGCATTGCCGTGAAAAAAAACTAATGTCTTGTAGTTTGAATTTTTAAAAGAATACCAAGAATTTAGAACAATATTTTCGGTTGAAGGGATTTCAACTTTTTTAAACTTAAACTGAATACCTGTGTCATCATAGCTATTAATATCTGGATGGTACATAAAAGTTCTCTGAAACAAAAACATAAATAGACAGATAGCAAAATAAGAAATGAGTAGTAAAATTAGAATTTTTTTATAAAAAATCATTTAGAGTATTTTTTATTTGCGAGATAAATTCCCACTAACACCAGCATAGCTCCATAAAAATGATAAACTTCTAGCTTTTCCCCAAATAAAATCATGCCATATATTGATCCATAAATTGGCATTAAATATACCGTTAATCCCGCAAGAGAAGCTCCAATTAATTGTTGTAATTTAGTGTACATAGTAAATGCTATTACGCCTGGAAATACTGCTGCTAGTAATACAAAAAAAAGAAATCCTAGATCGTAAGTTGTAGGAATAAAATAAATATTTTCTATTATAAGAAAAGGCAAAAGAAATACAGCTCCCATAAAGCTCATCAAAGTAAACCTTGCAAGAATAGAAAATTGACTCTTGCGATGAATTAAACTGATAGAGAAAACTGCCCAACTGGTTGCAGATATAAGCATCCACAAATCTCCATAGGTAAAGACTAAACTTAATAAATTTTCAATATCAGCCTTAAATATCACAAAGGCTACTCCTCCAAAACTAATCCATATACCGAAATGCTGAATTAATTTTAATCTTTCCTTAAAATAGACCGAAGACAAAAGGACAATTATAATTGGAGCTAATGCATAAATAATACTCATATTGGTTACGGTAGTTGTAAATCCTGAAATATATGGAAATGCACCACAAATTGAAAAGCCTGTGAACCCGAGAATTGCTAGATTGGGAAGTTCGCTTTTTATGCAATCTCTTTTCTGTTTTATTTCCTTAAACACAAACGGAAGCATAAACAAAAAAACTACAAACCAGCGCCAAAATGCTATGAGATAGGAGGAATAAAACCAAGAGCCCCTTTACCAATAGCAATATTGCTGGTCATAAAGACCGGCTGAATAAATAATAAAGAGAAATGTAAAAAATTGTTTTTGAGATTAGACACAACGATAAAGAAAATGATTATTTTTTATCGAAGAAAGCCTCATAGACCATCATGCCAATAGCGATAGCCATTAAAATAAAAACAGGTAAGACATCAAAAAAACTAATCATGGAAGATCTCTGCAATGTAGTAGCCAAGCCAACTAGAAAAGCGATGGCTAGACTTACTCCTAAAATTGTTGTTATTTTATTAATCATTTTGTTTGCAATTTTTTTCTACCCAACTAGCAACACCCAAAAACCTCAAATCATCATGCTTGTCGCCGATCAATTGAATGCCTAATGGTAGATCATTTTTTCCGGTAAGTAAAGGTAGTGAAATTGATGGAAGACCCAAATAAGTCCACACTGTACTAAATTCTGGACTACCAGTATTTCCCAATCCTTTAGGAGCGACCCCAGAAGAAGCTGGTGTTAAAACTCCATGGTAATCTTCAAATACTTCTTTATAAGAATCATAACTTCTCTTCATAAAATCAATTGCTTCTGCATATTCTGTTGCAGAATTTTTAAGACCTCGCTCAATTGCGCTTACCATTTCTTTAGAAAGTTTTTTTTTATATTTTTTGTAATATAGTTGGAAATTATTAGCCATATCCGTCTCATGAATTATTTTATGATATTTTGGAATGTCATCAAAATAAGAAGGGGTATCAAATACTTCAATATTTTTTTTAAAAGTCTTTATAAAAATTTCAAAAGATTTTTGTGATTCTTTATCAATATTTTTCCAGTTCTTGGTTTTGTAAAAAATAAATTTGGGATCAAAAAGTGGACCTTTTCTACACACATCCATCATATCCTCTGCGGAATAATGAATTGTTGATGGATCAAATAAATCTTTTTTAATTAGCACTCTTGCTAATAGCGCCACATCTTCTACAGATTTTCCAAAAAGACCCACCTGGTCTAGTTTATCTGATTGTTTTAAAATTCCGTATCTAGAGATTAGGCCATATGATGGTTTGTACCCAACAACACCACAATAAGATGCCGGTCTAATAGTTGAGCCATTAGTTTGCGAACCAATAGACAGGGGTGCCATATAGGCTGCTACTGCTGCTGCAGATCCACTTGAAGAACCTCCGGGAGTCCTTTTGTAATCATGAGGATTGGTAGTTTTTCCTGGATGAAAATAGGCAAGTTCTGTTGTTTCTGTTTTTCCCATAATAATAGCACCCGCTACTTTAAGAAGATTAACAACCTCCGAATCTTGGGAGGTATTCATTTTTTTTCTTATGGTAGTCCCACATTCTGTCGGCATATCCAAAGTTCCAATTATGTCTTTAACAGCCACAGGAAATCCATGTAGTACTCCCAATGGTTTTCCTGAAATTCTATGCTCATCTGCTTCTGCAGCTTTTTCTAAAAGTAATTTTTTGTTAAAGTGTGACCAAGCTTTCACATCTTTTTCAAACTTACCTATTCTTTCAATATACTGTGAGCAAACTTCGACAGAAGAAATTTCGCCTTCTCTTAGTTGTGCAGCTAATTCACTGGCCGAAAGAGAAAAAATATCTGACATAAAAATTATTTAATTTGGAAATAATGTTTCTGGTAGCCATAAAGCAATGCCAGGGAATATGTACATCAGCACCATTGCAAAAATAACAATTCCAAGAAATGGCATAATACCAGCAAAAATTTCCATTAACTCTACATTTCTTTTTTGAACACCTTTTAAGTAATAGGCAGACATGGCCATAGGGGGTGTTAAAAAAGATGTTTGTAAGTTTAAAGCAATTAGCATTGCAAAAAAGTAAGGATCCACTCCAAACACTTCTAGTAGTGGTAAAAAAATTGGAACAAAAATAATTAAAATTTCCGTCCATTCTAATGGCCAACCTAAAAGAAAAATAATTATTTGTGTAATAACCAAAAACTGCCAAGGAGCTATGTCTATGGATTTAAAAAAATGTTCAAATACTTCATGTCCTCCAAGATAAGAAAACACTGAAGAAAACGTCCATGAACCAATAAATAACCACATAATCATTGCAGTTGTTTTGGCAGTTAAAAAAACAGATTCTTTAAAACTTTTCCACTTTAGTGTTTTATAAAAATAAGACAAAACAAGCGCACCAAACGCCCCAGCTGCAGCAGCCTCTGCAGGAGTTGCAATACCTGCCAATATTGTTCCAAGAACCAACATAATTAAACCAAAAAGAGGTAAAAAAGAAACTAGCACTTCTTTTAAAATTTCAGATTTCGGAGGTATATCCTCAGCTTTAGGCTTAGGAGCAATAGAGGGATCTAACCAAGCTCTAATAACAGCATAAGACACGTATAGTCCGGCAAGTAGTAGTCCTGGAAAAATTGCAGCTGCAAATAATCTTAGTGGAGATAACTGAGCAATAACAGAGTAAACAATTAACATAATACTTGGTGGTATTAAAATTCCCAAACATCCACCCGCACAAATTATTCCTGAAGCAAATTTTTTATCGTATCCAGCTTTTATCATTGCTGGCCAAGCTAAAAGTCCCATTAGAGTTACAACAGCACCAATAATTCCTGTTGCTGTAGAAAACAAAGTACAAGTTATTAATGCGGCTACTGCCATTGAGGCTGGTAATTTGTGAGCAGCGAGTCTAATTGCAAAAAATAATTTAGCTACAATTCCAGCTCTTTCAACAAGATATCCCATAAATAAAAAAAGCGGAACGGCTGTCAAAACATTATTATCCATAACAGTGTAAGTATTTTGAACAAATAATGAAAAAATTCTGTTATCAAATAAATGTTCCATCAAACCTGGATCATAATAAGCATAGTAACCAAACCCAATTCCCATCGCCATTAGAGTGAATGCAATTGGAAAGCCAAGAAGAACTGCAAATAAAAAGAGTCCCATCATTAAGATCGCTATTTCTGGATTAGTCAAACTAAATAACATCTTTTTGATCTCCGTCTTGGGCTGCTCTCATTAAAATCTTTTCTGTTTCTTCTGCAACAACCATTCTTGCAGGCCATTGCCCTGTTCGAATACAAATTATACACCGGAACAGCTCACTAATACCCTGGATAGTTAACAATGTACCAGCGCATGGTATCATTGCTTTCACCATATAAATTTGAATTTGTGCAGGGCTACTCCAGCTTGTCTCTTTAATTTTCCACGCTAATTTTGCATACTCAAAACCATAAAACGCAAGGGCTATAACCCCAGGAAAAAAGAAAATAAAATATAAAACAAAATCTATTTTTGCCTGTGTTTTTTGAGTAAATAATCTGTAAATAACATCTCCTCTAACATGAGCTTCTGTAGCTAAGGTATATGCTCCTGACATCATAAGAATGGCACCATACATTTGCATACTAAAATCAAAGTTCCATAAAGTTGGTGCATTAAATACATATGCCATAACTACTTCATAAACTGTTCCTCCCATTAAAATCACAATACACCATGAAAATGCTTTGCCCATGGAGGTGCTAAGCGAATCTGCAAATTTAATAAAAGATCTCATAAGATTTAAAAATTTCCTAGATATTATTAAAAAAAGGGGGCACTAAAACCCCCTTTTTTAGTTTTGTAAAGTTAATTAAATTTTAACTTGTCCGATTGGACCAAACTCATTTTCATATGCCAACTTGTAGTTAGGCTGATTCATCAGCAAATACTTCATAGTTCTTTTAGCATAATCTTTTTGAGATTTTACCACTTTTGCAAAGAATGCATCTTTCTTAACAAAGTCACCGATTACTTTATCCCAGCCTTTTAGTTGTGCAGCTAAGATTTCATCAGATGTTTGATATACATTGACCTTGTGCTTGTTCATCAACTCAGACAAAGAAGCAGAATATCTGCTTAATGCTTTAAAGTAGTTATCTGAGTTCGCAGCATATGCAGCGTTCTTTAAGATAGCTTGATGAGCAGGTGAAAGGCTTTTGAGTCTTTTCGTATTACAAGGAATTTCAAACATCTCTTGAGATTGATGAAAACTTCCTAAGTGATAGTGTTTAGACACATCTTGCATTCCAAACTGTGAGTCAGATGTAGGATTGTTAAATTCAGCAGCATCGATCAAACCTGTTTTCATTGCTGGTTGAATTTCACCACCTGGTAATTGTCTTACGACCATTCCCATAGCAGTCAAAACGTTAGTCGCTAGACCAACTGTTCTGTATTTCATTCCTTTAACATCAGAAACTTTAGTTACGTTCTTTTTGAACCAACCAAAGGGTTGTGCTGGCATAGGCATATGAAAGAATCCAGTATAGTTGTATCCAACTTTAGCTGTTGCTTCTTCATATAACTTTCTTCCTCCGCCATACTCCATCCATGCCATAACTTCTTGTGACGACATTCCGTACGAAGGACCAGTTCCAAAAAGAGAAGCTGCAGCGTTCTTTCCATACCAATATGCAGTCACCCAGTGACCCATATCAACTACGCCTGAACTTACTGCCTGTCCAATTTCTGAAGTTTTAACTACTGCTCCAACTGGCTTAAGATCGATTGTCAAGGTTCCGCCCGACATATCTTTAACCATGTTGCAATAATCTTGTGCCATTTCAAAAAATATGTTTGCACCTGAAGGCCAAGCTGCTTGCATTGTTAGCTTGACACTTTTTTGTTGCGAGCCTGCACCACTAGTATTATCTGCTGGCTTACATGCTGCGAGCAAACCACCTGCAACCGTTGCTGCTGCAGCTGACTTAAAAAATTTTCGTCTTGAATTAGACGAAATAGTTTTCTTTGACATGTTATTTTCTCCCATGTTAGTTTTAATTAAAAACATTTAATCACCAAAAGGGAAGATTGTCTCTATAAATAAACTTTTAAATTTTAATAATTTTATAAGAAACAGTATAAAAAGACTTTTTATATACAATCTAAAGTTGTTTAATTAACTTGATCCTTTGGTTTTTTTCCTGAAAAAAAAACTTCTAAATTATCTATAGCTCTATCACCCATATCAATTCTAGTTCTTTTAGTTGAGCTTCCAAGGTGGGGAAGTAGGAAAAGGTTATCAAGCTTTAAGTATTCTTCATTTATTTTTGGCTCTCCATTGTAAACATCTAAACCAAGAGCAAAAATTTTTCCGCTTTTCATTGCTTCGATCATAGCCTTATCATCGATAATGTCTCCTCTAGCAGCATTGCAACAACCGCTTTATCTGGTAAAATTTTAATTGTCTCTTCATTTAACAAGTTAGTAGTTTCAGCAGTCGCAGGGCAATTAATAGATAAAAATTCACTTTCTGCAAAAAGAGATTTGGCATCTTTATGATATATAGCGCCCAATTCTAAATCACTGCTTAATTTATTTCTGTTATGATAATGTATTTCCATTCCAAAACCTCTGGCTCTTTGGGCTACTGCCCTTCCAATTCTACCCATTCCTAAAATACCTAATTTTTTATTCGACATTTGCTTACCCATTAAAAAATTAGTAGACCAGTTCCAACTTTGTGCTTCCGCGTGCTTTCTTCCTTCATACGCTCTTCTAGAAGCTCCAAGCAAAAGCAAAATAGATATGTCTGCAGTAGCGTCTGTTAAAACTTCTGGCGTATTGGTTACTGCTATTCCTCGCTCCTCTGCAGCATCAACATCTACATTGTTATATCCTACTGCATAATTTGCTATTATTTTAACACTAGACGAAAGTTTGCTTATAATTTCTTTGTCAAATTTATTTCCACCAACACACAAAATTCCATCACAGTCTTTAGATAAAGAAATTACTTCTTCAGTTGATAAAACTTTATCTTCTTTATTGAGTGTAGCATCAAACAAATTCAAAATTCTTTTCTCATTTTCTGGCAAGAGATTTCTAGTTACTAATATTTTTTTCATTGTATTCCTTCTCTATTTGCTTTGGTTTGATACCACCCGTGAACCAATCTAACAATTCAATAGTATGCACTATTGGTATGGATGAGCCTGTTGCAATTTGTGTAATACAGCCAATATTTCCGGCTGAAATAAAATCTGGTTTAATCTTATCAATATTTTCTACTTTTCTCTTAAGAAGCTCACTTGCCATTTTTTCTTGTAACAAATTATAAGTTCCGGCAGAGCCGCAGCATAAATGTCCGTCGGGTATCTCTAAAATAGTATTCCCTGAGTTTTTTAATAAATCTATTGGTTGTTGGTGCACTTTTTGTCCATGCTGCATAGAGCAAGCAGAATGGTAAGCAATTTTATATGATTTTTCATTTTTAATAAAATTAAGCTTTATATTTTTCCCTAAGTATTCTGTCACATCTTTTGCCAATTTAGAAACTTGCTTGGCTTTTTTTCTAAGATTTGTATCTGGGTGATTTTGAAAAATAAAACCATAGTCCTTTAAAGTTGTCCCACACCCTGATGTATTAACAATAATTGCATCTATAGGGTTTGTTTCGGATATTTTTGTCCAAGCATTAATGTTTTGAATAAAAGAATTGTGCGCTAATTTTTCTTTTCCCAAATGATGGTTTAATGAACCGCAGCAACTCACCTCTTGGGACACATGAACCTCCACACCATGTCTGTTTAGAATATTTATAGTAGAATCGTTGATTTGTGGTGATATTACTTTTTGAACACATCCGGTTAATAAAATTACTCTAGCAACCGTCTTGCCCTCAGGTTTAAAAACATTTTTTGCTTTATGTTGAGCTTTTGGAAAATTGATTGGCATCAATGCAACCATATTTTTAATTTTTCTTGGCATAAAAAATAAGAGTGGTTTTGTAATTTTAGTTAACCAACCAAGTAAAAGAAATATATTGGGTCTGGGAAGAACATAGGAGAGCATGTTCCTTAATAATCTATCTAAAAAAGGCCTTTTGTAATTTCTCTCAATATGATTTCTTCCATGATCTATAATATGCATATAATTTACTCCGGATGGGCAAGTGGTCATACATGCATAACAAGATAAGCAACGATCTATGTGTTTTACTACTTTTTCAGTAGGAGCCTTATTATTTTCAATCATATCTTTGATTAAATAAATTCGACCTCTTGGCCCATCCAATTCATCTCCCAATACTTGAAACGTTGGGCAAGTTGCGTTGCACATTCCACAGTGAACACATTTTCTTAAGATATCTTCTGTATTTTTTATTTCAGGATCTTCTAGCTGTTTTTTTGTGAAATTAGTTTGCATTAAATACCTGCATAAATTTTCCCTGGGTTGAGAATGCTTTTTGGATCAAAACTAAGTTTAACTTTAGACGCTAAAATTTTTATATTTTCATCAGAGCTAGAAAGGAAAAATCCAGAGGTCCTAAATGTATTGTCGGCTTTCATAATCGTAATGTGCGCACTCTTTTCTTTGCAAAATTTTTTCATTTTTTCTAATATCAGATAAGAGGGATCCTCATTACCAATCTCTAAGAAAATCAATCCACCCGCCCACTCTACAAAATATTTATTATTAATACCCATAATTTCATCTTCGCAAAATTGACTAATAAAACCAGTGGTTTCTGTCGGTGGAAGAGAGATTTTAGCAACTATTTTTTGTGAATTGTTAAAGCATTCAAGATTTGCACTAATTTTCCAAAATAAATCTGACTGATAAATTTCTAAAATTGTTTTTTCTTTTACTTCTTTGAACATTTTGTTCAAACTTTCAATTCTTTCTTGAACTGAATTTTTTGGACCCTCAATTCTCAAGGCCGTGATTGTCTTTGAGTTGTCTAAATCATTCAAACGGAGAAAATCAATATTATTTTTTGGGTAATGACATGCTCCTGAAATCTCTAAAGAAGTTTTCATGACCTTAGAGAAAACTTCCAAAGCTTCTTTTGGTGTCAAACCATACATCACAAAAGTTTCAGAAAATTCTGGCTTGGGCACCACTTTAAGAGTCACCTCAGTTAAGACTGACAATGTTCCATAAGATCCAGCCAATAGCTTGCTAAGATCATAGCCAGTAACATTTTTAACTACCGTTCCCCCCGATTTAATACATTCTCCTTTTCCATTTACTGCGGTAAATCCTAATAAGTGATCCCTTAAGGATCCAGACTTAAACCTTCTTGGTCCTGATAAATTGCAGGACACCACTCCCCCTACAGAACCATAATTTGGTTTTCCATTATACAAATATCCAAGATCTACCGGTTCAAAACCCAGCATTTGATTTTTGGATTTTAAAACTTCTAGAATATCAATAAGAGGGGTTCCAGCTTTAACTTTAATATAAAGTTCGTCTGGCTGATATTCTACAATTCCACTGTTTTTACTTAGATCTAATGTTTGTGAACATTGAATACTTCGACCTATGGGCTTAGAATTCAAAGTTATAATTTCTATTGGTCTATTGGATTCATAACAATCATAAATAAATTGAGAGATTTCCTCTTGGTTGTTTGGGCGGTAAATATCCGTCATTAAAAACTGGGAAGATCTGGGAATCTTGTTTTTCCTTTATGAACATGAACTCTTCCTTCTTCTGCACATCTATGAAGGATTGGAAAAACTTTACCAGGATTTAAAAGGCTTTTCTCATCAAACGCCTTCTTTAAACTGAGCTGTTGTTGAATGTCGTCATTATTAAACATTTCACACATAAGCTCCCTTTTTTCTATTCCCACGCCATGCTCTCCTGTAAGAACACCACCAACTTTAACGCAATATTTTAAAATATCCGCTCCAAAGGATTCTGCTTTTTTTAATTCTTTCTTGTTATTTGAATCAAACATAATGAGTGGGTGTAAATTACCATCTCCGGCATGAAAACAATTTGCAACAGCTAGTTCGTACTTTTTGGATAAACGAGTTATTTCGTTTAATACTGTACCTAATTTTTTTCTAGGTATAGAGCCATCCATGCATATGTAATCTGGTGAGATAGCACCCAAGGCAGTAAAGGCAGCCTTTCTTCCCTTCCAAAAACGTAAACGCTCCTCATCGCTTTCGCTTGCACGGTTATAAGAAGCTTTATTTTTTTTTGCAATTTCCAAGACTTTTTCAATTAACGTGTTCACTTCAGATTCTGTTCCGTCTAATTCCACTATTAATAATATTTCTACATCCCTTGGGTATCCCGCTTTAGCAAAATTATCTGTGGCAATAATTAATGGCTTGTCCATAATTTCCATTCCCGCAGGAATAATCCCGGCACTAATAATATCTGCTACGCAGTTACCAGCATCATCGTTGGTGTCAAAGCCGATGAGAACAGCGCGAACTGATTGGGGTTTTTTTAGAATCTTAACTGTAATTTCCGTAATAACACCTAGCAACCCTTCCGAGCCAGTCACCACTCCTAACAAATCATACCCCTCTGCATCCAAATTTTTTCCTCCGAGCCGGATTATAGTTCCGTCGATTAAAACCATCTCTACTCCAAGAACATTGTTAGTAGTAACTCCATACTTCAGGGAATGAACACCTCCAGCATTAGTGGATATATTCCCTCCTATAGAGCA
>JGI20157J14317_10003815_pt1 | contig 11887 bp, 10 predicted proteins | sample COG_07_FD_14317 | JGI IMG/M metagenome (IMG submission 14317)
GGAGGTTTGTATGGATTAGAAATTGGAAATATTTTTTGTGGAGAAAGTATGTTTTCAAAAGTCTCTAATACTTCAAAAATTGCATTTATTCATTTGGTTAATAATCATAATTATCAATTGATAGATTGTCAAGTTTATAATAATCATCTGGCTAGCCTGGGTGCTAGAGAAATTTTGAGAGATGATTTTTTACAAAAAATTAAATGTATTGGTTAAGAACAACATCCTCCAGATTATTCACTTACACAGCAAAATTTAATTAATCAAATATCCTAAGTCAATACTATCAAAAATATAAAAATTTGTTACCTATATTTGANGTCATAATTCTATAATAAAATGAGTATTAAAAAAGCACAACAGCAAGTAGATCAATGGATTCAGAATCACGGTGTAAGATATTTTAATGAGTTAACCAATATGGCTCAGCTTACCGAAGAAGTTGGAGAGGTTGCTAGAATCATAGCTAGAAGATATGGAGAGCAATCAGAAAAACAATCAGATAAAGGAAAAGATCTGGGAGAGGAGCTGGCAGATGTGTTATTTGTTGTTTTATGTCTAGCCAACCAAACAGGAATTAATTTAGAGGAATCATTTAACAAAAAGCTAGAAATTAAAGCTAAACGAGATCATAATCGTCATCAAAGCAATAAAAAACTTCAATAATATGGCCTTATCTGTAAATATTAAAAAATCTTTTTTTTGGTTAAATGTAATTAAAATTGGAATTGTATTTGTTTTCTTTTTAAGTATAGTTTCTCTTCTTTTTAATAGTTTTTCAGATATTTTTTCAGCTGATTGGCAGGCAGTTATAGAAAAAAACTTTAGCAATCAATTATGGAAACGTTTCTTTTCTACTAAATTTATAGGTGGTTTTGTTTACGGAGTTTATGTTTCAAATAAGAATATGAAATAAAGGAATCTTTAAAAATAGTATCCAATAATTATACAAAAAAAAGCGACCAATGGTCGCTTTTTTTATGAGGAAAAAACAAATTAGTCTAATTGAATTAAATCAATCTGGCTGTCTTTTACTTTTTGATTTAGAACTTTTACTTTTATGTTGAAGAGATCATACAATTTTGATAATTGATTGTCTATTTCTTCAGTTATTTCATTTTTAAAATTAACAGCTTGCTCAGTAGGAGCGTAACTTCCAATTCTAGTTAAAGAATTAAGGTGTGCTAATTTATTATTTAGTCTAATTGGAAAATTTAATGGATCTTGATTACTCTTACTTTTTGTTTGGTAGAGGGTTTCTTCTATAACTTTCATCTCTTTAAGTAAGCTATCTGCATAGTCTAATAATTCTGAATGTTTTAACTTATCACTTATTGATTTTTGTAAATAAGTTACCTGTGCTCTTACTTTCTTAACATTTTTTAGTGCTTTATGAATTTCTGTTACTTTAGTATTAATATCATTTATGAAATTAAATTGAGCAGTAGCGTCTGCTAGATTAGTTTCTGAAATAGGATTCTTTAGAATTGTAAAGTTTTGAGATTTAGTTGTTTCACCTACTTGTAAAGAAACTTTATAATTACCTGGTAAAGCCATTGGTCCATTTAGAGAAGCCCACCACAAGATCATATCTTTTACTTTTTCTGCTCCAGGGTACATCATGTCCCAGTAAAAAATGTTGTTTCCGTTTTCTGTATTTAGTTTAGCTTCTTTTTTTTCTTTGTTAGGTTTTGTACTAAACGTTTTAATTAATTGATCATTGCTGTCAAAAATTTGAATGGATACCACTTCTTTTTTATCTTTTTCTTTGATAAAATAGTTAATTGCAACTCCACCAGGATGATTAGTACCAGCAGTTTTTGAAGTTCTGCCATTTCCTCCAGACATTCTATAACTATCCTGAGGTTTAAATAAAATAACATCTTCTTTTATTATTCTGGTATTTAATTGATGAAAAGGAGTTAAGTCATCAATCATCCAAAAAGATCTTCCCTGAGTTGCCGCAATGAGATTGTCGTTTTTAATAGCTAAATCAGTAATAGGAACAATAGGTAAATTCAATTGAAATTTTTTCCAATTATTTCCATCATCAAAAGAGATATACATTCCTCTTTCTGTCCCCGCGTATAACAAGCCTTTACGCTTTGGGTCTGCTCTTAAAGCACGTGTAAAGTCTTCAGGACCAATTCCATTTGTAATTAGCTTCCATGATTTTCCATAATTTTCAGTTTTGTATACATAAGGTAGGTAATCACCAGATTTATATTTTGTTCCAACTATGTAAGCACCACCCTTGGTAAATGGATCTATCTCTATACAATTAATCATCATCCATTCTGGCATTTTTTTTGGAGTTACATTAGTCCAATTTTTTCCACCATCTTTAGTAACATGAACCAGACCATCATCTGAACCTGTCCAAATTAACCCATCTTCTTGATTCGATTCATTTACAGCGAAAATAGTTGCATAATATTCTACACCTGTGTTGTCTTTTGTAATTGGTCCACCGGAAGATTTTAGAGTACTAGGGTCATTTCTTGTTAAGTCTGGACTTATAATTTTCCATGATTGTCCCTCGTTTGTAGTCATATGCAAATGATTTGATGCTGCATATAATTTATTTTTATGATTTGGAGAGAACATGATTGGGAAATTCCATTGAAAACGATATTTAAAATCTTCAGCACCATGCCCCATTGGGTCATCTGGCCATACGTTAATTGCTCGTGTTTCTCCAGTTGTATGATTTTGCCTAGTTAATAAACCACCATAGCTTCCTCCATAAACAATATCATTATTTGTAGGATCTATTGCTAAATGAGCACTTTCTCCTCCTGCTGTAGATTCCCAGTCAGATTCACCTATAAACCTGCCCTGTGTTCTGTGGGCAATTCTAACAGTAGAATTATCTTGTTGAGCTCCATAAATACGGTAGGGAAAATGATTGTCTGTGGTAACTCTGTAAAACTGTGAAGTTGGTTGATTTTTATAGGTACTCCAATTAATACCAGCGTCAAATGAAACTTGAGCACCACCATCATCTCCAATAATCATTCTTTGGTTATCTTCTGGGGCTATCCATAAATCATGATGATCCCCATGAGGAGCATTAAAAGTTTTATAGGTTTTTCCTCCATCTGTAGATTTATGATATCTAACATTTAATACATATAAAATATCCTCATCTTGCGTATCTGCATACAAACGTGTATAGTACCATGCTCGCTGACGTAACTTTCTTTCATTATTAATTAATTTCCAAGTTTTTCCTGCATCTGTAGATTTGTATACCCCACCTTTTTCATTTTCAATTAATGCCCATACAATATCTGAATTTACTGGAGATACTGTAACTCCACTAATTCCCCAGATTCCTCCTGGAAGTCCTTTGTTTGTGGATATATTAGTCCAAGTTTCACCTTCATCAGTACTTTTCCATAAAGCAGAACCATCACCTCCACTAGACAAGCTGTATGGAGTTCTTCTAATATTCCAGGTAGTAGCATATAAAACTCTTGAGTTATTTGGGTCTATAATTAAATCAACAACACCAGCATCTTTATTTGCAAATAATTTTTTATTCCATGTTTTTCCACCATCAACGGATTTATAAACTCCTCTTTCTTCAGTAGATTTATACAAATCTCCCATTACCCCTGCAAAAACAATATCTGGGTTTTTAGGATGAATACGAACTCTTGGAATGTGTCTGGCATTCTTTAATCCCATAGGTTCCCAAGTTTTACCTGCATTTACTGATTTCCAAACACCATCTCCTGAGGAAACATTGCCACGAACTGTTTTTTCGCCATTCCCAACATAAATCACATTATTATCCCATTCACTTACAGCCACCGAACCAACAGATCCTCCAAAGAAACCGTCGGAGATGTTCTCAAAAGTATTCCCTGCATCTGTAGTTCTCCAAACACCACCTCCTGTTGAACCAAAATAAAACAAATTAGCCTTTCCAGCCACACCTGTCACAGCAGCACTTCTTCCCCCTCTAAAAGGACCAATATTACGCCATTCTGTTGCCTTATAATAATCCTCAGAATATTTGGTAGAACTCTTTTGAGCATTAACTTTGTAGCTTTCAGAAAAAAGAAAACATAAGAAGATTAAAAATATTTTTTTCATGTTTGTTATTTTTGGAGTATAAATTTAAGAATTTAAAATGAGACGGAGGAAATTATGAAAATTTACATTAAAGGTATTGATAATGAGATAATTATGGAAAATATTTTCATATCTGGATCTAAAAGTGAATCGAATAGATTGCTCATCTTACAGAAATTATTTGATGGTATAACTATCAATAATTTATCGGATTCAGATGATACACATCATTTACAACATGCTCTTTTTACAAATGATATTTCTATTAATATTGGTCATGCTGGAACAGCAATGAGATTTTTAACTGCTTTTTTTGCCGCTCAGTCCAATAGAACAGTTACTTTATCAGGTTCTGAGAGAATGCACCAAAGGCCTATCAAAATTTTAGTTGATGCATTGAGAAGTTTAGGGGCTGAGATTTCATACACTAAAAAAGATGGATTCCCCCCTTTACAAATTAGAGGGAAAAAAACTCACAAAAAATAATGTAAAAATCAATGGAAATATTAGTAGTCAATATATCTCTGCCTTATTGCTAATTGCTGCTAGTTTACCTAATGGTTTAAGTATTCAATTGTTGGGAGATATTACTTCTATTCCTTACATTAAAATGACTTTATCGTTACTAAATAGAGTAGGTGTTTCTACTAATTTCGAAGGTAAATATATTCATGTAAAGCCCTATGTAAAACCAAAGGAACAAGCATTAGTAGTGGAGTCGGATTGGAGTTCTGCTTCCTATTTTTACTCTATTATAGCTTTAAGTAAAGTTGGCTCAGAGATAAGATTATCATCTTACAGTAAAGAAAGTTTACAAGGAGATTCAGTCTTAGCTAAAATTTATCTTCATTTTGGTGTTGAAACTTCTTTTAAAGAGAATAGTATTCTTCTTAGAAAAACAAAAGAATCTAGCAAAGACCTTTTAAAAATTGATTTAAACAAGGCGCCCGATATAGCTCAAACTATTGCTGTAACTTGTTTTGGGATAGGAATTTCATGTAACCTTAATGGTCTTCATACTTTAAAAATAAAAGAAACAGACAGGCTGGAAGCGTTGCAAAAAGAATTATCTAAACTTGGAGCAATTATTTCGGTAACAGATAATAGCCTAAATCTAAAAGCTAGCTCCAAAATAAACTCTAATATTTCTATTGAAACTTATAATGACCATAGAATGGCAATGGCATTTGCACCTCTAGCAATTAAAACACCAATTCAAATATTAGACGCAGGAGTTGTAACCAAATCATATAGAAATTTTTGGGAAGATATGCAGCAAATTGGTTTTCAGTTCAATAAACTCTAAATAATATTGTCAAACACTTGACAACCCCTATCTTCAAATCGTATATTTGCCGCCGTTACCACAAATAATAAATCAATACTAAGGACATATGAAATTATCCCATTTTAATTTTGAATTACCAGAGGAATTATTGGCAGAGTACCCTGCAGAGCACAGAGATGAATCTCGCTTGATGGTTTTAAATCGTAAAGAACAAACAATTGAACACAAAATGTTTAAAGATGTAATTAACTATTTTGATGAAGGTGATGTGTTAATGTTAAATAATACAAAGGTTTTTCCTGCTAGAATGTGTTTGGTAATAAAGAAAAAACTGGTGCTAGAATTGAAGTATTTTTATTGCGTGAGCTCAACGCTGAAAATAGATTATGGGATGTGTTGGTAGATCCTGCAAGAAAAATTAGAATTGGAAACAAACTTTTCTTTGGAGAAGATGATAGTTTAGTTGCAGAGGTGATAGACAATACTACTTCAAGAGGGCGTACATTACGTTTTTTATATGATGGTGGTTATGAAGAGTTCAGGGAAAAGTTATTAGAACTTGGAGAAACACCGTTACCTAAATACATTAAAAGAGGTGTAGAAGATTCTGACAAAGAACGTTATCAAACGATATTTGCAAAAAATGAGGGAGCTGTTGCTGCTCCTACGGCAGGACTACATTTTTCTAAACATTTAATGAAACGTTTGGAAATCAAAGGAGTAGATTTTGCTGAATTAACACTTCATGTAGGTTTAGGAACCTTTAGCCCGGTAGAGGTCGAAGATTTATCTAAGCACAAAACAGATTCGGAACAAATTATTATTCCTTCTGTTACTGCTAATTTAATAAATGATGCTATAGTTAGTAAAAGAAAAATTTGTGCAGTTGGAACAACGGTTATGCGTGCTGTAGAGTCTTCTGTTTCTGCGAGTGCTAGACTAAATAGCTATAAAGGATGGACCAATAAATTTATTTTTCCTCCGTATGATTTTAGTATTGCTAATTCAATGATTACAAATTTCCATTCACCTAAATCAACTTTAATGATGATGGCAGCGGCTTTTGCAGGATATGATTTTCTGATGGAGGCTTATAAAGTAGCTGTTAAAGAAGAATATAAGTTTCATACCTATGGGGACGCCATGTTAATTATTTAATTATAAAATTAATTTATAATAAAAGCCTCTTAGCTAAGCTAAGAGGTTTTTGTATTTTTACAAATCAATTGATAAGAGTATAAAAGCGCCTAATGAACACAAAGAAAAAAGATATAAGATCGCTCACCAAAGAACAATTAAGAGATTTCTTTGTAAAAAATGGAGACAAAGCTTTTAGAGGTAATCAAGTATATGAATGGCTTTGGAATAAATCTCTACACACCTTTGAGGATATGACCAATATTTCTTTGGAGACTAGAACAATGTTAAAAGAAAATTTTGTCATAAATCACATAGAGGTAGATTCCATGCAACGAAGTAAAGATGGAACCATTAAAAATGGTATTCGATTGCATGATGGATTAATTGTAGAGTCTGTGTTAATACCCACAGAAAAAAGAACAACAGCATGTGTTTCTAGCCAGGTTGGATGCAGTTTAGATTGCCGTTTTTGTGCTACTTCCAGATTAAAAAGAATGCGAAACTTGAATCCTGATGAAATTTATGATCAAGTAGTTGCCATAGACAAACAAAGTCAATTATATCACAATCATAGATTAACCAATATTGTATTTATGGGAATGGGAGAGCCATTGATGAATTATAATAATGTCATAAAATCAATTGATAAAATAACCTCCTCAGAAGGATTAGGAATGTCTTCAAAGCGTATTACTGTGTCAACATCAGGTGTTCCAAAAATAATAAAGAAGATGGCAGATGATCAAGTAAAATTTAATCTAGCTGTTTCTTTACATTCTGCTATCGATAAGGTTAGAACTTCTATTATGCCATTTAATGAAACATTTCCACTTCATGATTTGGCAGAATCATTAATATACTGGTATGAAAAAACACAGCGTCATGTTACTTATGAGTATGTAGTTTGGGATGGTATAAATGACAAAAAAGAGGATATCAAAGCATTGATTAATTTTTGTAAGCATATTCCTTGTAAAGTTAATTTGATTGAATACAATCCTATTGATGATGGAGAATTTCAACAAGCTAGTTCAAGAGCTATAGATAACTACATATCTAACCTTGAAATGCATGATATTGTTGTAAATGTGAGAAGATCTAGAGGAAAGGATATAGATGCAGCATGTGGTCAATTAGCGAATAAATCTTAGTATGCTTCTGTAGATATATTTTGTAAATTTGTAATCATTTATGAAGATAGTAGAGGAAATAAAAAAACCCATCCAAAAGGAGATGGAACTCTTTGAAAAAAAATTCAAAGACTCTATGATATCTAAAGTTCCATTACTCAACAGAATTACATACTACATAGTTAGAAGAAAAGGAAAGCAAATGAGACCAATGTTTGTTTTTTTAGTAGCTAAAATGGTTTCTGACGGTGGTTTCGATCAACGAACCTACAGAGGTGCTTCTGTAGTAGAGTTAATTCATACAGCAACTCTTGTTCATGATGATATTGTAGATGATAGTAATAGAAGAAGAGGTTTTTTCTCAATTAATGCACTTTGGAAAAATAAGATTGCAGTTTTAGTAGGGGATTATTTGCTATCTAAAGGCTTGTTACTTTCAATTGATAATGAAGATTTTGATTTATTAAAATTAATTTCCATAGCTGTTAGAGAAATGAGTGAAGGAGAATTATTACAGATAGAAAAAGCAAGAAAATTAGATATTACTGAAGATGTTTATTATGAAATAATCCGTCAGAAAACAGCCACACTAATTGCAGCTTGTTGTGGTATTGGAGCGGCATCAGTTGGTGCCAATCAGGATACAATTCAACAAATGAGAAAATTTGGACAGTATATAGGAATGGCATTTCAAATAAAAGACGATTTATTTGACTATTCTGAAGAAAAAATTGGGAAGCCCACTGGGATAGATATTAAAGAACAAAAAATGACTCTTCCTTTAATTTACACATTAAACAATTGCTCTAAAAAAGAAAAAGCGTGGTTAATTAATTCTATTAAAAAACATAATAAAGAAAAAAAACGTGTAAAACAAGTAATTGAATTTGTGAAAAAAAGTGGAGGAATAGAGTTTGCAATAAAAAAGATGCACGATTACAAAACAAAAGCATTGACTATTCTTAGTAATTTTGAAGATTCTGATTATAAAACTTCTTTGATCAAAATGATTGATTATGTGGTAGAGCGAAAAATCTAAAGACTAAGTAATTCTTCAACAAAATCCCTTTTATTAGACAATCTTGGCACTTTATGTTGCCCACCTAGCTTTCCTTTTTTCTTTAACCATGAATAAAATAATCCTTTTCTAACACTATGAACTTTTGGCATTACTAAGGTCATATTGTTATATCGCTTGGCCTCATAATCTGAGTTAATAGATTTTAAAGCATTGTCTAGTAGCTCTGTAAAGTATTCCAAATTATCTGGAGCACTTGCAAATTCAATAACCCATTCATGACTACCTTTTATTTTTCCATCCATAAAAATTGGTCCTACTGTATAATCTGTTATTGTAGTCTTAGTTTTTGAACAAGCTAATTTTAGTGCCTCCTCAGCATTTTCGATAATTAACTCTTCACCAAATACATTGATATGGTGCTTTGTTCTTCCTGTAATTCTTATTCTGTATGGGTTTAGTGAAGTAAATTTAATGGTATCTCCTATTAGATACCTCCATAAACCACCATTGGTAGTAATTACAACAGCATAATTTTTATGAAGTCTTACTTTGGATAGTGGGATAGCTTTAGAAGTTTCTCCATCATAATCATTCATAGCTATAAATTCATAAAAAATACCATAATCTAGCATCAATAATAAATCTAAACACCCATTGATATCCTGTAATGCAAAGAATCCCTCTGATGCATTGTAAGTTTCGTAATATTTAAAATCCTTTTTGGGAATTAACTTTTTATACTGCTCTCTGTAAGGATTAAAATTTACCCCTCCATGAAAATACACTTCTAAATTTGGCCACACCTCTAAAATATGATCTTTCCCAGTTTTTTCTAACACTTTATTCAAAAGAACTAACATCCATGAGGGCACCCCCACTAGACTTGTAATATCTTCATTAATGGTCTCACTGATTATTGCTTCCATTTTTGTTTCCCATTCACTCATTAGAGCTACTTCTTGACTGGGAGCTGAGCTAAAGTCTGCCCAAAAAGGCATATTTTCAATGATAATAGCTGATAAATCTCCAAAGTATGAATTGTTGTCTTCATAAACTGCAGCACTTCCACCTAGACGTAATCCTTTTCCATTAAAAAGTCTAGTTTCTTCATTGTTGTTGATGTATAAACAAAGCATATCTTTTCCAGCTTTTAAATGACAATCTTCAATTGCCTCGTCACTTACTGGTATAAATTTACTTTTAGCATTGGTAGTTCCACTAGACTTTGCAAACCATTTAATTTTTGTTGGCCAAAATAAGTTTTGTTCTCCTTTTCTACAGCGCTCAATTAAAGGCTCTATACTTTCGTATTGTTGAATAGGAACTCTAAGAGCAAAATCTTCATAGGACTTGATTGATGAAAAATCATATTTCTTCCCAAATTCTGTGTTTTTAGCTACTTGAATCAAACCAAAAAGAAGTTCATTTTGAACATCTACAGGATACTTTATGAATAATTCCATCTGATGCTTTCTTTTTTTGAGAAACCAAGAAATAATGGAGTTAACAAATGGAATTGCCATAACGGTTTTAAGTTTAATAAATTGATTTTTCCGTAAGTTTGCGAGGTACTTACAATACAAAGTTAAAAATAGAAAAATATTTTAGATGCAATACCAAGGAGTTTTAAAAAAAATGATAACAGAAAATAGTCATATAGTTCAATACTATTTAGATTTAAAATCTGATTTTATTAATATGAATCAATTGTTAAACAGAAACCTAGAAATTGCTTTTGTGAAGTATAGATGTATGAATTGTCATATTGAAAAAGAAATTTATCGTCAAGGATTTTGTAAAAACTGTTTTTTTGATATACCAAGTGCAGGAGATTGGATTATGAGGCCAGAGTTAAGTAAGGCTCATTTAGGAGAAGAAGATAGGGATTTAGCCTACGAAAAATCTGTTCAACTACAACCTCATATTGTATATTTAGCAAATTCAAGTAACGTAAAAGTTGGGGTTACAAGGAAACAACAAGTACCAACTAGATGGATAGACCAAGGGGCGCATGAGGCTATAGAAATTGTAGAAGTTCCTAACAGATATTTAGCAGGAATTACTGAAGTAGCACTAAAAGCTCATGTGGCAGACAAAACTAATTGGAGAAAAATGTTGAAAAATGATATTGAAGAGGTAGATTTAAAATCATGGCAACATAAATTAAAAGCATTCATTCCAGAGGAGGCACAAGAATATTTTATTGAAAATAATTCTGAAACACAAATTAATTTCCCTGTTCATCAATATCCTGAAACTCCCAAAAGTTTAAATATTGCAAAAGAAAAAAGTTATACAGGGAAATTAGTAGGTATCAAAGGACAGTATTTGATTTTTGAAGATCAGAAAGTATTTAATATTAGATCTAATGAAGGAATAGTAGTAAGATTAACTATAAATTAATTGCAGATTATAAAAAATACTCTAAATAATTATGAAAAACTCTAATTTCCTTAAAGTAGCTTTAGCACAAATCTCTCCTATTTGGTTAAATAAAAAACAAACTATTCAAAAAATAGAAAATACAATTATAGATGCCTCTAAAGAGAAAGCAGAGTTAATTGTCTATGGAGAGGCTTTGCTACCTGGTTATCCATTTTGGATTGGTTTAACAAATGGTGCAGAATGGAATTCATCTGTTCAAAAAGATATTCATGCTCATTATGTGCAAAATTCAATTACCATAGAAAAAGGGGAATTAGATACTATTTGTAATCTAGCAAAAGAACATCATATTTCAGTTTATCTAGGAATTATAGAACGTGCTCAAAATAGAGGAGGGCATAGTATTTACGCTTCTTTAGTTTATATTAATCAATCAGGAATTATAAAATCTGTGCACAGAAAATTACAGCCAACCTATGATGAGCGATTAACTTGGGCCCCTGGAGATGGGCATGGATTACAAGTTCATCCATTAAAAAACTTTACAGTTGGTGGTTTAAACTGCTGGGAAAATTGGATGCCATTACCTAGAACAGCCTTATACGGTCAAGGAGAAAATTTACATATAGCTGTATGGCCAGGGAGTGATCATAATACCAAAGATATAACTCGTTTTATAGCCAGAGAATCTCGTTCTTTTGTAATTTCTGTCTCAAGTTTGATGCATAAATCAGATTTTCCAACAGATACACCACATTTTGATAAAATAATAAAAAATGCTCCTGAAACTCTTGTAAACGGAGGGTCTTGTATCGCAGGACCAGATGGTGAATGGATTTT
>JGI20157J14317_10003817_pt1 | contig 11885 bp, 10 predicted proteins | sample COG_07_FD_14317 | JGI IMG/M metagenome (IMG submission 14317)
GGTGACTGGAAATTGGCCCCCGAGGCTGGTGCGCTAGGCGTAGGTGATGGCCTGGGTAACACCGGCTGGTGGTCAAGCGCAGCAGCAGATGTTGATACTCGCTCTTGTCTGTTCGATGATATCTTCCGCTTTGGCGCCGATGGTTCCTTCACCAATGTTATGGGTGATGAGACTTGGCTTGAGCCATGGCAGGGTGCAGCAGCGGAGAGCTGTGGTGCTCCGGTAGCTCCGCATGATGGTTCAAATGCTGCTACATACGCCTACAACGAAGCTGCATGATGGTTCAAATGCTGCTACATACGCCTACAACGAAGCTGCCTCCACTATTACGGTTTCTGGTCTAGGGGCGCATATTGGCTTACCTAAGGTAATCAACGGTGCTGAGATAGATAACGTAGCTAACGCTGCATCCTCTGTTGTCTATATTGTCTCTGCGCTGACTGATACCACCATGACCCTGGATATTCAGATTGCTGGTACTGGTCACTGGAGATATAACCTGGTTAAGATCGTTCCTCCGGCGATTGCAGGTGACTGGAAATTGGCCCCCGAGGCTGGTGCGCTAGGCGTAGGTGATGGCCTGGGTAACACCGGCTGGTGGTCAAGCGCAGCAGCAGATGTTGATACTCGCTCTTGTCTGTTCGATGATATCTTCCGCTTTGGCGCCGATGGTTCCTTCACCAATGTTATGGGTGATGAGACTTGGCTTGAGCCATGGCAGGGTGCAGCAGCGGAGAGCTGTGGTGCTCCGGTAGCTCCGCATGATGGTTCAAATGCTGCTACATACGCCTACAACGAAGCTGGCTCCACTATTACGGTTTCTGGTCTAGGGGCGCATATTGGCTTACCTAAGGTAATCAACGGTGCTGAGATAGATAACGTAGCTAACGCTGCATCCTCTGTTGTCTATATTGTCTCTGCGCTGACTGATACCACCATGACCCTGGATATTCAGATTGCTGGTACTGGTCACTGGAGATATAACCTGGTTAAGATCGTTCCTCCGGCGATTGCAGGTGACTGGAAATTGGCCCCCGAGGCTGGTGCGCTAGGCGTAGGTGATGGCCTGGGTAACACCGGCTGGTGGTCAAGCGCAGCAGCAGATGTTGATACTCGCTCTTGTCTGTTCGATGATATCTTCCGCTTTGGCGCCGATGGTTCCTTCACCAATGTTATGGGTGATGAGACTTGGCTTGAGCCATGGCAGGGTGCAGCAGCCGAGAGCTGTGGTGCTCCGGTAGCGCCTCATGATGGTTCAAATGCCGCTACCTACGTTCACGACGAAGTAGCCAATACTTTGACTGTTGATGGTTTGGGTGCCCACATTGGCCTGCCTAAGGTTGTTAACGGTGCTGAAATAGATAACACAGCTAATGCTGTAACTTCTGTTATCTATACGGTGTCTGCGATGACTGATACCACCATGACCCTGGATATTCAGGTTGCTGGTACTGGTCACTGGAGATACAAACTAGTAAAAGACTAGCTCTTTCTAGCGCTCACAAAGCTAAAAAAACCGCGCTTTAATAGCGCGGTTTTTTTATGCCCGGTCAATAACCAGCATATATTTTTCTGTTTTCCAGGGCTCGTAAATACGTCGGGTAACCACAGATGCGTCTAGGGTTTCAGCAGACCTGTCAACCAGATCCCAAAAAGGTGGTCGGCCCGGGTCGGCGATAATAATTCTCTCCACCCCCGCGCTAATCGCAAGCTTTAGCAGGTCAAATAATGGCTCGGTCAGCTCGTCCCAAAAACAAATATCTGTGCCAATAATAGTTTGATAACCTGATAGCTCATCGCTGGTAAGGGTCTCAAATCCCCGAGCCTGGAAAGCCATTGCGCACTGGTTAATCTCAGCCTGCAGTGCCAGGAAAGGCGCCACAGAGTCATCTATATCAATTCCGGTAACCTCGGTGGCATATTGTTTGGCCAGAAATAGCCCGGTTAAGCCCCAGCCGCAGCCAATATCCAGCACGCGGGATTTGGGCGCTGGTGGGTAGGTGCTTAAATAATCCATCAGCACAAAGCTAGATCGCCATACCTTGTTACCATGGGCGCTGTGCCCTTGCTGCTGACGCTTTAGCCGACGCACTCCTGGGTGAGATGATTTTAGGGCTTTAATACCCAAATGTTCTATATAGTGAGCGTTTTGCAAATTGTTTGGCTGGGGCATGACTGATACTTTGGTAGGGCCGCTAAACACATCATCAACGACCTGGCAGATTGTGGAAGCAGGGCTAAAACATACCCTTGCGCTAGTGTTTATGCTATTTTACGGTCCTTTGGTTCGGCTGGCGAATCAAATAATCAATAATGACACAAGCAGATTTGGACTATGGCTGAATCGTCGATGGAATCTAATTATCCCCCCTTTATAGGGACCCTGTATCGCAACAGTAATTATCAGTTTTGGATATTACAGTTTGTCGGTTGGTTCGGGTTGTCGCTAATCAGTTTTTTGAGTTTAACCCTATGGTATAACCAGCAGGGTGCGGCCTATATAGCCCATACAATATTGCAGTCGGCACTGGGTGTGCTAGTGTCCTGGCCACTGCGCTGGGTTTTTCACTACTTCTGGTACGACAGCGGAGTCTTCCGTATTTCTGCGGCCATTGCCGGGGTACTAGGCTGTTCACTGGTGTGGACAATATTGCGCATGACCACCTTTATGGCCATGACGGGTGAGTCAGATCTATGGTCTGATTTTGGCGGCTGGTTATTTGGTTCAATTTTGATCTTTGTGTGCTGGGTGGCTTTTTATCATGGTGTGAAATACTATCAGCTGCTACAGAAGGAACATGAAACGCTGCTGATGGTGGCCGCTGAGAATAAAGAGCAACAGTTGCGCCGCTCCAGGGCTGAGACAATTGCCCATGAAGCCCAACTAAAAATGCTGCGCTATCAGCTCAATCCCCATTTTTTGTTTAACACGCTGAATGCTATATCTGCTCTGGTTCAGATTAAAAAATCATCCACAGCAAACAGTATGATCGTGCAGCTCAGCGACTTCTTGCGCTACTCTCTGGATAATGACCCCATTAAAAGGGTCAGTTTGGAGCAGGAGTTGGATGCGCTAAGGCTGTATCTCAATATTGAGCAAACTCGCTTTGGTGATCGACTGGAGCTGGAGTTTGACATTCAGCCCGAGGCCAGTACTGTTTTGGTGCCAAGTTTAATACTGCAACCCCTGATTGAAAATGCAATCAAGTACGCTATTGCACCTTCAGAGGCTGGTGGTAAGTTAGTTATTGCTGCCAGACTGGATGGGGAGTTTGTAGAGGTAGAAGTGACCGACACTGGGCCTGGACTAGAAAATTATCAGATTGAGCCAGATGCAGTGGGGGTCGGACTGAGAAATACTATAGATAGATTGCATGAGTTTTATGGTGACAATTACAAGTTCCGGCTGGAACGCGCCAAACCCTCAGGGCTCAATGTCTACATGCGCATGCCCTTAGACAAGCAGCCCAAGTAACCAACAAAAGACTGATTATGCAGAAATTGAGAACAGTAATAGTTGATGACGAGCCCCTGGCGCGAGAGTTTTTGCGTCTGTTGCTGGCATCTTTTGATGATGTTGAGGTGGTCGCAGAGTGCTCCAATGGTAAGGAGGCTGTGGCTACTACATTAGAGTTGCGGCCCCAGTTATTATTTTTAGATATTCAGATGCCAGGCATGAATGGCTTTGAGGTAGTTAAGACTTTGCAGTCTGACATTATGCCTATGGCGATCTTTGTGACCGCCTTTAATCAGTATGCCGTGGATGCTTTTGATCTTCATGCTGTGGACTATGTATTAAAGCCCTTGGACGAGGAGCGCATTCGACGCTCGGTTGATCGGGCACTGGATCGGCTCAAAAGCCAGTCTGATACTAACTTTAAAACACCGCTAATCGGCGCCATTGATGCTATCTCTAAGCGCATGGCAGCAGATAAGCCCGGAGATAGCAGAAGTGAAAGTCTGCCCGATGGCATGAAGCGCAAGCTGCTAGTGCGCGACTCTGGTGTGGTTAAGGTCATCCCCTTTGATGATATTGATTGGGTTGATGCTGCTGGAGACTATATGTGTGTTCATGCGGCAGGAGAGACCCACGTCATTAGAAGCACATTGCGAGAGTTGAAGGCCAAGTTGGATGACAAGCTGTTTGTGCAAATACACAGATCTACCATAGTCAATGTGGAGCGAGTGGTCAGCGTAACACCGCTGCAAAAAGGTGGTAGCTTGCTTCATCTCTCGGATGGAGGCTCCTTAAAAGTGAGCCGCAATTATCGCGAGTCTATCCGCAACCTCTTCCAATAAAACGCGGCGGAGTCTAGCTCGGCAAAAATAAGCTGCCAGACCCGCTTTATCGCAATGTAGAAGCCGGTTGCCGCAACTGCACTTCCCCTTGAATCCTCTGCATGTCAACCTTTTCTCTAGTCATTAACCTTGATTCTGCGTGCCCTGAAACCAATATCTGGCCATCGGCGTCAATCACCAGATTGGTGGATGAAAGTTGGGTTTTTTTAGGTAATTTTTAAAGAATCAATTTAGAGAGTTGCAACTATGTGGGTGAAATTAAAGTCTGCCAAACTGGTACTTAAGGCTGTGCTGGTATTATTTTTTGGTCTGTCCGCTCCCAGCGCTATGGCCGATAAAGACGTTGAGACGCAGGTTCAGAGCATTTTGCAGGGCATGACTCTAGAGCAGAAAGTGGGCCAGATGATTCAGGGCGAAATCAAATGGGTCACTCCGGAAGATGTTACCAAATACCATCTGGGTTCTGTGCTCAATGGTGGTGGTTCCTTCCCCCACAGAAACAAGGCCTCCAGTGTCGATGACTGGCTGCAGCTAGCCGATAGCTATTATCATGCTTCTCTGGATCGCAGTGGCGGCGGTGCCGGTATCCCACTGGTTTGGGGTACAGATGCGGTTCATGGACACAACAATGTGATCGGAGCCACCCTGTTTCCACATAATATTGGTCTGGGGGTTGCTAATGACCCGGCATTAATGAAGAAAATTGGCGAGATAACCGCACGCGAAGTTGCGGTTACAGGTATCGACTGGATATTCGCTCCTACAGTTGCGGTTGTAAAAGACAATCGCTGGGGACGCACCTATGAAGGTTACAGCAACCAGTCGTCTATTGTGCGCTCTTACGCAGGCGAAATTGTTCTGGGTATGCAGGGTGAGCCTGGCGAGTTGCGCAGCAACACAGAGAAAGTGATTGGTACAGCCAAACACTTTATAGGTGACGGAGGTACCTTCAGAGGTATTGATCAGGGCGATGTAATCATGGATCTGGAGCAGTTGCTCGAGGAACATGGTCAGGGCTACTACAAAGCGCTGGATGCCGGCGTACTGACTGTTATGGCATCGTTCAACAGCTGGAATGGCCTCAAACTACACGGCCACAAGCAACTACTGACCGACGTATTGAAAGGGCGCTTGGGTTTTGATGGGCTGGTAGTCAGCGACTGGAATGGTGTAGGCCAGGTTGAGGGCTGTAACAACGAAAGCTGTGTGGCTTCAATCAATGCTGGCGTGGATATGATTATGGTGCCGGAAGACTGGAAGGCTCTGTTGTTGAATACCATAGATCAGGTTAAGTCTGGTGAAATTGCCATGTCCAGAATTGATGATGCAGTAAGCCGTATTCTGCGCGTTAAAATCCTCGCTGGTCTATTTGAAAAGGGTGCTCCATCCACGCGCAAAGTCGCAGGTAACCAAGCCCTGATAGGTGCTCCTGAGCATCGAGCTGTAGCTCGTGAGGCTGTGCGCAAGTCGCTTGTGTTGCTCAAGAACAAAAATCAGCTACTACCGTTGCAACCCAAGCAGCATGTGTTGGTCACTGGTGATGGCGCTAATAATATTGGCAAGCAGAATGGTGGTTGGACTATCACCTGGCAGGGAACTGAAAATAAGAATAGCGAATTTCCCGGTGCAACCTCTATTTATGCTGGCCTTAACAGTGCCCTGGAAAATATTGGTAGCAGTGCTGAGCTCAGCGCAGACGGCAGCTGGACCAAGAAGCCCGATGTTGCCGTAGTGGTATTTGGCGAGGAGCCCTATGCCGAAGGCGTGGGGGATGTAGATTCGCTGGCCTACAAGGGCAGTGACAGGTCTGACCTCAAGCTTTTGCAGAGTTTTAAAGACAAAAATATTCCCGTAGTAGCCGTATTTTTAACTGGCCGCCCCCTGTGGGTCAATGCTGAGCTAAATAGCTCAGATGCCTTCGTGGTTGCCTGGCTACCAGGCTCTGAGGGCGGCGGTATAGCCGATGTAATGGTGGCCGATGCCAAGGGGCAGCCGCGCTTTGATTTTACCGGCAAGCTATCTTTTGACTGGCCCAATGCGGAACTAAACAAGCAGGATAGGTCTCTGCCAGTTGCCGACCTACTGCTGGCTGGTGGCCAGGGTCTAGCCTACGGCGATAGAGAGCTTGTTGCGGGCAATCTCAATGAAATCTCGCTGGCCAAGTCCGCATCCTCAGCGCAAATTGTGTTCAGTGGCAGTAACCGGCCACCGTTTAAAGCCTATGTAGGCGACAGCAGTGACTGGTCGCGGCTGGTTGAGGGGGCTAACACTCAGTCCGCATTTGGTGATCTCAGTGTGACCACCGTGGATGGTGTGGTGCAGGAAGATTCCCGTCTGGTTAAATGGTCCGGCCGACGCGATGGCCAGTTCTTTTGGCATGTGAATGATGCGCTTAGTCTGTCTGAAATGTCAGATAAAAACGGCGCCGTTATGGTTGAGTTTAAGGTCAATAAACGTCCAAAGGGTAAGGTATTTCAGCGTATGGATTGTGGCTGGCCCTGCACAGGAAGCCAGGATGTAACCAAAATGTTTTCCACTGTCCCAGAGGGTGAGTGGGTAACCCGCGGCATCAGTCTGAAATGCTTCAAGGCAGTGGGTGCCGACCTCGAAAAAGTAACAACGCCATTTCTGCTGACCACAGCCAGGTCTTTTGCGCTGACCATTAGAGACGTGCGCATTATTCCCAATGCTCCCATAGAGCTGGTTGAGTACTGCGATCTTGGCGCCTAAAAAGTTATCAATTCACAGCCTGCTATCTGCCGGATAGCAGGCTTTGTGTATCAAACCGCAGACCATTTTCCGGCGATAGCCAAACAGTCCGAGCCCTGCTAATATCTCCCGCATTAATAACTATAAGAACACAATTGGCAGGGGAATTATGAAAGCATCATTTACCAAAATGTCTGCGAGTACCGCGCAGGACTGGGAGATTATTTTGCCGGAGCAGCTGGCATTCTTTCAGAAACTACCAGATCGCATACTGTCCCATATGGAACTATTAACCGGCGATTACGGGGGCTTTGCTGTGGATCGTTTGCAGCACTCACTGCAGACAGCCCATCGTGCTGCAGAGGCTGGCGAAGATGAAGAATATATAGTTTGCGCACTGTTACATGATATAGGGGACACCCTGGGCAGCGCTAACCATGCCGACCTGGCAGCAGTTATATTGCAGCCATTTGTATCAGAAGAGAATCACTGGATGATCAAGCATCATGCTATTTTCCAGGGCTATAACTTTTTCCACTTCCTGGGTGCCGATCGCAATATGCGCGATCAGTTTGCTGATAACGAAAACTTCAAGCGCACCGCTAGGTTTATTGCTAAATACGACGATCCCTCTTTTGACCCCAGTATGCCAAAGATGGAATTATCTCTGTTCGAGCCCATGGTGCGCTCGGTATTTAGTCAGCCCAAGACCTCAATTTACAAAGACTTGATGGCTAGTTAAAGGCACTGAGTAGCTATGACCACAGCTAAAATCAAAGCAATTTATATTGCCCGCAAAGCGGGTGATAATGTAAGCGGCCATCAAAAGGTCTCGCTCAAAGCTGGTAAGGGCATAGTGGGCGACCGCTACTATTCAGAGTCAGGCGCTAATAGATCGAGTTTCAAAGGCCAGCCTGATTGGGAGATCACTCTGATAGAGTCAGAGGTGATAGAGGCATTTAACCGTGCCACAGGTAATAAGTTTCATGACAGTGATTTTCGCCGCAATCTGGTTACTGAGGGGATTGAACTCAATAATCTGGTGGGCAAAAATTTTACCATTGATGGTGTTCAATGCTTTGGGGTGCAGCTTTGCGAGCCCTGTGCAGGGTTGCAAAAGCGACTGGGTGTACGAATTCTTCCCGACCTGGTGGGCAAGGGCGGTCTCAGGGCGCAGATTAAGAGCTCGGGGCTGATTTCCGCAGGTGGCAGTATAGAAGAGGCCTAGTCTGGGCTGGGTAAGTTGAAAAATCTCTGGGCATTGGCGCAGGTGGCGCTGGCTATCTGTTGCTCAGTTTCCCCCCGCACTGCAGCAATACCTGCCAGAACATAGGATAAAAACGCCGGTTCGTTGCGGCGATCTGCAGGCACGGGCTGAATGGAGCGCGGCAGCAAATAGGGTGCATCTGTCTCTATCATCAGCCGCTGCAGAGGGATATTCTTAGCCAGGCTTTGCAGTTCCTGACCTCTGCGCTCATCGCATATCCAGCCGGTTATCCCTATATGCAGGTCCATATCCAGATAGCTAAACAAAGTTTTCCTGTCCCCAGTAAAGCAGTGGATCACTGCCTCATTAAATTCATCGCGATAGCTCTTAAGAATTTCCAGCTGGCGTTTAGCGGCGTCGCGCTCGTGAAGAAATAGTGGCAACTGCAGTTCGGCTGCCAGTTCCAGCTGGGCCTCAAAGCAGGCTTCCTGAGCTGCAGCTGGAGACAGGTTGCGATTAAAGTCTAGGCCGGCTTCACCTATGGCCACCATCTGTGGGTGCTGGGCCAGTTCGCGCAAAGCATCCAGACTCTGAGTGTTGAAGGACAGGGCATCGTGGGGATGGATGCCACAGGTGGCGAATAGCATGGAGGGAAACTGGTCGCTGTACTCTTCACAGATAGACAGCACCGCGCGGCTCTCATCTACCGAAGTGCCGGTGAGTACCATTTGCAGCACATTGGCGTCTACAGCTCTGGTCAGCACATCAGCTACATCCCCTTTAAAACGTTTGCTGGAGAGGTTTACACCAATATCTATCACTNTGACACACCTGGGCCCGAATTGCCCTCAGAGGGGATTCTGTGGGCTAGTATTGCANTGTAACTTGCCATCATAGNAGCCTATCCAGTTCATGTTGCTGCAGCATAGGTGGTGTCATACCCAGCTTGCGAGAATAAATGGCGGAATACATCATTACATTGCGCACATAGCTGCGTGTCTCTTTAAATGGGATCAGGGTCATCCATACATCGAAAGGGAGCTTGCCATTAGTTTTGCGCAACCACTGGTCCACGCGGGTGGGACCCGCATTATAGGCAGCGGTGGCCAGAATACGATTGTTGCCAAATCGTTGCAGAAGATCGCTGTAGTACCTCGAGCCTATAGGCAGGTTCACAGAGGCTTTGTGCAGCTGTTTCTTGCTGACATAGGGCAAGCGATGTTTTCTTGCCGTTGATTTTGCTGTGGCCGGCATTACCTGAATCAGACCCATGGCACCGGCTCCGGAAGTTGCCGTCGCATTAAATGCACTTTCCTGGCGCGCCAGAGCGAATAGCAGATAGTTTTGTATACCTGCATTTTTCGCGGCCTGGTTAATGGGTTGCACGTAGGCCAGGGGAAATCTGATTTCAACATCATCCCAGTATTTGGCACTGCCCATAGCCGCAATAGCTTTGTTGTGCCACTGCCATTGGCTGGCCAGAACGGCGGCGGCAATCCAGTCCTGACGCTGATAACTTTTACTGGCCGCAGCCCATTCGCGGTTGGCATCCAGACTGTCACCATGATGGTGCAGTTCTCTGGCGCGCTGTATTGCCGGTATATTGGCTATGGACCTCAGCAGCTGGTCATCAACAATTGCCGGGTTATGATTAATGCTGTAACTCTTATCCAGTTTCTCACTGGCAAGAAAGCCATAAAAATCCCGTTCTCTGGCCAGTGCCCTGGTCAGCTGATTGAGTTCCGGATTCAGGGTGGTTGCAGGATTGCTCTCCATACTGCGAATTTTCCAGTAGCGCCAGACAGTTTTTTGTTGGCTGGCCGTGGGTAGGCGGGCTAGCCACAGAGATGCAGCAGGCCAATCCAGTTCGGCTAGAGCCTGGCGAATGCGCCATTCGGTCAGTTCGCCATCCAGGGTTTGATTCAGTAGCGACAGGTGGTCGGTAAAATAACTATCCGCTGCTGTTCTGTGGCCCTTCTGATAGAGACCTTTGATAATAGCACTGACAATTTTGGCCTGGGCCCTATGGTTGAACTCATGACTCAGCTGGTAGCGAGTCCAGTACTTTAGGCTTAGGTTGGGATCCCTGCGGGCCAGATGAATTAGCCCGTGTTCCAGCACCTTGCGCTCTTCCGCACTGTTGCTGTTAAACGCCTTGTGTTGGCTCAGCCGCCGGGGATTGCGATCAATATCATAATAAAGCTGATGGCGTTTAAGATATTCAGGACTTTTCAAAAATCGTTTTAGGTAGCGAGCCAGTTGAAAGTTATGGTTTATTAAAGCAGCATTAAAACGCTGCCAGGCAAGACTCTCGCTAATATGTTTGTACTTGATCAATAGGCCAAAAAGTTTGTCACAGGCCTTGGGTTGAGATTTTCCCTCTGACCAGAGTTTAAGTCCCTCACTGATTGCCAGGGGTTTATTATCCAGCCGGTACTGGGCCAGATAGTAGTTGCACCTGCGACTGACACTGGCCGTCTTCGGGTCATAGTACTCTGTGTAGGTCTGCCAGTAGGCACGGCGAGCCAGATAATCAAGCCAGCGAGCGCGAAGATGTTGCGCTTTTACTGAGCCCTGATAGCGACGCAAATAATTTCCCACCTCGTGCCTGCGGGCATAACGCAGATCAGCAATCAGATCTGCGTAAATAAGGTAGGGATAGAGAGGGTAGTCGACAAGCTGAGTTCGCTGGCGACGCAGTTTTTGCCAATCCCTGTTGCCAATTAGTTTTAAGCTCTGTCTGTAGAGGTCTCGCTGGGCGGCTAGCTGCCTATCTGTGGCCACTGACTTAGTGGAGCTAGATGTCTGACTGTTGGTATCCACGGCCGTATTGGCTAATGCTGGGGTACAGAACCCGGCCAGGATAAAGAGGCTAAATAAGACAGGCCCCACCACTGGGCTGCGGAGCACTAACCCATTTCTGAATAGAGCCTGGGGAGGTAGATAGCACTGGGATAATAGGTTGTATGCTATCTGTCTGCTGAACATTAGATCCCTGCTTACGGATTAAAGGGTCTGGAAACCTGGTGTTGCCAGCCAGAAAGTTACCAGTAAAGCAGTGATAATGCGAGCCTAAAAGTAAAACCAAGGCAGCAGTACAGGTATTTTAATTAGGATTCAGAGACTGGAACTAGTCTTGAATTCGCACGGCCAGAACATCGCAGGTGGCTCCATGCAATACCGAGTTACTGGTAGAACCGAAAATTAACGCCAGACCGTGGCGACCATGGCTGCCAACAACAATCAGGTCAATATCCTGCTCGCTGGCCATGCGATGCATCTCCTGAGCCGGATGACCCAGAATAATATGCTGATCATCAGAGTTAATATCCAATTGCTCTCCCAGGAGAGCTATTCTTTCGGTTGCCTGCTGCTGCAACTGGGACTGCACATCGGACAGATCTACTGGTATATCTCCCCCGTAAGTGAAGGCCAAAGGCTCTAAAACATGGCAGAGAGAGACTTTTGTATCCGTGTTAGCGAAAAGATACTTGACGCGATCTATCACTTGCTGGGATTCTGTAGATAGATCCAGACCGACTAAAATATGGTTGTAGCCAGACATAGGTTGCTCTCCTTAGAGTGAGTTACAGTTACAGTTACAGTTACAGTTACAGTTACAGTTACAGTTACAGTTACAGTTACAGTTACAGTTACAGTTACAGTTACA
>JGI20157J14317_10003820_pt1 | contig 11883 bp, 13 predicted proteins | sample COG_07_FD_14317 | JGI IMG/M metagenome (IMG submission 14317)
GTGCTTTTTTGATATTGGTTTCTACCTTAACACCTAGACTTTCTATGTGTTTTGGAATAAGAGTTGTAGGACCACATACTTTTACCTCTGCTCCCTGAAGCTTTAATGCAAAAATATTTGATAGAGCTACTCTAGAATGAAGAACATCTCCAACAATTACAATTTTCTTACCTTTCAAACTTCCCAATTTTTCTTTGATTGAATAGCTGTCTAATAAGGCTTGTGTTGGGTGCTCGTGAGTTCCATCTCCAGCGTTAATTATTTTCGCATCAATATGTTTAGATAAAAATACTCCAGCTCCAACATTTGGGTGCCTCATAACAACTATATCTACTTTCATTGCTAAAATATTGTTAACAGTATCTATTAATGTTTCCCCCTTTTTTACAGAAGATTGACTCGCTGAAAAATTAATAATGTCGGAAGAAAGCCTTTTTTCAGCCAATTCAAATGATAGTTTTGTTCTGGTACTATTTTCAAAAAATAAATTAGCAATTGTAATGTCTCTAAGAGAGGGTACCTTTTTTATAGGTCTATTGATAACCTCTTTAAAATGATTTGCAGTTTCAAAAATCAGGTCAATGTCATTCTTGTTTAGGTATTTAATTCCTAATAAATGTTCTACACTTAACTGCTTCATAATTATTTATTCTCTAAGTAAATTCCGTCTTTAGTATGCGATTCTTTCCAATGCACAATTACTTTTTCTTTATCTATTGCGTCTACTTGTCTTCCTTTATAATTAGGTTGAATAGGTAAATGTCTACTGAACCTTCTATCTATTAAAACCAATAGTTCAATATTTTTTGGCCTTCCATAAGATTGTATTGCAGTTAAACCAGCTCTGACACTTCTTCCAGAAAACAAAACATCATCTATTAAAACAACATTTTTATTTTCAATCAAAAAATCTATTTGAGTATTGGTAGCTTCAAGAGGTTCATCTCTTCTTCTAAAGTCATCTCTGTAAAAAGTGATATCTAATAAACCGAGGTGTATATTTTTCACATGGTAATCATTTGTTAAAATACTAGCCAATCTTTTAGCCAAGAAACTTCCTCTAGGCTGAAGGCCAATTAGCGCTGTATTTGAAAAATCATTGTGGTTTTCAATTAACTGACAAGCTAATCGATGGAGTATTATTTCTATTTCTTTTGAGTTTAGTAAAACTTTTTTGCTCATGAGAAATGTGCCAATTTAGCCATTAGACGCTAAACTTTAACAAAAGTAGTATAAAATATACGATAAGCAAAATTTAAAGCCTCAAATCAAATCTAGTAGGTATTCTAGATTGTTAATTAAATTGTTGAAAACAAAAGTTGACTTTTACACATAAAGATGTAATGAATGTTAAATTTAAATTATAATTCAAATCCTTAATGCGTATGTCATTGTCTAAGTTTGAATCAATGCTAAAAACAAATAGCATTTATTTTTTTGATTTGGTAGAGTTTGAAGAAATTATTGTTCACTACCTAGATACAGGAAAGCACTCCCTAGCTAAAAAAGCCGTGAAACTTGGCTTAGAACAGCATCCAACATCCGTTGATTTAAAATTACTTGAAATAGAGATTTTAATCTTTGATAATAAATTAGAAAAAGCTTCACTGAAATTGAGAAGAATAGAGTTGCTAGCTCCTGATAATGAAGAGGTTTATATTCAAAAAGCAACGATACTTTCAAAAAATGGAAGTCATGAAGAAGCTATAAAAAATTTAAAGGTAGCTCTAATACACTCTGTAGAGAAAGCCGATGTTTGGTCTTTGATGGGAATGGAATATCTCTATTTAGATGATTTTGAAAAGGCTAGATTAAATTTTGCTAAATGTATAGATGTAGATTTTGAGGACTATTCTTCATTGTATAACGTTGTCTATTGTTTTGATATGGAGAAAAATCATGACAAAGCAATTGTTTTTTTAAATAAATATTTAGATAAAAATCCTTATAGCGAAGTTGCTTGGCATCAATTAGGTCGTCAATATTTTGTGCTTGACAGATTTTCTGAGGCTCTTACATGTTTTGACTATGCCGTTTTAATTGATGAGTCTTTTATTGGAGGTTATTTAGAAAAAGCTAAAACCTATGAACAATTAGGTAACTATGAGGATTCAATTAAAAACTACATGCTAACTCTTGAATTAGACGACCCAACTGCTTTTGCTTATGTTCGAATTGGTGAATGTTACCGTAAGATAGGGGATTTAGAGTCTGCTATCCGCTTTTATAAAAAATCTGTGCATGAAGATCCTTTTTTAGATAAAGGATGGATATTGTTAACGGAAGCTTATTACAATCAAAAAGACTATCAAAAAGCACTGTATTACATTGTTAAAGCATTGAAAATTGATGATTATAATACTTTTTACTGGAGAAAATATTCAGATATAAATATCAAATTAAATTCTTTTGAGGAGGGAATAAAAGGGCTTGAGAAATGTATAGAATTAAATGATTGCTCTTTAGAAATTTATACTGCCTTATCAGATGTATTAGTATATGTTGGAGATTTAAATGATGCAGTAAAGATTTTATTTTCAGCACAAAAGCATTATATCGATAGTTCTGAAATTGAATATAGACTTTCAGGACTTTTTATGACTTTATTTAAAAAAGACGATGCGCTCAATCATTTAATTAAGGGTATGAAAATAAATTATGGTCAGCATATTATAATTAAGGAGCTTTTCCCGCTGGTATTTCAGAATCCTGACGTACAAAAATTATTACTTAATTATAAAAAAGCAACAGAATAGTTCTTCCATAACAATCTTCTTATATTATTAAAACTATAAATATATTTGGTTTTTTATTTGGGACTTTAGTTTCTCTTTTTCAACTATATTCGTTGGTGTAAATAAATTAAGTATGAAAAGATCGTTAAAAGAGTATGTTGTTATTTCCCTCAAAGGAATGGCTATGGGAGCAGCAGATGTAGTCCCGGGAGTTTCTGGTGGAACAATTGCGTTTATCTCAGGAATTTATGAAGAACTACTAAATTCTATCAGTAGTTTTAATTTCAGTTTAATAAATGTTTTTAAAAATGAGGGTTTTAAGTCTGTTTGGATTAAGGTAAACGGTAATTTTTTAGTATCTCTTTTTGTTGGAATTTTAATTAGTGTACTATCACTGGCCAAATTAATAGAATCGATGTTGGAAAATCATCCAATAGTAATTTGGTCTTTTTTCTTTGGCTTGGTGTTAGCCAGTATAATTTATATAGGTAAGCAAATTAACAAATGGACCAAGGGTAGTGTTTTATGCTTAATTCTTGGAGCCTTATTGGCTTTCTATATTACTACATTAAATCCAATGGTATCAGCAAATTCTTCACCTTGGTTTTTGTTTTTCGCAGGAATGATAGCAATTTGTGCAATGATTTTACCTGGAATTTCAGGTTCTTTTATTTTGGTTCTTCTTGGGGCTTATAAGCCCGTATTAAATGCACTAAATACGAAAGACTTTGTGAGTATTATTATTTTTTTAGTTGGTGCTATATTAAGGATTATTGTCATTTTCAAGAATTTTAAAGTGGTTATTTTCAACATATAAAAATTATACGTTATCAACTTTAACAGGTTTTATTATAGGTTCTTTGAATAAAATTTGGCCATGGAAAGAAACTATCTCATGGAGAACTAATTCAAAAGGAATCGAGGTTCCATTCAATACAGCCAGTGTTTCTCCTTTTTCATTTGAGGGAGATAATCAATTATTAATATCCATTTTTTTGATGTTAATTGGTTTTGGATTAATTATACTGTTAGAAAAATTAGCCATTAAAAAAGACTAATGCATAAAGAAAGAACTTTTAAAGATAAATTAACTCTTTTTTTTAAAGGCTTACTTATGGGTGCCGCTAATAAAGTTCCTGGGGTTTCAGGAGGAACAGTGTCATTTGTTTTAGGGTTTTACGAAGAATTAATTTATTCTTTTCAAAAAATAAATCTCAAAGCTCTAAAATTGCTTTTAAATGGCAGGTTTAATAGTTTTTTCAAATACACAAATTCACAATTTATATTGATCATAATTTCTGGAAGTATTTTCAGTTATTTTACGATCTCTTTGATTTTAGATTTTTTTCTCAGAAATTATGAACTGTATGTATGGAGTTGGTTTTTTGGAATGATTTTAGGGTCTATATACTATATAGCTAAAGACTTTGAAGATTGGAATTTTAAAAGTTTTAGTTTTTTAATCCTAGGGGCAATCTTGGGTTTGTCAATAAGTTTTTTGACTCCAGCTGGAGAAAACAATAACTTATGGTTTGTTTTTTTATGCGGTATAATTGGAGTTTCAGGAATGACTCTTCCCGGTCTTTCGGGTTCTTTCATTCTTATTTTACTTGGAAATTATGTATTGTTGTTAGTAGATTCAGTAAATATTTTATCAAGTGTTTTGAAAGATATAATTACTTTAAATTTTGATTTTATACACAATCCTGTTAAAATTTATTATCTAAAAATTATTGGAGTATTTACATTAGGTTCAGCATTTGGATTGGTTACACTGTCTCACGCTTTAGGGTATGCTTTAAAAAGATGGCACCAAATTATAACAGCAATTATTATAGGATTTATAACTGGTTCCTTAGGAATAGTTTGGCCATGGAAAGAAAAGATTTTTAAATCTGAAAATGGACAAATTTTATTGGATAATAGTGGTGATATGATCATTGAAAATTACCACAGATTTATCCCAAACATTAATGACTTCAGTACATGGTTGGCTATCATGTATGTTTTAATTGGAATAAGCTTAATATTAGCGATAGATTATTATGGAAGATCAAGAAAGATTAAATAACATATTTTTTGGATTAATAGGAAAGAATATATCATACTCTTTCTCTAAAACTTATTTTTCAAAAAAGTTTAAAAATCTACAATTATCAAATTCTGAATATTTAAATTTTGATCTCAAAAGGATTGAAGATTTTTCTGCCATAAATTTAAGGGGTCTTTAAGAGGGTTAAACGTAACCATTCCGTATAAATTGTCAATTTTTAATTATGTAGATCATGTAGATGAAACTGCAAAAAAAGTAGGGGCAATTAATACTATTAAATTTTCTAATAATGGGAGCCTTATTGGATATAATACAGATGTTTTTGGATTTGAAAATTCATTAACACCTATTTTGAAAAAGCATCACAATAAAGCTCTGATACTTGGAACAGGTGGGGCATCTAAAGCTGTTTCATATGTTTTTGAAAAATTAAATATTGAATATTTTAAAGTTTCTAGAAATCCTAAAGATGCTCTTCAAATATCCTATGAAGACATTACAAATGATTTATTAAATAAGTATACAATCATAGTTAATTGTTCACCTGTTGGAACATTCCCAAATATAAATGACAAACCTAATATTCCTTACCATTTTTTGACAGATAAACATTTATTATATGATTTAATATACAATCCAACAGAAACAGCATTCCTGAAAGAAGGAAAAAAACAACTTACTCAAATAAAAAACGGGTACGAAATGCTTGAACTTCAGGCAGAAGAATCATGGAGAATATGGAATAATTAGTTTTTTAATCAGTTTGATATTTTTTTGTTGTTTTAGAATACATCGTTATCTTTAGGCATATTATTTAGGAACCTTAAACATTGTATATATGTTAGAATCAAAAGATGATAAAATTAAATCATCAGAAAATAAAGAGCCAATTGCAAAGTCATCAAAGACAAAAAATAAAAAAAACACTAATACTAAAGAGTCTGTTAAAAAACCTGTAGTAAATGAAAAACTTACAGACCCTACTGAGTTAGATAATGTATCTGATCAAAAGGACGAAATGGTAGTTGAAGAATCAGTAGACTCAGCTAAAGCTATTAAAGAAGATTCTGATTCCAAAGAAGAAATCGTAAATACCCAAGATACTTCGGGGATAGATAATGAAGAGAATAAGTTAGAAGATGTAGCAAAAGAAGATGTGGCTAAAGAAGATCTAGAAAAAGAAAAACCTGCTCTAGAGGAGGTGATTATAGCATATGATAAATTATCACTTGAAGAATTAGCTGATTCACTTGAAAAGCTCTTAGAAACTCAGAAAGTACAGCATATTAAATCAACTGTAGAGGCAATTAAAAGTGCCTTTAATATTAAGTTTGGATCACTTTTAGCGGAAAAAAAAGAAGCTTTTTTAGCTGAGGGTGGTAATACTATAGATTTTCAATATTCTAGTCCTGTTAAGTCTAGATATAATAAACTACTTTCTGTTTACAAGAAAGACAGAGATGCATACTATTCTAATTTAGAAAAACAATTAAAAGAGAATTTAGAGAAGAGACTTCAGTTAATTGAAGAATTGAAATCATTGATAGAAAATGCTGATACAAAAACTATGTATAAATCTTTTAGAGATATACAGAGTACTTGGAGAGCTATTGGACCAGTTCCAAAAACTAAATATAATGACACTTGGAAAATATTTCATCACCATGTAGAACGTTTTTATGACTTACTTCATTTGAGTAATGATTTTAGAGATTTAGATTTTAAAAACAACTTAGAGGAGAAATTAAAATTAATTCAAAAAGCAGAGGATTTAGCTGAAATTGAAGATGTAAATGTAGCATTCAAAGAATTACAAAAACTTCATAAGCGATGGAAAGAAGATGTTGGGCCAGTTGCAAGAGAAATGAGAGATGAAGTGTGGGAAAAATTTAGTGCTGCTACCAAAATAATTCATGACAAAAGACATGGCCATTTCAGGGATATGAAATCTCAATATGGTGCTATTATTGAAGCAAAAATGTTAGTGATTGACGAAATATTAAATTTTGATTCTTCTCAAAACAAAACTCATAATGATTGGCAGAAAAGTATAAAATCTATTGAACTGTTAAGAAAAAAATATTTTGATGCAGGAAAATTGCCATACTCAAAAAGTGAAACTATATGGTTAAAGTTTAAGGATGCTACCAAGCAGTTTAATCAAGAGAAAAATAAATTTTATAAACAAGAGAAAAAGTCACAACAACACAATTTGCAAGAAAAACTTGATTTGATAAAGTTAGCTGAATCTCTTAAGGATAGTGAGGAATGGGAGACTACAACTAATACTTTCAAGAAAATTCAATCTGATTGGAAAAAAGTAGGTCATGTACCCAGAAAATTTTCTGATGACTTATGGAAAAAATTTAAAGCAGCTTGTAATCACTATTTTGATCGTTACCACAAACAAAAAAATACACTTAGCGATGAGGATAAAGAGATTTTAGATAAAAAAGAAGCATTTTTTCAAAGTCTAAAACCAGAAGATTATTCAACTAAAGCCGCTGTTACTAAATTAATGAAGGAGTGGAATCAGTTTGGAGGTGCTTCAAGGAATTCTAGATCTGTTGATGTTAAATTTAATAAGTTTGTAGATCTTATTTTGTCTAAATTATCTATAAATAAAGATGAAATGGTGTTATTAAAATTTAAAAATGTTATAAATGGATATTTGGCAAAAAATGATACAAGAAAACTTAATTCAGAGGTTATTTTTATTAGAAAGAAAATTGATGAAGCAGTCCGAGAAATTCAGCAACTTGAAAATAATTTAAGTTTTTTCTCCAATGCCTCTGATGATAATCCTCTTGTGAAAAATGTTCATACTAATATTAATAATTTTAAGAAAAGTTTGAGTGTCTGGGAAAATAAACTTTCCTATTTGAGATCATTAGATTACTAACATCTAGTAAATTTTACATAAAAAAACTCGAACTGTATTACAGTTCGAGTTTTTTTATGTCTTAAGTATATTTTTAAGAAAAAAGGCTGTCAATTTTTTCTTTTTCTTCGGCCGCTAAACTCGCATCAATTAATATACGTCCGCTATGTTCGTCTATTGTGATTTTTTTCCTGTTAGCAATTTCTAGTTGAATTTGTGGTGGTATGGTAAAGAAAGACCCTCCAGAAGCTCCTCTCTCAATAGATACAACCGCTAATCCATTCTTTACTTTATTTCTTATTCTAGTGTAGGCATTTAACAAATGTGCATCTATAGATTCAGAAAATTCTTTTGATTTATCTAATAAAATTTTTTCTTCTTTTTCTGTTTCTTTTAGAATAGAGTCTAACTCTGCTTTTTTATGATCTAAATGAATTTGTTGCTTGTCTAACTTTTCTTTAGTTGAAGCTATGATTTCATTTTTTTGCTCAATTTTTACTTGAAATTCTTTGATTCTTTTCTCAGATAATTGAATTTCTAATTCTTGGTATTCTGTTTCTTTAGCTAAAGAGTCAAATTCTCTGTTGTTTCTAACATTTTTTTGTTGCTCTTCGTATTTTTTCATTAACGTATTAGATTCCTCAATCGCTATCTTTTTATTATTGATATCAGTTTCTAAATTCGTAACATCTTCAGATAAATTAGAAAGCCTAGTATTTAATCCTGTTACCTCATCTTGAAGATCTTCAACCTCTAAAGGTAATTCACCTCTAACATTTCTAATCTCGTCTATTCTAGAGTCTATTAATTGTAAGTCATAAAGTGCTCTTAACTTTTGTTCAACACTAACTTCTTTCTTCTTTGCCATGTTTATAAATAATAAATTGGATTCGTACTTTTTTCTGATAAAATGACTGCAAAACTAGTGAATTTTTTTGTAAGATACTCAACCAAAAGGTTTTTTGTAAACTGTTCACTTTCATAATGTCCTACATCTATCAGTAAGATTTTATCTTCAGCTTTAAAAAAATCATGGTACTTGAAATCAGCACTTATATACGCATCAGCTTTTTTATGAATTGCATCTGCTATGGCAAAGCTCCCCGACCCACCGAGAACAGCCACTTTTTTTATATGTTTTCCTGTTTTACTCGAAAAACGAATTCCATTAGTTTTAAAAGTTTTTTTAGTAAAGGTTAAAAAATCATCTTCAAGCATTGGTTTGGGCAAATCGCCAATCATTCCCATTCCAATAGTACTATCTTCTTTAGGAAGCAGTATGCTATAGTTTGTTAAACCTAACACCTCACACATTTTTGCACTTACACCAATTTTACTATTATCTAATGCTGTATGAGTGGCATAAATAGCAATATTATTTTGAATAGCTTTCATGACTACTCGTTCTACATAAGAGTTTCCATTAATTTTTTTTAACCCACTAAAAATTATTGGATGAAAGCTAATGATTAAGTTGCAATTTTTTTTAATAGCCTCATCAATAGTTTCTTCTAGAGTGTCTAATGTCACTAGAACTCCCTTTACTTCTGTAGTTTCATTACCTATTAATAAACCCACATTATCAAAATCTTCTGCCTGATTTAGTGGAGCTATTTTTTCTAGATAGTCACTTATGTTTTTTATGGTCATGCTCATTTTGTTTCTCAAGGTTGTTTCATTAAAATTGTCTATGTCTAAAGTAAAACTCTCTTACGAATCTAATTAAATAGAAATTCAACATTCTCAAAGTTACTATTTTAATTCAAAATTGTCTGAAATACCATGGTAACTTTTTTCAAATTAGTAGATAAAAAAAAGAAGAAAAATTTTGTTGTATTTTCGTGCTAATATCGCACTTTCAGGATTTTCATTAAAAATATATTTTGTGAGTTTATTTCGATTTTTATTGTTTCCTTTAACTCTCTTGTATGATTTTGTTACAAGAATTCGTAATTATTTTTATGATGTTGGTTTCTTTAAATCCAAGAGTTTCGACATTCCTGTCATTGCCGTTGGTAATTTGAGTGTTGGAGGAACAGGAAAAACACCACAAATAGAATATTTGATTAAACTTTTACAAAATGATACTAAAGTAGCTGTTTTAAGTAGGGGTTATAAAAGAAAAACCACCGGATTTGTTTTAATTAACGATGCTCATACTTCACAAGATGTTGGGGACGAGCCCCTTCAATTTTTTAAAAAATTCCCAAAAATATGTGTAGCAGTTGACGAAAATCGTGTAAACGGTATTCAAGAACTTCAGAAAAAATACCCACTTGATTTAGTTTTGTTAGATGATGCATTTCAGCACAGAAAAGTGAAGGCTAACTGTTATATTTTATTAACAAAATTTGATGATTTATATTCCGATGATTTTGTTTTACCTACTGGAAATTTAAGAGAAAGTAGAGGGGGGGCTAAAAGAGCTCATATTATTATAGTGACCAAATGTCCAATTGACCTGTCTTTAGCAAAAAAACAAGACATCAAGAAAAAATTAAAAGTAACATCAAAACAGCATGTCTTTTTTTCTACTATTAGTTATCATAACAAAACCTCAGGCAACCAAAATATACCATTGAAGACTTTGAGTGATTATGAAATAGTATTGCTTACTGGTATTGCCAATCCAACACCATTGGTTTCATTTTTAAAAGCAAAGGATAATAAAGTTCATCACTTAAAATATTCAGACCATCATCAATTTACTGCAAAAGAAATAGATGTTATCACAGCAAAGTATTCTTCAATAACCTCAGAAAAGAAAATACTTTTAACCACTGAAAAAGATTATATGAGATTATCTGACAAGATTTCTTCATTAAGTTATCTAAAGATGTCTACAAATTTTGAAGAGAATGATCACTTTGATACTTTAATCAGATCTTTTTTTAAAAAGCACCAATTTTAAGGTCTTTTTATGGTGTTCTAGCATTGAGATGAAATAAAAGTTATGGGAACCATCTTCTTCCTACTTGTGATTTTTAGGGAATTCAGCCATGACAGTTGTCCCTTTTTTTATGTCTTTCCAGTGTTTTTCTTCAAATTTTAATCCAATGACTCCACAGGTACTAACATGAGTTATTGGCTTGCTCCCATATTTATTTACAAAAGTATTAATTCCATGGTCATGACTAAAAATAATAGCTGAATCAAAACTGTTATCAAGAGCTTTTACAGTTTTTACTAAATAACCATCACTAAAGCTGTACAATTCTTTTTTAATTTTAAGATTTGAAAAAGGGTAATTAAAGTTTTGACAAAAAATAACGCTCGTATGAAGTGCTCTGTTGGCAACACTAGAAATAAAGACATCGGGCTTTTTAATTTTCTTAGATAAAAATTTAGACATTAAATGAGCATCTTTAATGCCTCTTTTTTTCAAGGGCCTGTCGATGTCTTCTATATTTGTATAATCCCATGAGGATTTAGCATGTCTAACAATGTATAATGTTTTCAAACAATTCTATTTTAGAATAGTAAATATAAAAATTAAGGTTCCAATCTTTCAATTTTCCACGAAAAATCTTCTTTTAATGTGTAAAGAATTCTGTCATGCATTCTATTGGGTCTACCTTGCCAAAATTCAATAGATATTGGTTTTACCATGAAACCACCCCAATGAGGAGGTCTTGTGATTTCTTTTCCTTCAAATTTTTCTTCAAACTTTTGAAGATTCTTCTCTAAAATATCTCTGGATTCTACAACCGTACTTTGGTTAGAGGCCCAAGCACCAAGTTTACTTCCTGTTGGTCTGGATTCAAAATATCCATCTGATAAATTTTCTGGTAATTTTTCAGCTTTGCCTTTTATGATAATTTGTTGTTCTAGAGCTTGCCAAAAAAATGATAAACAGACTTGATTGTTTTCTTGAATAGCTTTTCCTTTTTCAGAATTATAATTAGTGTAAAAAATAAAACCCTCTTCAGTGTATTTCTTAAGAAGTACGATTCTACTTTTTGGATAACCATCTTTACCAATAGTACTAAGAGATACTGCATTTGTTTCTTCTATAGTATTTGATGCATCGGCATTTAAAAACCATTTTTGAAATAATTCTAGAGGATTTTCTGGACAATTACTTTCTAGTAACTCCTGTTTTTCATACGATTTTCTGTAGTTACTTAAATCTTTTGACATTCATTCATGTTTATATATAGTAAAAATACGAAGTCTTTTAAGACCCAAAAAAAATAATAATAAAAGATTTTAAC
>JGI20157J14317_10003825_pt1 | contig 11873 bp, 10 predicted proteins | sample COG_07_FD_14317 | JGI IMG/M metagenome (IMG submission 14317)
CGAGATGATTCCGGACATTCAGGTCGAGGCAACCTTCCCGGATGGCACCAAATTAGTAACCGTCCACCAGCCCATCACCTAGCCCAGCTCCTGTCAGCGCCCATCACAGAAGGAACATGACCATGAAAATCACAGCAGCCCTCGCAAGCGCGAGCTTGTCACTCGTACCCCTTACCGCACAAGCACATGCACATGCACATGCACATGCACATGCGGCGGACCACCACGACCTGACGATGGTACTCATTGGTATGGACATGAACATGGGCATGGGAGTGGCTGCCGCGCTCACTGCCAGCGTGTTGCTACTCCGCATGGCCTGGCGCAAGCAACCACAAGCCAACGCGTCCACCAAGGCGACAACATGATTCCAGGTGAACTCATTACAGACCCGGGCAGCCACGAAATCAACGTGGGACGGCGAGAAATAACGCTGGTCGTACAAAACACCGGCGACCGCCCCATCCAAGTCGGTTCGCACTACCACTTTGCAGAGACCAATGCCGCACTCGGTTTTGATCGCCAAGCGGCGCAAGGTATGCGGTTAAACATCGCGGCGGGCACGGCTATTCGCTTCGAACCCGGCCAGCAGCGGACGGTGGCACTGGTTGACTATGCGGGCGACCGCCTGGTTTATGGCTTTCGGGGATTGACCCAAGGCGCCCTTGACAACCCCCAGTAATAACGAGCGAAAGACACGAATCACATGGCTCAAATAGAAAAGCGTGCCTACGCAGAAATGTACGGTCCAACGGTGGGTGACCGTGTGCGATTAGCAGATACCGAATTGGTCATAGAGGTAGAAAAAGACTTCACCCTGCTCGCGGGTGGCTACGGTGAGGAAGTGAAATTCGGCGGCGGTAAAACCATACGCGATGGCATGTCGCAGTCGCAGCGCACCAATGCAGAGGGCGCCATGGACACCGTACTCACCAACGCCCTGATCATCGATCACTGGGGGATTGTTAAAGCCGATATTGGTCTCAAAAACAGCCGTATCGCTGCGATTGGCAAAGCGGGCAACCCAGACACCCAACCCGGCGTTGACATTGTGATTGGGCCGGGCACCGAAATCATCAGTTGCGAAGGCCTGATCGTGACGGCAGGTGGTATTGATAGCCACATTCATTTCATCGCACCGCAACAAATAGATGAGGCCTTGGCCTCGGGCATCACGACCATGCTCGGCGGTGGGACCGGGCCCGCCACGGGCACCTTTGCGACGACCTGCACGCCGGGGCCTTGGAACATGGAACGCATGCTACAAGCGGCCGATGCGTTTCCAATGAACCTCGGATTTTTAGGCAAGGGCAATGCGGCCTTACCCGCCGCATTAAACGAGCAAATTGCCGCTGGTGCGATTGGGTTGAAGCTGCATGAGGACTGGGGTACCACCCCTGCCGCCATTGATAACTGTCTCAACGTCGCAGAGGAAACAGACACGCAAGTGGCGATCCATACGGACACCTTGAACGAGTCTGGGTTTGTAGAGGACACCGTCGCCGCCTTCAAAGGTCGAACCATCCACACCTTTCACACCGAGGGTGCGGGCGGTGGCCATGCACCGGATATTTTGAAAGTAGTGGGTGAGGCCAACGTGCTGCCCTCCTCGACGAATCCCACGCGGCCATACACCGTCAACACCCTGGACGAACACGTCGACATGTTGATGGTTTGCCACCACCTCGACCCGGCGATTCCTGAGGACTTGGCGTTTGCCGAGAGTCGAATACGCAAAGAAACCATCGCTGCCGAGGATATCTTGCATGACTTGGGCGCCATCAGCATGATGTCTAGCGATAGCCAAGCCATGGGTCGTGTGGGCGAAGTCATTATTCGCACATGGCAAACCGCACACAAGATGAAGGTACAGCGCGGAAAGCTACCAACAGACACCCAACAGAACGACAACGGGCGTGTGAAACGCTACATTGCCAAGTACGGGATTAACCCAGCGATTGCGCACGGCATCAGCCACGAGGTCGGCAGCATCGAGGTGGGGAAATGGGCGGACCTCGTCATCTGGCGACCGGCATTTTTTGGCGTTAAGCCATCGGTGGTGTTGAAAGGGGGCTTTATTGCATTAGCCGCCATGGGCGACCCCAACGCCTCTATTCCCACGCCACAGCCGGTGCATTACCGACCGATGTTCGGTAGTTTTGGCGGCGCCTTGGCACGTGGCTCGCTCACCTTCGTCTCGCAATTGGCGATGCAGTCCGATGTTGGGGGCCAATACGGTTTGTCCAAAACGCTGACTGCTGTGAAGAACATCCGCCAAGTCGGAAAGCGCCACATGGTGCATAACGACTACACCCCCCGCATGGATGTCGACCCTCAAACCTACGCAGTGAAAGCCGATGGTCAATTACTGGTGTGCGAGCCCGCCGCATCTTGCCCATGGCACAACGCTACTTTTTATTCTGATGCTGCTTTGCTCCAAAATCATGGCAAATGGCCACGGCCTGTCACGCGCGCTCATACGCAACGCGCAGGGCGTGTTACTGGACTGGGATACACGCCAAAAAAGTCGCTTTGATGCGGTAACCGACGATGGGTGTGCCATAGGCGTGTTCCTGTCCCGAGGCACCACGGTGCGCGGCGGCGACGTATTGATAGCCGAAGACGGGCGCCTTATCCGCGTAGACGCGGCACCCCAGCAGGTATTGAAGATCACCACGTGTCAAACACACGGCACCCCTTTTGACCTAATACGTGCGGCCTATCACCTAGGCAATCGTCACGTACCGATTGAACTCACCCCAACCTACCTGCACATAGAACCTGACCATGTACTCGCAGACATGTTGCGCGCGATGCACCTGATTGTCACCGCCGTGCAAGCACCTTTTGAGCCGGAAGCTGGCGCCTACAGCGAACACGGACACGGACACGGACACGGTGCAACACATGCGCACGGCGACAGTGACCACCCCCACCCACATGGTGATCACCCCCATGGCCACTGACATGGGAACGACCAATCTGCTGGCGCTGCTTTGGTTGGCATCCCCCGCCTTGCCAGTGGGCGGATTCTCTTACTCGGAAGGGCTGGAAGCCGCGATTGAACATGGCTTTGTGCATGATGAACACAGCGCGGGTGACTGGCTAATCGACCAGCTCCACCTCTCGCAGGCACGGGGTGACATGGCGCTCATGGCCCACGCAATTCCCGCTTGGCAAAACCACGACACGGCGAAACTACAGGCGCTGGCCGAATGGGTGATGATGACGCGCGAGTCGGCAGAGATGCGTCTACAAACAGAACAAATGGGCCGCTCACTGCTGGACTGGTTACGCAACCAACAAAACACATCACGGGAAGCCTTGGCGTTTTGCGCGCAGCTGCCTCCCAGCTATCCGTTGGTCATGTCACTGGCGTTATCCCTGAGTCGGCCAGCCCTCGCCGATGCACTGCAAGCCTATGCCTTTGGCTGGTCCGAGAACATGACCCAAGCCGCCATCAAAACCGTACCCATAGGACAAAACGCGGGTCAGCGCATACTGGCGCGCTTGGCCACCGCCATACCCGATGCAGTCGCAGAGGCTATGGCCCTCCCCGAACAAGCCATTCAGGCATTTACCCCGAGGCTGGCGATACTGTCAGCCCGCCACGAAACACAATACTCACGCCTTTTTAGATCATGACCAGCCCATTGCACACCATTCCGAATCGAACCAAAAAATTGCCTCCCCTGCGCGTTGGCATTGGTGGCCCCGTCGGCTCAGGCAAGACCACCCTCTTGGAAATGCTCTGTAAAAACATGCGTGATCGCTGGGACTTGATCGCGATCACCAATGACATTTACACCAAAGAGGACCAGCGGCTGCTAACGGTGAGCGGTGCCCTGCCCGCCGAGCGCATCATGGGCGTGGAAACCGGTGGGTGCCCACACACAGCGATCCGTGAAGATGCATCGATCAACCTCGAGGCCATTGATCGCATGCTCGAGACATTCCCAAACGCAGATGTCGTTTTTATCGAAAGCGGTGGTGACAACCTAGCGGCCACCTTCAGCCCAGAGCTGAGCGACCTCACCATCTACGTCATCGATGTGGCAGCGGGTGAAAAAATCCCCAGAAAAGGTGGCCCAGGCATTACCAAAAGTGACTTGTTCATCATCAACAAAACCGATCTCGCACCCATGGTTGGCGCCGACCTTGACGTGATGCGCGCTGATACAGATCGGATGCGACCTAATGCCGCCGCCCGCCCGTGGGTCATGACCAACCTGAAGACCTTGGATGGGCTGGCCGACGTCGTGGCCCATATTGAGAAAAAAGGCATGTTGACGATTTAATCGTCGCGGCTAGCTTGCCGCGACGCCTGACTCAGTCAAACATATCCGGCTGCGTTTTCGCGAGGTGCTCGTAAATGGTTTGAAAGTGCAACCAGCCGATGTACTCTGAACCCACATGCTCACGGCTGTAGCGTGAGCGGTCTGGTGGGATCAGAAGCGGCGTTTGCCCCGTGGCATCCACGAGTAACTGCTGACGGCAGCAGCGTTCCAGTGCAATAAACCAAAATGCAGCCGCCTCAATGCTATGGCGACTCGCGGTGAGCAGGCCATGGTTTTGGTGAATCGCGGCTTTGACTCCTTTGAACCAGTCCGCAACCGCTAGGCCCGCCTTCTCTTCCACCGCTACCTGACCCGCCTCATCTTTTATGACAATGTGGTCTTCAAAGAAGGCGGCCGCATCTTGCGAAATGGGGTCCAACGGCCGGCCCAGTGCAGCAAACGCTGTTCCGTAAACGGTGTGCGCATGACACATCGCGAGAATATCCGGGTTCGCCTCATGCACCGCCGCATGCAAAACAAAACCAGCGCGGTTCACGGCGTAGTCGCCCTCTATGACGTGCCCACTGTGGTCCACCAAAATTAAATTCGACACCTTCACTTGGGCGAAATGCACGCACATGGGGTTGGTCCAGTACAGCTCTGGGCGCGCGGGATCACGGATGGTGAGGTGCCCTGCAAAACCGTAATCAAAGCCTTCCAAAGCAAAGGCACGGCAGGCCGCGACCAAACGTTGCTTTAGATACAAACGCTCAGCATCCACATCATTAAACGTGGGGACATCCGGAAAAATACGACCCGCTTGTGTGGGTTGATAAATCGAGATATTGCCCTTCTCTACATTGAAGGTTGGCGTATTGGTTGACATGATTCCCCCGTTGCTCCGTTAAAGTCGCGCCCTCGCGTTCTCACGCCGGGCTCGTGTTTGCTCATTATCATCCGTTGACTGAAAAAGCCGCGATGTCTGTGTCACCAACCTAACTTAGTCAGCGCACGCTGTCGGCTCGCACTCAGCGACGCGTGCCCGGGACAGGTAAGGGCAAAGCCGTTTTGTAGCGCACTTGCTTCAGCGCGAAGCTAGAGCGGATTTTTTCTATCCCCGGGATCGGTGTTAACTGGTTCAGGATGAAGCGTTCCAACGCGGCGATGTCTGCAACCGCCACGCGAATCAGGTAGTCGCTATCACCCGTCATTAAGTAGCACTCCATGACCTCATCATGCTCAGCAATACGCTGCTCGAAAGCGGCCAACGCTTGCTTGGACTGCTCCTTCAGACTGATGGAGATAAAGACATTCAAGCCAAGTCCAAGGGCTTTTGGGTCCACCAACGCAACATAGCGGTGAATGACCCCCTGGGCCTCCAACGCCCGCACACGGGTCAGACACGGCGAGGGCGAGAGGTGGACGCGCTGGGCCAATGCCACGTTACTGAGAGAGCCATCGGCCTGCAGTTCTTCTAATATCTTTAAATCAATTGAATCCATAGCTAATATTCCGATAATACGCAATAAAACGGCATTTTATATTTCTATCTTGCGTTCTAACAAGTTATTTCGAAATCAAGTTCTGTCCAAACACTTCTAAACTTAGCAGATGACTGACGACAACATCGCACACATGCTCTCCAACCGTCTGGGTACCGCAGACCCGCTGGCATCGCGGGACACCGACCCCGATGAAACCCAAGAATGGCGAGAGGCGTTCGATGCACTGGTTCAGACGCACGGACCAGAGCGCGCGCGCTTTGTTCTGAATGCGTTGGCGTCCGTGGCCAGAGAGCAGCAGGTCGGTTGGACCCCTGAGCTGAACACCCCCTACGTCAACACCATCAGCGTTGACCAGCAACCGGTCTTTCCCGGCGACCTCGCCATAGAGGAGCGCTTGTCGTCGCTCATGCGTTGGAACGCCCTCGCCATGGTGGTGCGCGCCAACCAAGCCTATGGCGAACTGGGCGGCCACATCGCCAGTTACGCCAGCGTGGCTGACCTGTTTGAGGTGGGCTTTAACCACTTCTTCCACGCCCGCAATGCGCATGGCGCCGATAACGCCGATGGCCACTTGGGTGACTTGGTGTTTTTCCAGCCGCACAGCGCACCTGGCGTCTATGCGCGGGCGTATTTGGAAGGCAGGCTGAGCGCCGATGACCTCTCGCACTACCGGCAAGAACTCACCTCACCAGCGGCTCTGTCCGACCCGGCGCAAGCACCCGAGAACCAACACAACACCGGGCTAGCGCGCGGTCTATGCAGCTACCCTCACCCCTACCTGATGCCTGATTTCTGGCAATTCCCAACGGGCTCCATGGGCATCGGCCCCATCAGCTCCATCTACCATGCCCGGTTCATGCGCTACCTCACGCACCGCCAGCTCATCAACTGCGAGGGGCGCAAGGTATGGGGCGTCTTCGGCGACGGCGAGATGGACGAGCCCGAAAGCATGAGCGCTCTCACACTGGCCGCGCGCGAAAAACTAGATAACTTGGTTTGGGTCGTGAACTGCAACCTGCAACGCTTGGATGGCCCCGTACGCGGCAACGGTCGCATCATTGATGAACTCGAAAAACTGTTCGCAGGCGCTGGCTGGAACGTCATCAAATTGGTTTGGGGCAGCGACTGGGACGGGTTGTTCGCCCGTGACACCACGGGCGCTTTGGTACGCGCCTTTGCCAATACCGTTGATGGTCAGATGCAAACCTTTGCCGCTAAGGATGGCCGCTTCAATCGGGACAATTTTTTCGGTCAAAACGAGGAACTACAACGCTTAGCGCAAGGCATGACCGACGACCAAATCGACCGCCTCAAGCGGGGAGGTCACGACTTGGTCAAAATTCATGCCGCCTACGCGGCGGCCAATGCACATAAAGGCAGCCCACCGTCATCTTGGCCCAGACAAAAAAAGGCTACGGATTAGGCACGGCGGGCCAAGGCAAGATGACCACCCACAGCCAGAAGAAGCTGGACGAGTCAGAGCTCATTAGCTACCGCAACCGCTTCAACCTGCCCCTCACCGATGAGCAGGCTAAAACACTCACCTTCTACAAACCGGATGCAGACAGTCCGGAAATGCACTACCTGCAAGCGCGTCGTCAACAGCTGGGTGGCTACTTACCCCAACGACATACCGTGGCGAATGTCGTACCCGTGCCAGAAACGTCCAGCTACGCCAGCTTTGCCCTCGATGCGGCTGGCAAAGAGATGAGCACCACCATGGCCTTTGTGCGCATGCTCGCGAACTTACTCAAGGACAAAGCACTGGGACCGCGCATCGTGCCCATCGTCGCGGATGAGGCCCGCACGTTTGGTATGGCCAATCTTTTTAAGCAGGTCGGTATTTACTCCAGCCTGGGTCAACGCTATGCGCCCGAGGACATTGGCTCGGTGCTGTCTTACCGGGAGGCCATGGATGGCCAGATTTTAGAAGAAGGCATTTCAGAGGCTGGCGCAATGGCTAGTTGGACCGCCGCGGCAACCAGCTACAGCGTCCATGGCTTGGCGATGCTGCCGTTCTACATCTATTACTCCATGTTTGGTTTTCAACGCGTTGGCGACCAAATATGGGCTGCAGCAGACCAACGTGCGCGCGGCTTTTTGCTCGGCGCCACATCCGGTCGCACCACCTTGGGTGGCGAGGGCTTGCAGCATCAAGATGGCACGAGTCACCTCATTGCCGCCACGATCCCCAACTGCAAGGCGTATGACCCGGCATTTGCGGGGGAGCTAGCCGTCATCATCAACCACGGTATGCAGGAGATGCTCATCGCGCAGCGCGACGTGTTTTATTACGTCACCATGATGAATGAGAACTATGCACAACCCTCTCTCTCACCAGAATGTCAAGACGGTGTGATTCGCGGTTGCTACCATTTTGCGCATTACGAGGCACCAACGCAGGGCAAGGGAAACGGAAAAATCAAGACAAAAACCAAGGCCACAACCGTCACCCTAATGGGCTCGGGTGCCATCCTGACCGAAGTCATCAAAGCAGCAACGCAGTTGGTCTCGCAGGGGATTAACGTCCACGTCTACAGCGTCACCAGTTGGAGCGAGTTAGCCAGAGACGGCATACAACAACCGGCTGGGCAAGCCTATCTTGCCAAACAATTAGCGCTCAGCGATGGGCCGGTCATCGCCGCCACTGATTACGTGCGGGCCGTACCCGAGACGGTTCGAGAATTTGTTGGCATGGACCGAACGTTCACGACCTTAGGAACGGATGGCTTTGGGCGCAGCGATACACGCGCCGCCCTGCGCGCATTCTTTCAGGTCGATGCACAGAGCATCGTCAATGCGGCAAGGCAGGCATTAAGCGTCTAGGAAAGAGTCCTGATCAGCGGCCGCATCAATCGGCAGCAGGCGCTGATGCGTCCAAAAGGTAGTGATGACACAGCGCTACAAATGGGTCTAAATCAGGATCTAATCCGTTCTCGCCCCGCATAATCTCGGCCACGCGCGGGGCCATCTGAAGCGCTGCTCTGGCGTCAAGAAACAAGGCACGCCAGCGTCGCGCCAACACATCTTCAACGGTCATCGCAAACTCTTGGTGAACCGCATAGCGCACCATTGCCGCTGTCATTCCTAAACCGATGTCGTCGGACGCACCATCGTATTTCTCTACCTCCGCTGAAAGACCACCGTATAGGTGTAGGCCTGGCGAATCGGTGAGTGAATGCGGTTGCGCGCCTTGACTACCCGACAACCGATGAGCCAAGGTCTGGCACTTGCCACGCAGAGGCAACAACTTATTCTCCTGAATTTCTCCAAGGACATCTTCTGCCATGGATCGGTAAGTGGTCCACTTACCACCGGTCACTGTCAGCATGGCGGGCGCTGACAACTCAATGGTGTGTTCCCGCGATATCTTTTGCGTTGACTTGGATTTTTTAGGCGCCACTAACGGACGTAAACCCACCCAAACCGAACGAACGTCGGCGCGAGAAGGCGACCGAGATAGCGCCTTGCCCGCTTCCCGCAAAATAAATGCGATCTCCTCCTCGCGCGCCTTCGGCTCACGCGGCGCATCATCACGCAGGGTGTCTGTGGTTCCCAAAATCAGGGACCCTAACCACGGAATGGCAAAAAGAACACGACCGTCTTCGGTCTTTGGCACCAACAAGGCGGTGTCCCCCTTCAAGAAAGAGCGCTCAACCACCAAGTGCACGCCCTGACTAGGGGTGACCATTTTTCGACTCGGCTTTTCACCCCTTGGGGGCAACATGCCCGTGACCTCGTCAACCCAGACACCCGTCGCATTCACGACGCATCTTGCGCGCACCACGCCACGCTCAGAACGACGCTGGTCGGTCCAAGCAACCGTCCATTTCGCGTCCGTTTCGATATCCGTTGCCTGCGTCACTGGGCGCAGTGCGGTGACGGTGGTGTGGTTCAAAATAACGGCGCCAGCCAACTCAGCTGAGCGCGCAATCGATAGCGCCAAGCGGGCATCGTCAAATTGTGCATCCCAGTACTTAACGCCGCCAAGCAAGCCATCACGTTGAACGCCGGGTAGCAGGCGCTCTGTTTCCGTTTTGCTTAACCACTGCGTTTTACCCAACCGAGAGTCGCCCGCAAGCAAGTCATACAACTTAAGTCCAATGCCGTAGAACGCCATACGCCATCGGGCATATGAAGGCATCACGAAAGCGAGTGGCGCAGTGACATGTGGCGCAATGTCTAAGATAGCCCGACGCTCCTGCAGCGCCTCACGCACCAAGCCAATGTTGCCCTGCCCCAAATAGCGCACGCCGCCGTGCAATAGCTTGGTCGACCGAGAGGATGTACCACCGGCAAAATCATGGGACTCCAGTAACAACACGCTGTAACCACGCAGGGATGCATCAAGTGCAGTGCCTAGGCCCGTCGCCCCACCACCGATAACAACGAGATCCCAGATCACGTCGGATGCTAATTTAGTAAATTTTTCAGTACGATTCATGAGAAGACCCCGAGCCAGAGGCTCGGGGCTGTTCAAAGGACTTTTGAAGTCGGTTTAACGAACTTTGCCAGCTTTCCAAGCATCGAGTAGCGTTTGATAAGCAATGGTCTTGCCTTGTGGCTTTTCATTTGCAAGTTTCGCCCAAGGCGCATGGTCATTGCTCAGCCATTTGGCCGCACTGCTCTTTTTATTGAGCTTGGGCGGACAAACCGCCATACCTGAACGCTCAAGACGCGCCATGACCTTATCCATCTCGCCGGCCAAATTATCCATCGCGCCCTGCGGGGTTTTTTCACCCGTCACCGCTTGCGCTACGTTTTTCCACCATAGCTGCGCCAACTTCGGATAATCCGGCACATTGGTGCCAGTAGGCGTCCAGGCAACACGTGCTGGACTGCGATAGAACTCGACCAAACCACCTAACTTTGGCGCCATTTTTGTCATTGCCTCAGACTGAATATCGCTCTCACGTATTGGTGTCAGACCGACTAAGGTTTTTTTCAGGGAAACCGTTTTGGCTGTTACGAACTGCGCATACAACCAAGCGGCTGCCGTGCGGTTAGCATCATGGTCTTTGAAGAACGTCCAAGAACCCACATCCTGATAACCATTTTGCATCCCCTCTTTCCAATAGGGGCCATTGGGGCCCGGCGCCATACGCCACTTGGGTGTACCGTCTTCGTTCACAACGGGTAAGCCCGGCTTGATCATTCCGGCAGTGAAGGCGGTGTACCAAAAGATTTGTTGTGCAATTTGACCTTGAGCAGGTACTGGCCCCGCCTCCCCGAACGTCATGCCGATCGCCTCTTTGGGTGCGTACTTCTTCATCCAGTCAATATACTTTGTCAACGCATACACTGCCGCAGGCGAGTTAGTGGCGCCACCACGCTCAACCGATGCACCTACTGGCGTGCAGCCGTCTGCCGTAGCGCGAATTCCCCACTCATCGACTGGGTGTCCGTTCGGAATACCGATATCGGCGGTACCGGCCATCGACAGCCACGCATCAGTAAAACGCCACCCAAGTGATGGATCCTTTTTGCCATAGTCCATGTGACCGTAGATCGGTTTGCCGTCAATTTCTTTCACATCATCTGTGAAGAACTCGGCAATATCCTCATAGGCGCTCCAATTTTGTGGGACGCCTAGGTCGTAACCATACTTAGCCTTGAACTTTTTCTTCAAGTCCGGGCGGGCAAACAAATCAGCGCGAAACCAATAGAGATTGGCAAACTGCTGATCTGGAAGCTGATAAAGCTTGCCGTCAGGCGCCGTCGTAAAGCTGGTGCCAATGAAGTCCTTAAGATCTAAACCAGGATTGGTATAGACCTTACCCTTACCCGCCATGTAATCGGTCAAGTTCATGATCTTGCCGTAACGGTAGTGTGTGCCGATCAGATCGGAATCAGTAATCCACCCGTCATAAATTGACTTACCAGACTGCATCGAGGTCTGCAGTTTTTCAACAACATCACCTTCCTGTATCAAATCATGATTAACCTTAATGCCTGTGATTTCGGCAAAGGCTTTGGCGAGTATCTTGCTCTCATAGTCATGGGTTGCAATGGTTTCAGACACCACGTTAATCTCGTCAACGCCAGCCGCTTTTAGCTGCGCCGCGGCGTCGATAAACCATTTTAATTCTGC
>JGI20157J14317_10003836_pt1 | contig 11849 bp, 10 predicted proteins | sample COG_07_FD_14317 | JGI IMG/M metagenome (IMG submission 14317)
GGCAGCAAGTGTCATTAAGAACTTCACGTGTGGCGCGAATCAAGACCACCTGCATTTGGCCAACGTGAATTGGATCCGAGATGCCGCCCTTGGCAGTATTGCCGATCTACGAAATATAGAAATTGGAGACCCGGCACCGAACGATGATGGCACAATCGAGATCCGGCGAGGCATCGAGGTGGGTCACATCTTTCAACTGGGCAATAAATACAGCGCCCCCATGAAAGCCACTGTCCTGGATGCTGAAGGCAAGTCCCTCACCATGCTGATGGGCTGTTATGGCATTGGTGTGTCACGTCTTGTTGGCGCGGCAATTGAGCAAAATCATGATGACAAGGGGATTATCTGGCCAGCGAGCATTGCACCCTACGAAGTCGTTCTCATTCCCATCAATGCCCACAAGTCTGAGGCCGTCCAAACCACCGCGGACGCGCTCTACACCCAACTAAGTACCGCCGGTATTGAAGTGCTCTTGGATGATCGAGACCAATTGCGACCCGGCGCAAAATTTGCCGACGCAGAACTTTTGGGGTTTCCGCACAGAATCGTCATTGGCGATAGAGCCTTAGCCGACGGCGCAGTTGANTACACAGNTCGGGCAACGGGCGCAACCGAGGCTTGGCCAATAGAAACCGTTGTACAACGCCTTGTCGNTAATTTGAAAACCGTGCCCTGAGCCTCTGCCGCGGTCAACCCAGCGGCTATCCAGAGACCAAAGGCGCACCAATAACCTGCATCACACTGGCCTTCGTTTGAGGTCCAACCAACTGCGCNGCGATGGTGCCATCCGGTCTGACAATCACGGTCGTCGGCAGGACCGATGGCACGTCATAACCAAATCGCACGGCCGGGTCTTGAATCACAACGGGGAATTCAATCTTCATCTTTTCAAGGTCAGCCTGCTGCGTCGAACGCTCGCTGGGCGCATCAAAATTAACCCCGAGCACAATTAAATCAGACCGCGGGTTATGGTGAATCTCGTTAAACTCAGGAATCTCAGTAATACATGGCCCGCACCAAGTCGCCCAATAATTGATCACCAGCCATCGATCTTTAAGATCTGAATCCGAGAACCCGCTGCCGCCAACCACCTCAAAGACCGGTCGCTCGCAACCGACTAATACAACCCACGCCAAAATCAAAAAACATCGTTTCATGGACACGATTCCCGTTTCATTCAAACTGTTATTTTACGTCAACGCACATCTTTGGCTTGCTGACCGTTTCCTTTACGACGTAACCCCAGCAAATTTACTCAAGCGACGTCCCGGTGAGATGAAGGCGCCTACTGATGAGGATATTACCCCAAAACCCGTACCGATCAGACTGCCCAAAATTACGGAACGACGCTGGGTTACAGGCAAGTAAAACCTTGACCCCCGCATCCAACACGCGTTGGACAAGACGCTATTTTTATTGACGAGCAGGTCTCTCAGCCATTGATCCAGCCTTACATCAACCTGCGCCCCTCGACATGCTCATTCACGGCCACCGATTTCGGCGACCAACTCCGCGCCCGCCTAAAATAATAAGCCAAGAGATATAGATCCAAAGCAGCAACCCAGGCAATACAGCGAAGGCGCCGTAAACCACCGCCATATCCGAATAGGTCATCACCAGCGCAAAACCAAACCGAGCGACCTCAAAGATCACCGCAACGCCAAGCCCGCCGAGCAATGCATGCCGCCAATTCACTAAGGCATTGGGAATGACCCAATAAGCCAGGGTGTACATAGCCGCACTGGTTAAGAACGGCAATATCCAAAGCCCCCATTGGGAACCCGCAAGATTAGAAAGATACGGTAATGAAAAAACATAAATCGTAATCGACAATCCCAAGACCAACAGCAGTGGCCCGAGGGTTAGCAGGGCGATGTAGACCGCCAACCTGCGCAAACCGGTTCGCGGCGCTGTGACTCGCCAAATTTGATTGAAGGTCTGCTCGATCGTGTTCAGCATTAAAATGGCCGTAATGCCCAGCAGGACCGCGCTTGGAATGCTCAAAGTTTGGGCTTGATCTGAGAACTGCCTTAGATATTCCTGGGCCTTGCCGACGCTTTCGGGAACAACATACGAGAAAATAACGTTCTCCATCGAACGACTTAAAGCCAGGGACGCCTCAAACGTCGATAGCGACAGATACGCAATCGTCAGCCCAGGCACCAAGGCAAACAATGTCTGAAGGGTTAGCGCCCCCGCAATCATCTGACAACGATCTGCCTGACAGTTTTTCGCAAAGCGGCGCACCTTTTCAACTGCGCGCCCGACGCGCGCTGTTAAAACCACCTCTTTTTGGGCAAAATCTTCGCCTGACTCGTCCAAGATCTGCTCGATACCTATGACCCAAACCGTACTGTACCACAATCCAAATTGCTCAAAATCCCGCGCAGCCCTTGCCCTGTTACAGGCCGAAAATATCCCTTTTTTGATTCGAGAATATCTTCAGGACCCACTTAATCCTGCTGAAATTGCGCAGCTTCTTGGCTTACTCAAACTCGCGCCGAGCGCCTTGATTCGAATGAACGAGCCTATATTAAAAACAAAGGGCATAAACCTTTCCGATCTCAACGATGAGGCCTTAATTGATCTCTGCGCGACCTATCCGGTCCTAATTGAGCGCCCAATCCTTTTGCATCACGGATCAGCCTGCATTGGACGCCCTATCGAGAATATCGTGCGGCTTCTGTCGTCTAGCCTGGACCTTGATGCCGTCGATCCTTAAGCGCTTTGCATGAAATGCGCGCCACAAAANACGCNCTGCAGTCAAAGCACATTGGCCACTTTGAAGTTACGGTGTATCCAATGATCGGCCCTGACGTCACGAGGCCATCATATCAGCCTGTGGCAGTAGGCTGGGGGGCCTTACCNCAAGGACCACAGCTTCAGATTGCGGCCGNCAAGTCCAGAAGGTGTTCGATCACTCGAACATCAATGAATAATTTTCGGAACAGACATCTCGGGGGCACTCGGGGACCGTTCAGGTTCAGCATCGACCTCACCCAATGCTTGTGAGCGCCCTTGCTGTTGTCGGACTTCATACCGCCGAGTCACAATCTCACCGTCTAAAATATCCGGCAATTGCTCAAGAAAAATTTCCATATGCGCGGTCTGAAAGTGATCTTGCAGCGCCTCTACCGATGCCCATTCTTGGAACAATAGGAATTGACGGGGGTTGGTTAACGACGCGTAAAACTCATAGCTTATGCAACCCGCTTCAAGCCGGCTCGCCGTCGCCATTTCCTGCATCAAGACCTGCGCACGAGACCGCTGATCTTTAACAACCAGCAAAACACCATGAACAATTATCATCCACCAGCTCCATCTTCACGATGAACCGAAAAGCCAGACCAGGCCTGAGAGACCGGCATCAGCTCGAGCTGATTAACATTGACGTGAGGCGGGCGCATAGCGACCCACAAGATAACTTCAGCAACATCTTCCGCTGACAAGGGCTGCATACCTTGATAGACCGCGGCAGCTTGCACCTCATCACCACCAAATCGCACTTTGGAGAATTCCGTCTCACACATTCCGGGCTCAATATTGGTGACTCGAATTCCTTTTCCCAAAAGATCGGCTCGAAGGTTTCGACTAAATTGCTGAACAAACGCTTTGGTACCCCCATAGACATTACCACCAGGGTAAGGCCAGCTGCCGGCGACCGAGCCTAGATTGATAATCTGACCAGCGCCTCGAGTAACCATCCCTGGCAAAATCGCGCGCGTGCAATACATCAAACCTTTGATATTGGTATCCACCATGGCGTCCCAATCATCCAGGTCCGCATCATTTGCACCGCCCAATCCCAAGGCCAGTCCAGCACTATTAATTAAGACTGAGACCTCTGCCATTTGATCCGGCAGTGCGGTCAAAGACGCTAGGACATCGTCCTTATCGCGAACATCGAGTGCAATCGTTAAAACATCGACCTTGCTTGAAAGCGCAGCTTTCACCTCAGCAAGCCGGTCTGCACGGCGCGCCACCAGCACCAAATCGAAGCCCGCCTCGGAAAAGCACTTCGCCGCCGCGCGACCAAACCCGGAACTTGCACCTGTAATGACGACACTACCCATCAGATCGCCTTGCAATTTCCCCAATGCCGGAAAGAATGAAGCCCGCGGCAATTTCGTCCAGAATTTTGGGGTCATCAATGGTAGCCGGCGCTTCAACCGTCAAGCCATCTGCAATTTGGCGAAGCGTCTTACGCAGAATCTTACCCGAGCGCGTCTTGGGTAATCGCGCCACCTCAATCACCAATTTAAAATTTGCAAAGGCCCCGATTTCTTTTCTGACCCGTTGGATTAGTTCTTTTTGAATTTCTGAAAATGCGGCGGCGCTGTTGTCCTTGAGAATCACGAGGCCAACCGGAACTTGTCCTTTATCCCTGTCTTGCACGCCAACCACCGCACACTCAGCAACGGCCGGGTGTGCCGCAACGATGGCCTCCATCTCGCCGGTTGAAAGGCGGTGCCCCGCGACATTGATCACATCATCGGTTCGGCCCATGATGAACAGATAACCCGCATCATCAATATACCCACCATCACCCGTGTGGTAGTACCCGGGATATTCTTCTAGATAGGCTGCAACCAATCGCGCATGATCATTCCAAACCGTCGGCAAACAGCCGGGCGGTAGGGGTAATTTCAGCACCACGGCACCGGTTTCATTCGCAGCACAAGGCTGGTTGTGCTCATCGACTATAACAACCTCAAATCCAGGCAAAACAACCCCTGCGGATCCTTCGATGATGGCCAGGTCATCGGCATAACCCTGGGGCACCCCCGCCACCGGCCAACCCGTTTCGGTCTGCCACCAATGATCGATAATAGGACGCTTCAACAAACTGCTCAGCCATTGAAACGTTGACGGGTCGGTCCGCTCGCCCGCCACAAACACCTGCCGCAAGCTGCTCAAATCATAGTTTTTAAGCCGATCTCCCGCTGGATCCTCTTTGCGAATGGCTCGAAATGCGGTCGGTGCGGTAAAAAACACGTTGACTCGGTGCGCCTCAATGACCCGCCAAAAAGTGCCCGCATCCGGTGTTCTAACGGGCTTGCCTTCAAATAAGATCGTCGTGCACCCTGCCAGCAGCGGCGCATATACAATGTAAGAATGGCCTACTACCCACCCCACATCCGAGGCCGCCCAAAACACGTCGCCAGCCGCCGCGCCATAGGTTTCCGCCATACTTTGTAGTAATGCAACCGCGTGGCCACCGTGATCACGCACCACCCCTTTTGGTTTACCCGTTGTACCAGAGGTATAAAGAATATAAAGCGGATGACTCGCGGGAACTTCGACAAACCCGACCGGCTCTGCGCGAGCAATGGCCGTTTGCCAATCAAGATCGCCGTGCTGCAAGGTTGCGTGCAGTTGCTTTCGCTGCAGGACGATTCGGGTGGCAACCGTGTGGCGAGCCAACTGACAGGCCTCATCAACCAACGGCAGATAGGGGATCACTTGATCGAATTCAAGGCCGCAACTGGCCGTTAGCAGCACCTTTGGCGTCGCATCGTCAATTCGGGTTGCCAATTCTTTTGCGGCAAACCCCCCAAAAACCACCGAATGGATTGCCCCAATTCTGGCGCAGGCCAACATGGCAAACACGGCCTCTGGCACCATCGGCAAATAAATGATCACCCGGTCACCCAACGAGACCCCTTCACTCGTCAACAGTCCTGCGAGTCGGGCAACCTCAGCAAGCAACTCGGCGAAAGTCCATTGTTGAATCTCACCCGAGGCGGGGGAGTCATAAATCAAGGCAATTTGATCCCCTCGGCCCTGCTCGATGTGCAAATCCAACGCAAGGTGACAGGTATTCAGCGTGCCGCCTTCATACCAGTCGGCCAAGCCATCACCTCGGGTCTTCAGCGTCGTGACCGGCGGCTTAATCCAAGCCACTCGCTCGGCTGCTTCCGTCCAGAAGCCTTGAGGATTGCTCACCGCGGACTCAAAAGCCGCTGCATAATGCACAGAATCAGCCAAGACTTACTCCGGAATACTCACAGCGCCCGTTCGAATCATTTCAGCCACGGCCTCGGCGTCATAACCCGCATCAAGTAAGACCTGTTGGCTATCCTGACCCGGCGCGCGTGAAGCATGGCTTAGACTCACCCCCGTTCGGCTAAAGCGCGGCGCTGGCGCCGGTTGCGTCAAACCATCCAGCTCCTGAAAGGTGCCACGTGCTTTATTATGGGGATGCTCAGCCACTTCACTGAGCGCGAGGACTGGCGCGAAACACACATCCGAGCCTTCCATGATGGCGGTCCATTCATCCCGAGTTTTGGTTTTAAACACGCGCGTTAACTTTTCTTGGTATTCAGGCCAGCGGCTTTGATCCATCTGAGCACTAAAATCTTCCGCATCTAATCCGGCCTTTTCAATGAGCAAGGCATAAAACTGAGGCTCAATAGAGCCGAGCGCAATGTGTTTTGCATCTTTGGTTTCATAGGTACCATAAAAGTGAGCGCCGCCGTCTAACATATTGCTCGCTCTTGATTCCTGAAACATCCCCCCCGCTTTCATCGTAAAAAACATCGCCATGAGGGCTGCCGCACCATCCACCATCGCCGCATCAACGACTTGTCCCTCACCGGAGCGCGCCGCCTCTAACAACGCGCAAACCAACCCAAAAGCCAACAACATACCACCGCCGCCAAAGTCACCAACCAAATTCAAAGGCGGAACCGGTTTACCGCCTTTCGGACCAATCGCATGCAGCGCGCCTGTCAGCGCAATGTAATTGATATCATGCCCGGCGGCCTGTGCCATCGGGCCATCTTGTCCCCAGCCCGTCATTCGCCCATAAACTAGGCGCTTATTGCGGGCGCGGCAATCATCCGGCCCGAGCCCTAACCGTTCGGTAACACCCGGTCGAAATCCCTCAAAAATAGCATCTGCAGACTCACACAGCTTCAGCACGACTTCGCGGCCTGCATCCGACTTCAAGTCAACTGCGATCGATTTGCGACCTCGGTTCAATACATCTTGTCCACGCGCTCTACTCCCCAAGCGATCCACGCGGATCACTTCGGCGCCCATGTCTGATAACATCATTCCACAGAAGGGCCCCGGGCCAATGCCGGCTAATTCAATGATTTTAATTCCTGTTAATGGTCCCATTTGCGTCTCCTATAGGTCTGCCGATATTTAGGCACAATCACTCGCCGTGAGCAAATCTGGCCGCGGGCAGACGATATAGAGGATCAACCTGATCCGCGTTATGCTCTGCCCATTTAAGTCACGAGGGAACAACCATGCTTGAGCACATCACAATTGAACCGGAAACACCTGCTGATGCGAGCTTAATTTGGTTGCACGGCCTGGGCGCCGACGGGCACGACTTTGAACCCATTGTGCCTGAACTCGGCCTGTCTGATATTGCCATTCGCTACATCTTTCCGCATGCGCCAATTCGCCCAGTCTCCATTAACAATGGCGACGAGATGCGCGCTTGGTATGACTTTCAATTTCATTCAGAGCGCGGCAGCTCGGATGATGTCCAAGCATCCGCCGATCAAATTCGACTGATTATCGATCAACAACTTGACGCGGGGATCCAGGGTCACCGGATCATCCTAGCGGGATTTTCACAAGGCGGCGTCATTGCCTTACACACAGCGCTCCGGCTTCAACACCGCCTGGCCGGCGTGATTGCGATCTCCACTTACCTGCACGACCCCCAGGGCCTCGAGACTGAACGTCACGACGAAAACCTCGCGCTTCCGATTTTCATGGGGCATGGCCAGGGCGATCCAATGATACCGATCATGAGAGCCGCCACCGCCAGAGAAAATCTGATCCGGTTGGGCTATGACGTCACCTGGCAGGACTACCCGATGGCACACCAAGTGTGCCTCGAGGAGATTGAAGACATCGCGATCTTTATTCGGCGGATACTGTGAAATTAAAAGTTCAATCTTCCAAGGATTGGTTGCAATGCGTACTCGCAGATTTTGAAACCTTCCTGCAAGATCATGCTGCCAATGAACGTAAAGCCTCTTCTATGGCCATGTCGATGGTGACTCATTATCCAGATCGCACGCAATTGACTCGGGCAATGATCGACTTAGCGCTCGAAGAGTTAAACCACTTCAGGCAAGTCTATCGACTCATCGAGGCGCGAGGGTCCAACCTTACGGCCGACGTTAAAGACCACTACGTCAATGCTCTTAGGCAACACCTACGCAAGCCCAGCCATGAGTACTTTCTCGATCGGCTGCTCTCTGCTGCGGTGATAGAAGCCCGGGGGGCTGAGCGGTTCGAGATGATCGGCAATGCGCTGGATGACACAAAACTTGCGAACTTCTACCAAACCCTTGCGCGCAGCGAATCTCAGCATCATCAGATGTTTCTAGATCTTGCCCTGACCTACTTTGACCCAAGCGAGGTTGAGACGCGATTAGAATTCTGGTTAACCGAAGAAGCCGCGGTGCTTACCGCACTTCCGATTAGACCGCGCTTGCATTAGTTCTGCGTGTTCAGTCACCGACAACAATCAACCATTGACCAATACCTGCGCAGTATTCGGAACCTGATGGGGTTGAAATCACGCTACACCGCCAATTCTCTCAGGTCCTCGTGATTCCGGCCTATTCGGAACGGCCCGCAACCCTCACCCGGCTATGGGCTGAAATGCCAACCGATAGCTTACTGATTCTTGTGATTAATGCCCCAGCCCTGCATCCAAAAACCCTTGCATTGCTGGCGCATTTTGAGGGCTATTGCACACGGCCAGGCCCCCAAGCGCTCTGGCAAACCAGCCTTCACAAAGACAAAGCTGGCTTACTCGTGATTAACCGGTGTTATCCTCGTGCGCTCATCCCCGAGCAACAGGGCGTCGGTTTAGCGCGCAAGATCGGCGCTGATATTGCTTTGAAACTGATCAATGACGGCACTGTTCAAAGTCCGATTATTCACTCAACCGATGCCGATGCGCGCTTGCCCAAAGATTACTTTACCCAAATCCAACCCAGTGATGCGGCCGGCTGGGTTTACGCCTACCGGCACCGGTTACCGGCGCCCGAGCATCTCAAAACCGCGATGCGCTTGTACGAATTGAAATTGAGTCACTTCACAGGTGGGCTGAGATGGGCCGGTTCCCGTTTTGGTCATGCCAGCCTCGGCTCAATCATTGCCATTAACGCCGTCGCCTATGCCCAGGTGCGCGGCTTTCCAAAACGTGCCACGGGCGAGGATTTTTACTTACTCAATAAATTGGCGAAAATTGGCCCCATTATCCGGCTTCAAGGCGGCCGGGTCGTGTTGTCGCCCCGACTCTCTCAACGCGTGCCCATCGGCACCGGCACGGGGGTTCGCGCGCTTATTGATCAAAATTTAGAAAAAACCGCCCTATTTTATAATCCAGAGACATTTGCGCATCTACAATTACTGCTCACCACCTTAACCACCGCCGAAACAACGGCCGCAATTGAGGCTGTTTCGGACCCCAAAATTCAAAGTTACTTTACCAACAGTAACTGCCTAAGCACCTTTCGAAAACTCGAAGCCAACGCCGGACGAAAAACCCACTTTCAACGCGCCTTACTGAATTGGTTTGATGGGTTTCAGCAGCTCAAGTTTATCCACCATCTACGAGATCTTGACCTGCCCGATGTCACCCTAGCCCGGGTCCTGCAGGCGCCTTGGTTTCAATCGCCCCATGCATTGGACATCCGCCGCGACCGGCTCGAGAAGATCCGGGATCTCGCGTAAACCCCTAGTTTCAACGCATTTCTCAAGATAAGGCTTCTATTGCCGGCCATCCGTCGTGATATCATTAGATCTCGACAGGACAGCCTTATGTTTAAAATTTTCATCGATGGTCAAAACGGCACCACGGGCCTGCAAATCAAGGACCGCTTGGCCGAGCGCGGCGATATCGAGCTCATCGAGCTGTTGGATGCTGAGCGCAAAACCGATGCAGCAAAACGGGCAGCCCTGGATGCTGCAGACGTTGCGATTTTATGTTTACCCGATGACGCGGCACGTCAAACGGCAGCGCTTGCAAAAAAAACGCGCTTAATTGACGCCAGCACCGCCCATCGAACCCATCCAGACTGGACCTATGGCCTGCCAGAACTATGCCCTGAGCAACGTCGCAAAATTCAAACCGCACAGCGCGTCAGCAACCCGGGCTGCTATCCTACGGGGTTCATCTTGCTCGTGCGGCCCCTGATTGCACTGGGCCTATTAAAACCTGAACAGGCGATATTCGTCAGCGCGTTGAGCGGGTACTCTGGCGGCGGTAAGGCCATGATCAAAGATTACCAAGATCAATCCCAGACAGCGTGCAGACCCTATGGCCTGACACTCAAGCACAAACACTTGGCTGAGATGACGCAATTTGCAAGCCTTCAGAATGATCCGGTCTTCCTGCCTCATGTCGGTGACTTTTACCAAGGGATGTTGGTCGAAATTGGTTTGACGTCAAATCACTTCGCAAAACCCATCAGCGCCGCAAGCATTACGGAACATTGGCAGCGCTTTTATCACAATGAGCCCAACATCCAGGTGCAAGAACCCAATCACACCGCCGGTTTAGACGGGAATTTTCTAGAACCCCAGGCCTGCAATGGCACCAACCGAGTCGACCTCTTCGCCTTTGGTGATGAGCAGCAAAGCTTGCTCATAGCCCGCTTGGATAATCTTGGCAAAGGGGCTGCCGGTGCCGCCGTTCAAAACTTAAACCTCATGCTGGGCATCGACGAGCAAACTGGCTTGTCAGCTCAAGATACGCACCCAAGGATTAACCCATGACCACGTCGATCGACGCGCAATACGAACAATATTTAAACGCTGGCCTCACGCTGGATTTGACCCGAGGCAAGCCCTGCTCCGATCAGCTTGATCTCAGCTGCGCCTTGGAGGATATGATCGGTGGTAACTTTAAGACAACCGATGGCATCGATGCCCGCAATTATGGCGGCCTGCTGGGGATACCCGAGGCACGTGCCCTGGGCGGCACATTGCTTGACGTTGATCCCAAGTACATCATGGCCGGCGGCAACAGCAGCCTCACACTCATGTATCAATTCCTGGTTTGGCGACTCAAGGCCTGGCAGGCAAATAACCCGTCGCAGACATTCAAATTTATTTGCGTGGTGCCGGGCTATGATCGTCACTTTACGATCTGTGAGCACTTGGGCATTGAAATGCTCTCAGTGGGCTTCGACAATGCAGGCCCCAACATGACCGAAATCGAGGCGCTCGTCCGCCAAGATCAAAATATCAAAGGCATCTGGTGCGTGCCAAAGCACAGCAACCCAACTGGACACACTTATAGCGAGGCAACCGTCAAGCGGCTCGCAAACTTGCCAAATCTTGCAAGCAAAGACTTTGTCCTAATGTGGGATAACGCTTATGCGGCACACGATTTAGACCCCCAAACGATGCCCCTTAGCAACATCATGGCGCACGCTCAAGACGCTGAAACAGCAGATCAAATTGCCCTCTTTGCATCAACATCCAAGATTACCTTTGCCGGTGCTGGGCTCGCATTTTGCGGCTTAAGCGAGCCGATGTTAAAGGGATTCGAGACCTTTCTCACGCCGCAAATGATTGGTTTTGATAAGGTAAATCAACTGAGACATGCCCGTCTGCTGAAAGATCCAAACGACATTGCAAGGCATATGACGGCGCACCGAGCGATCCTGGCGCCAAAATTCAAGCGGGTCCAGGAAAAATTGACGCCACTGGCCGAGACAGACTTAGCCACTTGGAGTCAACCCGGCGGCGGTTACTTCGTTTCCTTAGATTTGAAAACCGCCAGCGCGACGGCCGTTATCGCGTTAGCCAATGCCGCGGGTGTAAAGCTTACCCCCGCTGGTGCAACCTTTCCTTATGGG
>JGI20157J14317_10003847_pt1 | contig 11819 bp, 10 predicted proteins | sample COG_07_FD_14317 | JGI IMG/M metagenome (IMG submission 14317)
ATGTCATCTTTTACAAAGCGTTTTAGAAACTGCCCCGCCGTTATAGAACCCGCCGCCCGTCCACCAACATTTTTCATATCTGCAATACGCGATTTCAACTGTTTATCGTAAGCTTGTGTCAAGGGCATCCGCCAAGCCCCCTCTCCTTCTGCTGTAGCAGCGTCAATAAATTGATCAGATAACTTGTCATTATTGGAAAATACCCCCGCCATCTCATGACCTAAACCAATAATAATTGCTCCGGTTAAGGTAGCGAGATCGATCATTCCAGAAGGCATAAACCGCTCCTGAGTATACCATAAAATATCAGCGAGGACGAGCCTGCCCTCAGCGTCAGTATTAATCACCTCAACTGTATCACCTTTCATTGATTTGATCACATCACCTGGCCTGGTTGCGTTGCCAGATGGCATATTTTCTACAAGGCCCACCACTCCAACTACGTTAGCTTTCGCCTCCCGAAGAGCAAGTGCCTTCATTGCGCCAGCGACAACGCCAGCACCCCCCATATCCATTGTCATATCTTCCATGCCTGCCGCAGGCTTTAAGGAAATCCCACCCGTATCGAACACTACACCTTTACCTACAAGGGCAAACGGCGCTTCCTTCCCTCCACCGTTCCAATGCATGACTACAACCTTAGAAGGACTATCCGAGCCTTGTCCCACACAGAGCAAGGTTCGCATCCCTAATTTCATCAGTTCTTGTTCGTCTAGTACTTCAACTTTGATGCCGAGTTCAGAGAGTGCTGATAACTGTTCAGCAAATGAAGTTGTTGTAAGGACATTTGCAGGCGCATTTATAAGGTCACGGGTAAAGAACACACCATCAACAACCGCAAGCTTTTGGTTTATTTTATCGACGTGGTCTTCAACAGATTGAACCATAACTTGCAAATTAAAAGTAGTAATCTTGGTGTTTGTCTTCTGATCAAGGTAATTATAATTGCGCAGTGCAAGTCCCTCCACCAGATTAGCGGCTTTTTCGAACTCACCACTTAAGATTAAAATATCTTTGCATTCAACCGCTTTTGCAATTTCAACGCCACAGGCGCTCACCTCATCAACTCCAGAGCCTTGATTTAATTTTGCAATAGCCAGGCCTTGGGCCTTTAAGCCTGCTGGGTATGAAAGCAAAAGCACTTTCCCTAACGCTAGGCTTTGGAATTCGTCTGATGCCAGGGCTCTATCAAGACCGCCCGTCATTAGTTTGTTGATTTGACGACCCAAAACCTCCAACTTTCCATCCTCATCAACCAAAATTACAAGCTGGCCCTCATAATTCATTAAAGCATCAAAATTCATTTCGATAACTGAAGTTTTTGGTAGCGGTGTCATTTACTGTTCCTTTTAAAATCTCATTGGCGAACCCTAACCTTTGTTAATATTATTGACCAGATTCCTATTTCTGTTTTAACCAAATTCAGTTATCGATGTGTTAATAATTCACCAGGAGAAATGATGTCACACATCAACAACTACATCTTAAAGCAATTGCTAACACTGTTTGGTTTTTTTGCTTTAGTCTTGGTGTTGATATATTGGATCAATCGAGCCGTGAGATTGTTTGATGAATTAATTGCAAATGGACAATCAGCAATAGTATTTTTGGAATTCACCTCACTAACCCTTCCATGGATGATTTCTATAATTACCCCCGCGGCAGGTTTTGCAGCGGCAGTTTATGTAATAAACCGTTTGTCGTCTGACGGTGAACTCGTAATACTAAAAAACTCTGGTCAATCAACCCAAGCTATATCACTACCTGTTTGGGTATTTGCATTGTTGATGGCTACAATGAACCTGGTGTTGAGTAACATTCTAGTACCTATCAGCCAACACCAATTACATGGGCGCCAACTAGAGGTAGCAGAAAACTTGACAGCCCGACTACTCACCGAAGGCAAGTTTTTGACACCAAGCGATGGCATTACTTTCTATTTAAAAGAAATGAACTCTGATGGGCAACTTGGATCTGTTTTTTTGAATGATACCTCTAACCCCAGAACAAACCTGACTTATACCGCGTCAAAAGCATTTCTGGTTAGGGCTGAAAATGGACCACGACTAGTCCTTATTGATGGTCTAATCCAAAGCTTTGACAACGAGACAAAACAGCTCACTGTGACAAAGTTTAATGATTTTGTCATAAATATTGGTGAATTAATAAGCCCAAACGTTACAAAAACAAAAAACATTACCCACTATACAAGTCTAGAAATTTCTAAGGAACTACTTCTGGGAAAGATACACCAAAGCGCCAGCATTCATGAAGCTTTGTTCACACTGAACCTCAGGATTTCAAGTCCTCTACTAGGCATTTTTGCTGTGTTGTTAGCTTATGCAGCTCTTTCGTCCGGCACCTTTAGTAGGTTTGGCCTCTGGCGACAAATCCTTGTCGCAGTTTTCTGGTTAATCTCTTTGAAGTTTATTGAAGGCCTATGCATTGATTACGTACGCCATGTAGGAAATTCTATCTGGGTACTTTATCTTCCACTCTTGTTTGGCTTTTTTGTATTTCAATCAGTTATATTTACTGTCGATAGGCCATGGCTTAAAACTCAAGGACCTTTGCTATGACATTGCATTTTTATTTTGCAAAAAGGTTTTTTGTTTCATTTTTAATTGTTGCTAGTGCATTTCTAGTATTAATATTTATGATAGATTTTATTGAGCATCTACGTAGCTTTCGAGGCCAAGATGTGGCTTTCGTCGAGATTTTAGAATTAGTCGCTTTAAACGTTCCCTCTAGCTTGCATCAAACCCTCCCACTTATGATGATTTTGTGCAGCATTATGCTATTTTTGAGTCTTTCAAAAAGCAATGAATTGGTTGTGACTCGCGCAGCAGGCCGGTCAGCGGTTCGCTCACTAATAGGTCCTATCACGGCAGCATTCTTGATTGGAGTTATTTCCATAATACTTCTCAATCCAATCGTCGCAGGAACAAAAAAACAATACGAAAATCGTACATCAGAGCTTTCTAATCTGCCGATCAACACTTCGTATCTATCGGCCAATGGACTATGGCTTCGTCAAGGGAATGAAACCACACAGACCGTTATTCATGCAGCTAACGCTAATCTTGATGGCACAAAGCTTTTTAACGTAATACTTCAAGACTTTAATCTTTCTGGAACAGCTATCAGACGGATTGCAGCAGAATCAGCATCTCTGGAAATTGGATATTGGCAATTAATAAATGCTAAGGAATGGCCGCTTGGACAAGGACAAAACCCCGAGGCTAACGTCGTTAGGCGATCAAATTACAAGCTTCCAACCGATCTTACAAAAAACCAAATACAAGATAGCTTTGCCACACCCGCATCCATACCAATCTGGCAATTACCTGCATTCATCCAACAACTTAAAAAAGCTGGTTTTTCTGCAAAACGCCACATTGTTTGGTTTCATATGGAAATAACACTTCCTATTTTTCTATCCGCAATTGTGATGATTGGGGCCGGTTGTACGATGCAACAAACTAGACAAGGAAAAACTAAACTGATGGTACTGATGGCTATTCTTTTTGGATTTTCTCTCTATTTCTTGCGAAATTTTGCGCAGATTTTGGGTGAAAATGGTCAGCTGCCAGAGGTTTGGACTGCCTGGATCCCACCTATGGCTGCTATAGGTCTTTCACTTGCATTCTTGTTGCATACTGAGGACGGTTGAGTGCGATTAAACTTAGCAATTATCTTTATTATGTTTAGCAGTCTCAGTACTGTAGCAGAAAATATTACAAATTTAATTGCGGATGAGATTAAAATAAATCAAGCGGGCGAACTGGTGGCCAGCGGTGCTGTGACCGTGTGGTATGAAGACCGTAAGGTCACTGCCAGCAGTATAACTTATGCCAGCAAAAATGATAAATTGATCATACGGGGACCCGTACGTATAATTGATAACCAATCTACTATGATTTTGGCTGATCAGGCTGAGCTATCTGAAGATCTAAAAGTAGGCATAATAAAAAGTGCTAAGATAATTCTGGGCTACCAAGTTCAAATAGCCGCTGCAAAAGTTTTACAAAAAGATGCTCGTTATTCAGAAGCTTTTAATATCGCAGCGACGTCGTGCCATGTTTGCCTTAACAAAACCCCACTTTGGCAAATTAGGGCTAGAAAAATTGTTCAGGATAAATTTGAAAAGCAAATCTATTTTGAACATGCGCAACTTAGAGTACTGGACATTCCAGTTTTCTATTTACCATTCATGCGCCTGCCAGATCCATCTTTAAAAAGAGCCACTGGCTTTTTGGCTCCAAAACTAAAAACCTCCAGTGTTTTGAATACTGGAATAAAAATTCCTTACTTTATTAGGTTAAATAAACATAAAGATTTTACGATAACGCCGTTTTACTCGCCTAAAACAAAAACAATAGAGTATCGTTATCGACAGGCGTACACTTCAGGCTTCATGCTGATTGAAGGAGCCCTCACTCGTGACGCTCTAATACCAAATAAAAATCGTGGATATATTCTCAGTGATACTAGTTTGATTTTACAAAATGGTTACAACCTAGGAATACAATTACAGGCCGTAAGTGACCCTTCTTACCTTTTTGAATATGATTTTGCGCAGCTTGATCGCCTTAATACTAAATTAGAGTTGTCACGTTCTATGCGATATCAAAATTCTGAAGTTAAGTTATCTAACTACCATTCACTGCGTGAAAATGAAAATAACGCCACCCAGCCAACCCTTGTCGCAGAAGGTGCAATAGAGAGCCGCTTAAATCCAGACATGATAAAGGGAGAAATTGGGCTAGAAGCTAATTTTTTGAAAAGCTACCGTTATTCAGACTTGAATAACGATGGCCCAGACTCTGATACTTTAGTTGACGGTTATGACACCACTCGTCTGTCACTTTTGTCAAATTGGGACCATGGCTGGGAAATAGCAAATGGAATAATTTTGCATTTTGAGAACGAGTTCGGACTGTCGCAATACTACGTCCAACAACACGCCGATATTGGACCCAAAGCAACGCGAATGTTTGGTGTCGGCGCCGTTGGGTTGCGGTGGCCATGGTATCGTATTAATTCAAATGGTGGAATTGGGNTTGTTGAACCACAAATACAGCTGGTACGCTCNGTATCCAGCAACTCAGCGGTGCCAAACGACGACAGCACACAAGTCGAATTTGATGAAGGGAATTTATTCCGGCTAAACCGTGCTCCAGGGTTGGATTTGATTGAAAATGGAAGCCGATTAAATGTTGGATTGGCGGGTTCGCAGTTTATGGACAGTGGCTCTAATTTAAGTTGGAAAATTGGTAGGGTATTACGATCCGAGGCATTATCGACATTCCCCTCAGGTTCTGGATTATCAAACTCAATTTCTGATTGGCTTTTAGCAACTAATTTTCAACAAAAAAATGGAATTGAATTAATTAATCGAGCACTGATAGCATCTGATGGAGTAGTTACTAAATCCGAGACCAGTTTAAAGGTAAATAGAAATCAACACCAAATTAGGGCCACTCATGTTGAATTAACCAAAGACTCAAATATCTCACAAAATCAATCACTTAGCTCAGTGACCTTAGAGTGGAACTATAATTTAAACTCTAATTGGCGATCTGACTCAAAATTTCAATTTGACTCTAACATTGGTCGCCTGTCCAAATTAGAGCTTGGTTTAAGATATGAAAATGAATGTGTAAATGTTGACTTATCAAGCTCCCGTAGTTTTTCCACGTCCAGTACCCTGATTGATAAGACTGATTTTACTTTAAGTGTTGAGTTAACTGGTTTTTCCTCTAGTGATAGAAAAAATGCCAAAAGTCACAAATGTGGTGTTTAATAAGACGAGGTCCATAATGCTCAAAATATTTGTGTCCTGGAGTTTGGTAGTATTTACTTTATTTAGCGTTCTTTCAAATAAACTTGCTGCTGAAGGTATTTTTGACACAATTATATCAGTTGATGGGGCAGCTATTACTAATTATGAATTAGAGCAACGTATCCTATTTTTTAGTTTTCTTAATGAACCAGGTGACACCCTTATTAGTTCTCGCCAAAGTTTAATTGATGACCGCCTGAAAATGGCCGCAGGGAGTAAAGACGGCTTTGCACTGACCCCTACAGAACTAGAAAACGCGATGTTAGATTTTGCAAAAAATTCCAATCAAAGTCTTGGTGGACTTCTTAACCTTCTAAACGAGGGAGGAGTTGATGCTGAAACATTTCGCGATTACGTAGAGGTTGGTGTTGTTTGGCGTGAAGTAGTACGCAAACGCTTCGGTTCGCAATCCCAGCCAACAGAATCTGAAATAGATCGAGCTTTGGCTGCTGAAAGAGCTGAAGGTGATATTAGTGTTTTATTAACAGAAATTGTATTACCAGCAGGTCCTAGCCAGTTAGAAGAAAGTCGAAAAATTGCCAGAGAGTTAGCCAAGATCACATCTATTGGTAGTTTTTCAGAAAAAGCAAAAAAACTGTCAGTTTCCAGTTCACGGGATAACGGTGGAAAAATTCCATGGAGAAACTTAAAAGACCTCCCGAACGGGCTACGTCAAATAATTGCAAGTCTCCGTCCCGGTCAGGTAGCAAAACCATTAGAAGTTCAAAATGCAATTGTATTATTTCACAAAATGCAATTGTATTATTTCAGTTGCGCGATGTTGAAGAATTGGGATTAAAAGCGCCAGAAATAATATCAATGAAGTTTGCAAAAATTACGGGCGTTAATTCTGTGTTAGATTTAGCGACAAAAACTGTAAACTCATGTAATGATCTCTATGGACTGGTAAAGTTGGATAAAGATGTAGTTCTAGAGATGTTAACTCAGCATCCAGATGAAATTGAACAAGCTACAGCGCTTCGCTTAAATAGATTAGACAGGCACGAAATGAGTATCTTTTCTGATAGTTCAGATAGTATCGGAAATATGATAATGCTTTGCGAAAGAAACTATACAACCTCAGCAGATATATCACGCAGTGAGGTTGCCAAAAATATTAGAGCAGCACGCCTCACCAATTTAGCGGAAGGATATTTGGCTGAATTACGCACCAATGCTACGGTAATATTTAAATGATTCTACGACCTCCTCTTGCGGTCACCTCTGGAGATCCTGCCGGAATTGGAATCGAAGTTTTTTTAGCAGCTCAAGAGGAAATAGGCGAAGAAATACCAATTGTTTGGTTTGGCGATAGCCAGCATTTGCCTAGAGAAAAATTATTCACTAGCTGGTCTCCAGAAAAACCAAAAGAATTAGCACCGGGACTTAACTTATATCAAATTGACTTTAAAAACCCGGCAGAGCCCGGCAATGGTGATCCAGGAAATGCCCTAGGGGTTATAAACGCAATTAAAACAGCAACTAATTTTGCAAAAGAAGGTAAAATCTCTGGCTTGTGTACAGCTCCTATTAATAAAAAAATTTTAAAAGAAGGTGCTAACTTTAATTTTTCAGGCCATACAGAATATTTAGCCCACCTTTGCGGCGTAAAAAACGCAGTGATGATGCTTAGTTGCCCGCAACTTAGGGTAGTTCCACTTACAATCCACATACCCATATCTGATGTTGTCAAAAATATAACAAAAAGTTTGTTTGAAAGGACTGTGGAAGTTATTCATTCTAGTTTGATACTGGATTTTGGAATTAAAAATCCTAAAATTTCAGTTGCTGGGCTTAATCCTCATGCAGTGAAGGGGGAAGTATTGGGAATGATGACATAGAGTATATTGGACCCTGGATCACCCAGCTTCAGTCTAAGGGCATTTCAATTTCTGGACCAAATCCCGCTGATACAATGTTCCACTTTAATGCCAGATCACAGTACGACGTTGCGCTATGTATGTATCATGATCAGGCTTTAATACCCTTAAAAACTTTAGATTTTTATGGTGGAACAAATATAACATTGGGGCTGCCAATAGTACGCACTTCACCTGATCACGGAACAGCGTTTGACATAGCAGGTCAGGGCATTGCAAACAAAAAATCGATGGTGGAGGCAATACGAGCTGCAGATTTGATAATCAAGACACGCCATAATGCAAATTGACTCTCTACCCCCTCTGCGTGAAGTCATTGCAAATCATAGGTTAGATGCACAAAGGTCTTTAGGACAAAATTTTATACTTGATCTTAATTTAACCGCAAAAATTGCACGGCTTGCGGGCGTTTTAAAAGGCCATGATATTCTGGAAGTAGGCCCTGGACCAGGTGGTTTGACCCGTGGCCTGTTAACAGAAGGCGCGCGTAAAGTTGTCGTACTTGAAAAAGATTCAAGATGCCTACCCGCTTTAAAAGAGATTGCTGATGTGTATGGCGATAAATTAGAAATATTTAATGTGGACGCACTTAATTTCAACGCGATTATCCATTTAAAAAAACCCGTCCGTATTGTCTGTAATCTACCATACAATATAGGCACAGAGTTACTGATACGTTGGCTTACGCCGACAGAATGGCCGCCCTTTTGGCACACTATGACTTTAATGTTTCAAAAAGAAGTCGCTGAACGAATAACGGCGCTACCAGGAACCAAATCATATGGCCGCCTTGCAATATTAAGTCAGTGGAAAACCGATGCTAAAATCGTGATGTCATTGCCCCCAGAGGTATTTTCACCGCCACCAAAAGTACATTCTGCCGTAGTACATTTTGAGGCTTTGACATCACCTCGTTTTCCTGCGCCCGCAAAGTTATTGTCATCTACCGTAGCTATGGCATTCAATCAACGCCGCAAGATGCTGCGCTCAAGCCTTAAATCTGCAGCGCCCAATATTGAGAAAATACTGCAAGACACTGGACTTAATCCGACAGCGCGCGCTGAAGAAGTTTCTCTTGAACAATTTTGTGCTCTTGCGAGGCAGCTGGCTGATTAGTAATATCTAATGCCCAGTTTCTTTCGCCTCTCCTGATGGGAGCGAGTGAGGACTAGATAAATCTTCGCTAACAACTTTTGCTGTTCGCCGCGGACGAGTTTTCTGAGGTGGGCTTTTTTCAGCATCAACATTTTCTAAATCTTGTTGCAATTCTGAAGTTGAAACACTGTCAACAATTGGGACCGCTGCCAGTCGCTCAGAAGTTCCCAAATTTGTAACTTCAGGAGTGTCCACAACAGGTTTATCATTTTCAACCCCATCTGCACGCTCACCTCGTTCGTGATCGCGTTGGGCCTGTTTTTCACGGTTCTCGCGACTCTCACGATCCTGCTGTTCCCGACGCAAGTCAATTTCACGTTGCGCGTCAGCTTGAAGGCGCATGTAGTGTTCAGCATGTTGTTGGAAGTTTTCAGCAGCAACCCGATCTCCTGAAAGCTGAGCGTCACGAGTTAGTTGTTGATATTTTTCAATAACCTGTTGTGGAGTACCACGAACTTTACCCTCTGGGCCGGAGCTATCAAACACGCGGTTCAACACATTGGCAGCAGATCGATTGTTATTATTACGGTTATTCTTCGAGCGAGGGCGCGGTTTTGAAGATCTCATATGATGTAATTAGCCTATTTGGCGAGTGACCCTTAAAGCGATAGCCCTGTTCGGTCATGTTGGGGTTAAATTAGTGACAAGCACTTTTGCTGTATCAACGTTTGCTTAAAAGCATGCCAGACAGAAATCAGCAAGTTAAAAATTAAAAATAATATAATTTATCTATTTATGGTCACTTTGAGCAACATGTTATCATACGGTCGCATCCATTTAAATCAGGCACTACCCGTATATCTTGAAATCCACTTGTATTAAGTATCTCTGCCACTAATGGCCCCTGGTCATACCCAATTTCAAAAACCAACCTAGCCCCCACAGCCATAAATTTTTGGGCACTCATTGCGATTTTTTTAAAGGAACCCAGCCCGTCTTCATTATCAGTCAAAGCCATCATTGGTTCCTTTAATACCTCCGGAGAAAGGCGTTCCAAGTGGTTAGGATGAATATACGGAGGGTTAGNNACAATTAAATCAAATTTCTGTTTTTCAACATTAGAAAACCAATTTGATAAAGAAAAATNNGCTCTATTCTGTAGATGCAAATTTTTTGCATTTTTTCTTGCAACTGCTATCGCCGCTTCAGATATATCTANCCCTAGCCCTTGGGCACTCAGATTTTTTGCTAATAANGAGAGCAATATACAACCAGAACCNGTTCCCAAATCAAGTACATTTTGACAACTTTCTTTCAGTGCCTCGACAACTAATAGCTCAGTTTCGGGACGTGGGTCGAGTACATCAGGTGTTACAAAAAAGCGATGCTCGAAAAAATCACGGTATCCCAAGATATGTGATACAGGTACGCGGCTTAGGCGTTTTTGGATTACCTCTCCAAATCTTTCTAATTGAGTTTTATCTAGAAAGTTACCGCCAAGTAGTGAAGCCTGGTGCGGGGCAACTTTCAATACTGAAGACATTAAAATACGTGCATCAAGATGAGCGCCTTCAATACCCGCCAAGGCAAGCTGGCGAGTTGCATCCAGAACCGCTGATCCAATAGTCTTTGTCATGCGCTTATTTCTGCCAACAGCTTAGCTTGCGCCTCGGCCGTTAGGGCATCAATAATTTCACCCAAATCACCATGAAGAATTTGATCCAAACGATATAATGTCAAACCGATCCTATGATCTGTCATTCTGCCTTGTGGAAAGTTGTAAGTTCGGATCCTTTCTGAACGGTCTCCAGACCCAACCTGAGATTTGCGGTCAGCAGACCGTTCGCCATCCACCCTCGCACGTTCCAAGTCGTAAAGTCGCGTCTTTAAGACTTGCATTGCAATTTCTCGGTTCCGGTGTTGGGATTTCTCAGAGCTAACTACAATTAATCCAGTAGGTAAGTGGGTAATTCGTACAGCAGAATCTGTTGTATTTACGTGTTGGCCCCCGGCACCGCTTGCTCGCATTGTGTCAATACGGATGTCGTTAGTTTCAATATGTATATCTACGTCCTCTGCCTCTGGCAAAACTGCAACGGTCGCGGCAGAAGTATGTACGCGCCCCCCACTTTCAGTAGTTGGAACACGCTGAACACGGTGAACACCAGATTCGTATTTTAGTTTTGCAAAAACACCAGCCCCCTTGATATTTACCACTAACTCTTTGAGCCCACCCAACTCAGTAGTTTGATTTTCCACCACTTGAAAAGTCCAACCTTGAGTTTCTACATAACGCTGATACATCCGCATCAAATCTCCAGCAAACAGGGCAGCTTCATCCCCACCGGTCCCAGGTCGGATTTCCATAATGACAGAACGCGCATCCGCCGCATCTTTTGGTAGAAGAGTAATTTGTAAATTATATTCTGCTTTTGGTAGAGCCGCCCGTAATATAGGCAACTCTTCTTTCGCCAGTTCTCGCATTTCTAAATCTTCTAACATTGCCTCAGCGTCAGCAATATTACGAACCAAACCTTGATAAGCCCTCACCTCTTCCACCACCGGCTTCAAATCAGAATACTCCTTAGCCAATTTCGCTATATCGCTAGATCCCTCAGCCATTTGAGCTTCCAAAAATTCAAATCGTTGTGTAATTTGGATTAATATATCTTCTGTTATCATACTCTAAGTTCACCTTTGTTTGGTTTTGGATCACGTGTATAGTTTGTTAGAGTTAACAAATTCGTGACCCAACCACGCCAAATTGCGTTTTTTGCTTGCACCCAAATCGTAGAATCCAATGATAAGTTGGCCCCGAACGTGAACCCAATCACCTTCTCGCCAAAGCTCTGTGATGTGAGGAAATCTCCAGGGCCAAGACCGCAAAACACCAATAATATATGCCTAATTGAAATAATTTGAAACCATAGTGGCAGCCAAATTTTATTTCTCAAATCATCAAAAAAAATGTCACTCCGTAAAATGTAGCACCCCCCCCA
>JGI20157J14317_10003855_pt1 | contig 11806 bp, 11 predicted proteins | sample COG_07_FD_14317 | JGI IMG/M metagenome (IMG submission 14317)
AAAATAAAATGATAGCTCTGCTTTATATTGTGGGAGTGTTTTTCATTTTACCCGGGCTACTTATATTCATAACTAATCAACTTTAATCGGTGAATAACATGTCAAATGATAATTTCGAATCTATATCTAATAAAAAATTAAAAAAGCTTATCAAGCAAACCAAAACAACACTTTCAGAACTTCAAGAAGAGTTGGATAAACGTAAGCTTGAAAAACGCCATGAAGAAATTGATCACCTAGAAGATCACATGGAAGAAGTTGAACATAATTTCTCAACCTTTATGACTTTCTTAAAAACTGTTTTAAAAGAGAATAAGTGATTAAGGCATCTCTAATTTATATCCTATGCCATATATCGAGTGGATCAGTTCAAGATCACCTGACGCTTCTTTAAGACGCTTACGTAATTTCTTTATATGGCTATCCATAGTTCGTTCATTAACAACTCGATAATCTGAATAAACTTGGTCAATCATTTGGGCGCGTGAATATATTCTTCCTGGTGACTTAGCCAGAAGCTGCAATATTGAAAACTCTATGGCTGTGAGTTCTATTGATTTTCCGCAAACAACACAGAGCATTTTTTCACAATCGAACATAAGGTATTGAAGTGAAATGGTAACACGCCTACCGATTAGAGGATTTCCATAATTAAAGTAGGAGAAGTGGGTTCGATTCCCAACAATACCACCACAATAAAGTCACATGCATTGAAAGTTTTTATAAATGATGTAGGGAAAGCTGTTTCATGCTTAAATACTTCAGCGGTAGGATTAGATGCAGTTGAAAAAGGCTATGAAAAGCCAGAGAGTTTAAATATATCTTGGAATCCTGAAGACAGAGAATCAGCTGCTAGAATTGCTAGAAAATTTATTATCGAAAGTACTTTAGTAAGAGTAACTGAGGCCTTCGGAGAATTTGCAAATAGTCTTGCAAGTCTCCCTAAATTCGCAACACTAAAAGAAAGTTGGCAGCGGGAAAATATAAAAAAAGCAGATAGATACGAACAATTAGCTAAATCAATAATGACCGAAAATACCGATAGTTTTCTAATAGCCGCAGTCTGCTTAATGGCAAATTGGAGAAATAAAATTGTCCACCCATCTTCTTCAAAAGCAACCATCTCAAAACTACAAATTCAAATATTCGAAAATAGTAGTTTAATAATTTTTGAAAAATATGCTGGTTTAAAAACTAAGAAACTAATAGAAGATTTTGAGAAGAATAAGCCAACGCTAAAAGATATAACATCATTAATATCAATGACTATTAACTTGGCAAGACAATTAGACAATGGGATAAATTATTCATCTTCTAAAGACGTGGAATCTTCCATCACACATTATAAACTCGATGGAGTAATAGAAAAAATCATTCGGGAAACTTCAAAAAATAAAGTGGAAGCTTCAATTCGAAGACTGTACGTCATCAGGGAAAGTTGGGTTTTTAAGTCTTTATAATAAGAGAGTATTCTGCTCCATCTGTTAATATTATGCGGCCATAGCTTTAATGTGCAAGCGTTTTCGTTTGGCCATTTGTTTTTAGTTTAATTTTGTTTCGCTTTTCCAGGATCACATTGCCGCGTCCTAGAAAGACATCTTCAGGTGTTAGGTTATTTATGCTCTCATGATATCTCCTTGTGTTGTAGTATTGAATAAATTCCTCAATGCGCTGTTTTAGCTCGCTGGGAAAGTAATAGTTTTCCAACAGTATCTGGTTTTTGAGGGAACGGTGCCATCTCTCAATCTTGCCTTGGGTCTGCGGATGATACGGTCTGCCACGAGTATGCTCCATATCGTGTTTGTCCAACCAATCGGCAAGCTCTGATGATATATAGGACGGACCATTATCACTGAGCAGACGCGGTCTGTTCTTCAATTTCACATTATCAAAGCCTGTTTTCTTGAGCGCTATCTCAAGCGTATCTGACGCATCTTTTGAGGTCATGCTCGTGCAAAGCTTCCAACTGAGGATATAACGGGAATAATCATCTAGTACCGTTGATAGGTAAAACCAGCCCCAGCCGATCACTTTAAAATAGGTGAAGTCGGTTTGCCAAAGCTGGTTCACAGCCGTTGTCGGGTTCTGGAACTTATCTGCCGCTTTCATAAGGATAAACGCCGGACTTGTAATGAGGCCTTCCGCTTTAAGAATACGGTATACACTGGCTTCAGAGATATAATAGCTCTGTGTTTCAGTGAAAGTAATGGAAAGTTCTCTGGGTGACACCTCCGTTTCTTTCAGAGCAAGTGTGATGATTTTATCTTTTACAGAAGTGGGTATTTTATTCCACACAGACTTGGCAATAGGCTTCCTGTCTTTTAAACCATCAATACCGTCTTCAAGATAACGATCATACCAATTGTACCAAGTGGAACGAGATATGCCCAATTGCTGTAATGTTCGCTTCAAGGGTAAGTGGCTGTTTTCAAAAAGCTGAATGATCTCAGTCTTTTCTGATGCTGAATATCTCATGTATCGTCTTCCCCATCCCCGATCACGCTTTTTTTGAGCAGACGGTTCTCAAGAACCTGCTCGGCAAGGGCTTCCTTCAGTTGGCGGGATTCAGTGCGCAGGCCTTTGACTTCTGTTGTATTGGCTTCACGCTCAGTATCACCCGACAGACGCTTCTTACCCGCTTCTAGAAAGTCTTTCGACCAACGATAATAAAGGTTTTGATTAATGCCTTCTATCCGATATAGCTCGGCTATGCTATGTTCACCGCGCAAGCCTTCAAGTACAATACGTATCTTTTCTTCTGAACCATAGTTCTTACGGGTTGCACGGCGTATATCTTTAACCGTCTTCTCNGCGCTTCCAGTTCTATTTGATTTGTTAGAGTGTTTACGTGTCATCTTCGTTCCTTCGTCATTACGATGAAACAAAAACACTCTCNTATGCAATACCCTTAATTAGTCCAACTTGGTCTGACGGGATACAATTTGGTTTATATATGATACAAGATAGTGAACTTTTCATCGCTGATTTTGCAAAAACGCCGGTTAATAAAGGGTTCGTTTTGTCTCGAATTTATAACCCTATTGCTCGATCATTCTTTAAAGAAAAATCATATAGAGAATTTATCAAAAACATCGGATTATTTACCTACTGGAAAAATAATAGTTTTCCTGTTTTTTGTTATGAAATTGATGACAATGATTTTGCCTGTGGTGAACCTTAAATAGTTATTCTAATTTCTTAATAACATTAAAAAGAACCTCTGCTCCAGCTTTCAAATCACTGACGTCAGTGTGCTCTTTCGGATTATGGCTAATGCCATCTTTTGATGGTACAAAAATCATGGCCGCCGGACATATCCGAGCCATCATTTGTGCATCATGTCCTGCACCTGAATTCATCTTCTTTACTGATAAGTTCATTTCCTTAGCAGTATTCATGACAATTTCTACAAGGTCTTGGTCGAATTTTACCGGTTCAAATCTTGCCAATTCTTCTGTCTCAATGATCACCCCTTCTTGGTCACAAATTTCTTTGATGGCTACCTTAAATAAATGTTCTGATTTTTTTAATTTTTCTTCATCAACATTTCTTAAATCAACCGTCATTTTTACTTCAGATGGGACGACATTGATTAAATTTGGCTTTGGAGTTATCACGCCAACAGTACCAACTTGAACACCACCGATTTCCTTTGTAATTTCTCGCACCTTTACGGCTAACATACTCGCTGCATATCCAGCATCAATGCGCATATTCATGGGTGTCGTGCCCGCATGGTTGGCTTGACCTTTAATCGTAAGAGACGTCCAGGAAATACCTTGCACATTTTCTACCGCACCAATTTTAACGTGCTCTTTTTCTAAAATCGGCCCCTGCTCAATATGTAATTCGATAAATGCTTTTGGTTTTATAACCCCACATTCTAAAGCGCCTAAATATCCTATTCTTTTAAGTTCATCTTTTAACTTTTTTCCATCGGCTGAAGTTGATTCATAGGCAGCTCTTAATGCCATTCCACCTGCATGAACTAGTGATCCCATCATATCGGGTTGAAATCTCGCGCCTTCCTCGTTGGTAAAAATCGCTACACATATATCATTTTTTGGCACTATTTTATGATCAATATATGTCTCAATGACCTCTAAACCCGCAAGAACCCCTAGACAACCATCAAGATGGCCGCCATTTCCAACAGTATCAATGTGTGACCCCATCATTATGGGAGTGTAGCGGTTTTCGCCTATTAAAGTTCCAAAAATATTACCAATTTTATCAATGGATACTTCTAAATTTAATTCTTCCATCCAACCACGAACCAGATCACGTCCGGCTTTATCTTCGTCCGTTAGCGCAAGCCTTCTTGCGCCACCCTCAGATGTACGCCCAACCTCAGAGAGTTTCTGAAGTCGGTCATTTAATCTATCAAAATTAATCTTCAAATTAGAACCTTAAGATGTCTTTAGTTGTGTGCCGTGGGCATCATGGCCAAACAGTTTCATCACCGTTCTTATGACAATAAATTGAACCAATAAAATCCCAAACACGATATAAGGTGACGGGTAAAACCCTGCGACTATGAAGGCAAGCATCGTCATCGCACCGTTGGTCGCCGCATAGGCAAACTGTGTTGATACATGGTCAATATGTGGACAATCAGCACCCATGGATGCTAGTACCGTAGTGTCAGATATAGGTGATGTATGATCACCAAATAATCCACCGCTTAAAATAGCAGCAATACTTAATATCATAGGAGCGCCCATTTCGTGAGCCATTGGAACTACAATAACTATAAGTATCGCAAATGTGCCATATGATGAACCTGTTGCAAATGACATCATTGCGCCAAGGAAGAAGACAATAAGTGGTAAAAAGCTAGGTTGAATTCGGTCCCCTATTAAGCTCGCAAGATAAGCCCCCGTTTTCATTTCGCTACATATGGAACTTAATGTCCAAGCAAGAAGCAACACAATACAAATGAAAACCATTTTCTGCATCCCTGCGACAAATGTATTGAGGCTTTCATTATAGGTAATATTGCCATTTTTTTTCATTAAATAAGCACACCCCATTGATGCAAAGATGTAAGCGAGAGTGATACCCGAGCGTACATGAACACTTTTAACACCATCAGTGACGGCAAAATAGCCAATGTAAATCGCCATTGTGCATAACATTAATCCTAAAGGTAGCAGAACCGTGATTAATTTTGGATCTTCTTTTTTCTCAGTCTCATCTACAGCTTCATCCTCTAATGTGCCATCGCGCAATGCTTGGTTATATCTATCTTGCGCCGCAGCCATGGGGCCAAAATCTCTTCCTGTGCTTAAAATCATTGGGATCGAAAGAAGCGCAAGAAACGCATAAAATTGGTATGGCCAAATGCTTAAAAGCACTTGAAAACTATCTTCGTTTATACCGACATCAGCATAAGCATTTTCAATCAGACCCATGATATAAACACCCCAGCCAACAAAGGGGATCAATATACATATTGGCGATGCTGTCGTATCGATAATAAAGGCAAGCTTTTCACGGCAAATTTTAAGTTCACGAAATACAGGTTTAAAAAGTGGCCCGACAATTAATGCGTTGCCACTATCAGAGAAAAAGACGCTTAAACCTGTTGCCCATGCAGCCATTTGCGCCTTTGCAGGGTTACCAATAAATTTGACCATCACTGTTGCAAAAGCGCGCGCGCCGCCTGATTTATCAAGCATATAAATAAAGCCGCCGATAGATAACGTCACCACAAGCACTTGATTGTTCGATGAAACCGAAAGCTGCGGGAAAGCATGCGTTTCCACAAATTCAGCGATCGCAAGAAATGGATTATAATTTGATAAAACCAATGCCCCACTAAAAGCACCCAGAGTAAGGGAGAAAATGATATTTCTTGTATAAACGGCTAACACAATGCTTAGTGCTGGTGGCAAAATCGATAAAATACCATAATCTTCCATAAAATTTCCCTATATATTTTTCTTATACGTTAGATGATGTAACTTCGAATTACAAATCCCTATTCCCCAAAGCGGTTCATCACAAATCGAATAGCAAAATATTGCAGTACCAACATCACTAATATGACATAAGGCGTTTGATAAATAGCAAGCAATATAAAGGCAGATATTGTCATAATGCCCGTTAATAATGCATAGGGGAATTGCGTGGTTACATGATTAATGTGCGGGCAGTCGGCACCCATTGAAGCAAGAACCGTTGTATCAGAAATGGGGGATGTATGGTCACCAAAAAGCCCACCACTTAATATTGCTGCAATCGTCAAGACCAGATCAGCACCAAGTATATGCGCTACCGGTAAAGTCGTCGCCATTAAAATAGCAAAAGTTCCAAATGAAGATCCCGTCGCAAAAGACATCATCGCACCTAAGAAAAATACGACAATTGGGAAAAACGCAGGATTTAAACTATCCCCTATTAATGTCGCCAAATATGGTCCCGTTTCAAGTTCACGACAAATGGAGCTTAAAGCCCAAGCAAGTGCCAATATTGCACCGACTTGCATTAAATTTCCCATCCCTTTAAAGAAGCTGTTCATCGCTTCATTATATGATTTTCCTTGAAATTTCTTCATCACATATGCGCATCCCATTGATGCAAAAATATAAGATAAACAAAGCCCCGCATTGACATGAATACTTTTAACGCCTTCGGTTAAAGCATAATACCCAAGCACGCCGCCAAGAAAAGCGATCATGATGGCAAAAGGAAGAATTACGACGATTAGCTTGGGATCATCTTCCGTTTTGATCTCTTCAATTTCCGTTCGGATTTCTTCTTCATATTTTTTTTGCGCTGCACGCATAGGGCCAAAATCTTTACCGGTACTAATGACCATTGGCACTGCAAACAATGCTAAGAATGCATAAAATTGATATGGCCAAACATTCAGTAAAACCGTAAAGGCGTCTTCTTCTATTCCCATTGTCGCATATGAATTTTCAATCAGCGACATGATATATACACCCCAGCTTGCAACCGGGATTAGGATCACGACGGGTGCAGCAGTGGTATCAATAATATAAGCTAACTTTTCACGGCAAATCTTTAGTTCACGAAAAACAGGGCGAAAAAGCGGCCCAACAATAAGAGAGTTGGCCGTATCACTAAAAAAGACACTAATCCCTGAAGCCCATGTGGCCAGTTGCCCTTTTCGCGGGCTAGAGACATATCGAACAATAGCCGCAGAAAAAGCGCGTGCGCCACCACTTTCTTCAAGCATTCTTACAAATCCACCAATGATAAGAGTGATCATGATGACTTGAGAATTACTAGGACTTGCTACCTGAACAAAAATATGGTCCCTCATTAAACTGACGGGGGCAAAAAACGGATTAAAACCACCCAATATAAGCGTACCACTTAACCCACCAATTGCTAAGGAAACAATCACATTTCGTGTGTAAACCGCTAAAAATATACTTAATGCAGGCGGAATAACCGACAGTATCCCATAGCTTTCCATTGTTCCTCTCCCATTTTCCTTCTAGCGTAAAGATTGAAGGGATGAGGTCAAGAAAGAAATAATTTGATTATTTTGAATATCCATAAAAAAAGGCGCCCTCAAGGACGCCTTGATAAAAAACTGATGACAATTTATTCCAACTCATCATTTTCAACGGCGGATGTCCATGAGGTTTGTGCCACACAATCAAGCTCTTCAATCGCATTAACCGTTTCACGGGCCTTGTTTTCGCTTTCATTAAGCAGCGTTGTTAATCGTTCTTCGGCAAAGTTAATATTTTCGTGAACAGGGGAAGGAACAGGCTCAGGGTTTTCACCAACGAGTTCGTTATCAGCATCAGAAATATTTTTAAGGTGCACGTCTTCAAAATACGGTTCTTTTCGTATTTCTTTACGCACTAAATCGTGTACTGTTTCGCCTTCTGCCTTATCAGGTTTTGATAAAAACTCTTTTATCTTATCAAATGCTATCATGTTCAAATCCCCAAAGATTATTTAAATTAAGACAATAACAGTAGCGAAAAACCTTAAAGAACTTCTTACGATTTATGGTTAACAAAAAGTAACCATAAAAAAAGAGCGCCAGAAAAGCGCTCTTTTTAATTCATTATTCGATTAACTTATTCACTTGCAAGGATAATTTTATCTCTATTCTTAAAATAAGCATCATTAAACGCAGCGACCGGGCCACTTAAAATCGCTTCATATTCAGGCTTAAGCGCCATCCAGCGATCATTTATATGTGAAAAACGGTCACGCATACGTTGGTTCATTGGGGGAACAATATTATCAACAATGCGGTATATATCCTGCATATCCGCAAATACCATATCCGGCCAGTTAAGCGTATCTTGGAAATAAGTCCGGTCAACGGAAACAACCTTCGCTTCCCATGCATCAACCGCATCAACGATATCCTGAGCGAGCTTTTTAAGCTCTTCACTATTGGCATCATCTTTCGATTGAGTTTCAGCTTGATTGCGAGCGTCACGGGCCGTTTTAATGCTATCGGTAATATCACGAAGGGACGCATCAATCTGATCCGTCAGATCATATTTTTCCATGAGCTGCGCGTTTGTTACTTCAATACGCGGATCATACTGAACCGTTAATGGCTGTTCCATCACTTCACCATCAAAACTTAAACGAACCGTATAATCACTAGGGCGCTGTTTCGCACCACCCGTGATATTATCACCACCGCCGGATAAAACATACAGATCTTTAATTTCCGAATAATTTTCACCGCGGTAATCCCACATTGCTTTGTTAAGTCCTTTATTCGCCGGAAGCTTATAAGCACTTTCCGAACCACCGCCGTCACGATTTTTCGCATCTGATTCAAGTGTGCGAACAACATTGCCGCTACCATCCAGAATTTCCATTTTTAATGGCTTTTCTGAAAGGTCATATTCATCACCAAGTGTGTAATAAATAACCGCTTGCATTGTCATATTTCCGACACGCGCATCATAGGCCGTCGCTGGCGCATAAAGATAGGCCGCATCTTCATCGCGTTCTTCTGCCTCTTGACGAAGCGGGCTAATATCATCCAGCACCCAGAAAGCACGTCCCTGTGTTGAAATCGCAAGATCGGAACCATTCACCTGAATATCGGTAACCGGAACTGTTGGCAGGTTTTGTTGATAGGCTTGCCAACTATCACCACCATCAACAGAAATATACATACCTGTTTCCGTCCCCGCATAAAGAAGGCCTGGACGAACGGGATCTTCACGAACGACACGGACAAATGAACCGTCCGGAATACCGTCCGCAATCATTTTCCAACTGCGGCCATTATTGGTGGTTTTATAAATATACGGCTTATGATCATCATATTTATAGCGCGGTGTCGTGATATAAATCGTATTTGGATCATGCGGTGAAATTTCAATTGAATTCACCATTCCGTCTTTGTTGCCTGATGGGGTTACGTCTTCCCATGTGGCGCCGCCGTCTTCGGTTTTGGATAGCATGCCGTCATCGGAACCCGCCCAAATTACATTAGCATCATATGGACTTTCCGTCACCGCAAGCAGCGCATTATAACTATCCGTTACTTCACGTGTAATCGTATCTGGATGAGTTTGCTGATATTCAGTTTGATTTTTGGTGAGGTCAGGACTGATGTCCGTCCATGTAACACCACGGTCATCGGATTTATGGATCACATTACTGGCGTGATAAATCACTTCCGGATTATGCGCGGATAAAAGTACCGGCGCATTCCATTTCCAGCGATAACGACGTTCATTGGGGTTAACACCAAACCCGAGTTCACGGTATGGCTCCACATTACGGCGTATACCCGTGTCACTATCATATTCATTAAGCTGTCCAAGGTAACATCCACCATACATATAACGCGGGTCATCCTTATTCATGGCCACATGGGCATTTTCACAGCCCGCCACCGCGATATAGGCATCTTCGCCCATATCACCTGATACACCCTTACTGGCGATACCAACTGATGAATTATCCTGTTGCCCACTAAACATACGGAATGGGAAACTGTTATCTGTATTCACCCTGTAAAATTGCGCCGTTGGTTGGTTATGAATGGATGACCATGTTTTACCACCGTCAAATGTCACCGTTGCACCACCATCATTACCGTTGATCATATTCAAACTGTTGCTTGGGTTAATCCAGTGACTATGATGATCACCATGCGGTGTCGTAATACGGTCAAAGGTTTTACCGCCGTCTGTTGATCGGTACATTGGTGCGTTTAATGTATAAATTGTATCCGCATCATTGGGATCCGCATAAATATGCATATAATACCATGAACGGGAAATCAGCTGACGATTACTGGTCACCTGTGACCAGTTTTCACCGCCATCGGTTGATTTATAAAGGCCACTTTTTTCACCGGTTTTTTCATCATCGCCCGCTTCCACAAGCGCATAAAGAAGCCCTTCTTGTGCGCCTGATGGTGCGATACCGATTTTACCGAGGTAATCCGGCAGACCATTATTAATGGCTTGCCATGTTTCACCACCATCCATGGATTTATGAATGCCACTGCCCGGGCCACCACTGCGCATACCCCATGGATTGCGATTTTGATCCCACATGGACGCATAAATAATCCGCGGGTTATTGGGATCGGCTTTCATATCCACACCGCCCGATGTTTCATTGGTAAATAGTTTTCTTTCCCAATTTTCACCGCCATCGGTTGTTTTATAAATGCCGCGCATTTCGGTCGGCTCCCATGGGCTGCCTTGCACGGATACAAGGATCGTGTCCGGATCATTCGGCATCACAATCACTTCTGAAATCTGACGCGCTTCTTTAAGGCCGATATGTTTCCAATTTTTACCTGCATCCGTGGATAAATAAACACCATCACCATAACTTGATGCCACATGGCGATATGGACTTTCGCCCATGCCGACAACGACCACATTAGGATCGGTTTTGGACACGGTTACGGAACCAACGGACGCCGTCCCGAACGTGCCATCATCAACGGGTTCCCACGTATGGCCCGCATTTGTGGTTTTAAATACACCACCGGTTGAGCCCATATAATATGTTTGATTATCGCCCACAACGCCTGTCACCGTGGTCACACGACCACCGCGATATGGCCCGACAAGACGATATTCCATTGCTTTTAAATTATCTTCGTTGATGACCCCGTCAACCGCACTCGCCGGAGACGTCATAAGCCCCACCCCGACAATTCCAGTCATACAATATGTCAATAAATTGGATTTAAGCTTAAAACCCATAGGTTCCTCCCGTTTTTTTGTGATTCTGATTCTTATGCGATGAGCTTAATCGGTGATTAGAAGGTTGGCAATGAATTTGAAAATGAGTCTATTTCAATTGCCTCATTAGTTCCCAAATAATCTTATCAATTTTCCCGTAATTTTCATCAAAAATGGATGACTTTTACACAGCTGTAGAAAAGCATACTGTTTAGCTTCCCTTTTTTCATCTAAATCTTTTTCAGAAGAATGTTTAAATTTATGATGACCAACTTCGCGGTAAAAAGATGATTCAATATTAAACATAAACAGCCAAGCGAAAGGATTAATAAAAGAAATTGATGTATCCCAACCAATTATTATTTTACATAAGATTGGCGTATAATCTGCATAGCCGTAATTTCGAGGGACGATATAAAGTTTACTTAAATTATCAAGGTCTTTTTTTGATATTATAGATAGCCATTTTTCTAATTTACGAATGACAAAGGAATAATTTTTAATTTCATTAGAAATGAATATTTCAACATTACACTTTTCAAAAAGATAAAAATTGTCATTTGTAAAATTAGTGATTGCTGAGATGCGCCTATTCACCTCAAGACTTGCACCCACATCATTTATTTTTT
>JGI20157J14317_10003859_pt1 | contig 11800 bp, 13 predicted proteins | sample COG_07_FD_14317 | JGI IMG/M metagenome (IMG submission 14317)
GGATGAAAGCAGTAAAAAAGACTAAAGACAATACTGGGTAAAAAAAAGTATTTACTCATTACGCGAAAAAGAGATTAGCATTTCCTTAAATGAAATAAAAAAGAGAAAAACCGGACAAAAAAAAGCGCCGGGCGGTAGATTGGCGGGAACCGCCCGGCGCGGGTGTGGTGGATGGGAAATTAAAGTTATTAATGTGAATAAATTTCCTATTGGACGCAATACAAAATTTCGTTGGTTCGAATGAAGAGTTCTGAACCGGCGATTGCAATCGAAGATCGAGTATTATCATCATAACTGCCACCCATCTCAGCGAGGTGGAGAATTTTGCCATTCATCGCTGATATAACAAGTACATCTCCGTTATGGTTCATTGTATAAATCTTCCCATCTCCAGCACTAGGAGAAGAACGCCATTTGTATTTCCCGGGTAATTCTAAACTCCACTCAATCTTTCCAGTCTGAGGGTTCACTCTAGATAAATTTTTCTTCAAATCACTTAGAATAAAAAACTTCCCTTTGTAAAACAAAGGGGTTGGAACGTCAGATGTTAGGGTAGGATTATCTTTTGTCTCCCATACCATTCCCGAAGAACCCGAGTGATTACCTTTTAACCCCAATTTAACCGCAAAAACTGGAGCACGCTTGGGTGCACAGACTAAAACTACACCACCACCAACTACAGGAGAAGGAACCAGTCGCCACCATTGTTCTTTATGATTGGGGTTCCATGTTCCCCAGCGCCACAACTCTTTCCCTGTGGAAAAATCATGGCCTGTTAGCACATCCCCACCAGCGACAAGTAACTCATTACCATGGGGTATAATCGTACCAAAAGATTCGAGGGATTCTTTCTTGGCTTTAGATGGTCTGTTATGTTTCCATATGGTTTTACCGTTTGAAGAATCCATGCAGAGTAAAAACGATTTCGCTCCTTCTTTTCCCCTTCCATGTGTCTGCTCGTCTCGTTGAAGAACGGGAAGAAAGAGTTTCCCCTTGTGTAAAGTAGGAGATGAAGAAAATGTCCATTGAAAGCAGAAGTCACCGTAGTCCTTTTGAATATTTCTCCTCCATTCCTCTGAACCATTCATTAAATAAGAAACGAGATCTCCATTTCCGAAAAAATAGATAACCCTAGTTCCATCAGTTACAGGGGATGGACTTGCATAGTTCGAGCGAGAATCAAGCTGATAATCAAAGCCGTCATTATTCCCAGGTCTGTAGCCTGATCCAGCATTATTTTCCCAAATTAATTTTCCTGAATCACGATTTAGACAGAGAGCTAATAACTCACCCTTCCCGGATTTTTCATCGCTTACCTTTATAGATGAAATAAAAACGAACTGATCATTTATGATAGGTGTACCTGCAGATGGACCCGGTAAATCACACTTCCATTTTATGTTCGTATTCGAATCAAATTTTGTTGGCAAAGATTCCTTCGTATCTGAAGAGCCATTATAATTTGGACCTCTCCAGTTATTCCATTCCTGGGCAAAAGATACGGAACATAAAAGAGATAGATTTAAAAATAATAATTTGTAAATTTTCATATAGTATAACTTAAAGAATCGAACTGATTAACTTCGAGCCAAAAAGCTTAAAATCTTAAAAAATGATTGGGGATCAGTAATACCATAGTTTGAAAAAAAGTACCTGTTGCATGAAGGATAGCTAATCAAAGCTTATTTTAATTCGTTAAAACTTTCGATCTCTTCAGACTGCTCCAATTTTCTTTCTCTTAAATCATCCTCCATCCAATCCACTAGATCACTCATTCCTTTTACCGATAGTTCATTACTGTTTTTTTGCTCAAATTCTTCTTTAAAATCATTCTCAACTTCTTTTTCAATGGCATCAAAATCTCTTGCTTTCGAACTCCGATTTCCTCGATAAGCAAAGTAGCATATTAAAATGACAACACATAAAGATAAAAAAAGATCCATTAAATAAAGCCCTTCGGGCAGAATCGATTAAGGATTTTGTGAAGAGATAGAACTGCGAATCAATTTTGACAAATTGCCAAGGGATTCACTCAATGCCCAAACTTCGTCTTTTACTGACGAGTCTGCTTGCTCGGTAGAATCTATTACTAAAAGGGTATCGATTTTGTCATTTTGTAATGGGTATGTACCATTTTTAAAATTCAAATTAAATATTTCCCAAGAAACCTCTATTTGAATTTTATTTTTAGAGACACGCTCGAAGCGCAGAATCGTAATATTGATTTCCCATTCAGTACCAATTTTTTTTCTATTCGGATAAACAGAATAAAATGGACTGTTTAAAAGTTGTGAGAGGTTTAGCCCGACCACTCTACCAATTCCCTCGATAATAGGCTCTCCCCAGCGGTCGTTTTCTCTAAATTTGATCTCTCCTTTCGTAGGTCGGTAAACAATTCTATTCTCCTGTAAATAATAGGGTATTTCAACTTGGCGAAGATAGAAGGGAAAACCAATGTCTGAATTGTTGCCATCTTCAATCTGAGCAAAGGCAGCCACAGTTTCATTCTGATCAAAAGTAGTTTTACTTAGCAGGTGGAAGGTCGGCTTAACATGTGTCGACTCAGGCACAATACAAGAGCACAATGTACCCAACATGAATAAAGAAATTAAAAACCGAAATAATGAAATCATTCTGATGCCTCCCCTTTTCCTCGAATAAATGCCTGAGGGTTTCTTTCAATTAAATCCGCCAATGATTTCAAGGACTTTGACATGGCAGAAATATCCCTCATGGTATTGGAAAAACCAAAACGAAACTCAGATGAAGGATCTAACATATTGTGTAATCTCTCTCCAAGAAGTGTAAACTTGCCGATTGCGACTTTAGTTTCATCTACAGACTCTGTAAGTTTTGGACCCAGTGGAGAATAAGATGACGAAATCTGCTTTAAAAATAATTGCATTTCGTTGTTTGTTTCAGAAAAATCGAGACTGAGTTTAGCTAAATCGACATCATTAAGTTTTTGGGTTGCCGTAACCATTAAGTCGCTTATCTGCTTGCTCAATTTCTTAAGATTTATACTTTCACTCAACTCAGCAAAAATCGAGTTATTTGTGGGGATTTCTCTAAATCCATAAACCTCTTTATTCTCATTTATCTCATTTCCGGCAGTAAGATTAATGTAAAGAATTCCAGTGACAAAACTTTCCTGTATCAACTTTGCCTCAAGACGGGACAACACTTCGTCCTTGAAAAAACCCTCATCGTCAAAAAGTTCATTTCCACCTTCAACCGTATGACGTAAGACTAATTTTCGATTAATTTCGACTAAAACCGGCACAGGTCCGTCCTCGGTTGCATCGCCCAAAAAGAATCTCTCAACCCTACCTATCCTGACACCGTTTAATGTTACTTTGCCACCTTCATGCAAGCCATAAACATTTTCATGAAAAACCATTACAAATCTTTCATTAGCACCACGAAAAGAAGAAAATCCACCGGTAAAAACAATGAAGCCTATTATTATTACAACTGCTCCGAAACAGAAAATTCCAACCAGTGCGTTATTTCTTTTTGTTTTCAATGTCGAAATTTAAGGGAGTTTTTAAGTTTATCGCAATCCTAGTTTTTAATTACCGGTGTTCCCCGACGAAGAAATGACCGGACTCTTTCATGTTCAGAGTTTTCTCTCAGATGTGACGGCAATCCCTGGTCAAGTAAAGTTTTAGTCTGTCCGTCTAGAAAAATTGAATCATCCGCGATATCAAAAATACTCGGCAATTCATGAGTTACCACAATAAAGGTAATACCTAAACTAAGTTTTAATTCATTAATCAGATTATCCAAACGATTCGAGTTAATTGGATCCAAACCCGCAGAAGGTTCATCTAAAAATAAAATATCTGGATCCAATGCCATTGCACGTGCTAATCCTGCTCTCTTTTTCATTCCTCCACTCAGTTGAGCGGGGTAGAAGTCAGCATATCCCGAAAGCCCAACAAGATTTAACTTATAACGAGCGAGATCATTTATCTCATTCTCACCTAAATCAGTGTATGTCTCTAAAGGTAAGGAGACATTTTCTACCAGGTTCATCGAGCCCCATAATGCCCCACCCTGAAAAAGCACTCCGTATTTCTTTAAAATTGATGTTTTCTGCTCTTGATCAACTGACCAAAGGTCAAGTGTGTCCACAAGAATCTTACCACTTACGGGGGCAAGAAGACCGACCATAGATTTAAGCAATGTACTTTTACCACAACCACTACCCCCCATTAAAACAGTACACTTGCCTCTCTTTGCCGAAAAGGAGACATTTTCCAGAACTTGATAATCATCATATGCTAAGTTCAGGTTTTCTACTTCTAAAATTGAATTCTTTTCCGGGAAGTTCTCCATTATCTTAAATCCAAATAGCTAAAGCTTACTTCAAACATCGCATCGACAACCACAATTATAGTGACTGCCACAACAACAGATGCAGTGACGGCACGTCCAAGAGAAGAAGAGTCGTTACCACTATGCATACCTTTATAACATCCGACTAATCCTATAATTAAGCCAAACATAACGCTCTTGAGCAAACCGGAGTACACTTCCCACATGCTTTGTAATGCAACTTGAGTCTGCTCGAAATAGTGGATGACCGAAAAATCCATTACCATGGTACCCACAACTAACCCTCCCAATATACCAACTACATCCGCATAAATCGTTAAGAGCGGAATCATAATAAGCAAAGATAAAGTCCTGGGGATAATCAAAAACTCCATTGGTGATATACCAAATGTTCGCAATGAATCAATTTCTTCATTTAACTTCATACTTCCAATCTCTGCAGCAAAAGCAGCACCCGTACGGCCGGCCATAATAATTGCGACCATGAGGGCACCCATTTCCCTAACCATCGCAAGGCAAACTAAATCGGCAACATAAATTTTAGCATTAAATTTCTCTAATTGTACACTACCCACAAAAGCCATTGTTAATCCCGTTAAAAAACTTATGAGTGTCACAATCGGTAAAGCAGATGCTCCGCAAGCACGGCAAGAATTTGCAAAATCCTGAAAACGTGTTTGGGATCGTCCCGTCAACAATCGTAGAACTGACAAAATCCAATCACCGAAGAAAGAAAAAATTGATAGCGTTGCACTCCTAAAATAATTTATGGTTTCATCAATAAGCTCGAGCGACAGAGAGAATTCATTTTGCTTTTTTTCAGATAAGGTGGCTTTACTTAATTCAAGCAACTTAGACAAACCTGAGGGTAATTCATTAAAGTCAATTGATTTATTTAACGCACCCAGATCATTTCTACATTTGTGCAAAAATGACACTAAGGTTGAGTCCCATTTGATATCGGAATCAAGTTTGAACTTAATTATTTGGATTGTGGGATAATTTTCCAAAATTGAAGCCCACTCTTTTCGTACCTCGAAACCTGAATTATTTTCGACCGACCAATCTCCTTTTAGTGTACAGCGGGCATATTCATCTTCCCTAACAAATTCAAAATAAGCACTAGTAGAATCTCCTTGCTGGGGAAGATTGCTTGTATTTCCTTCATAATTCATTCTTTTATTTAGATACCTTACATTTTACATCAGAATAAACTATGACAATTCGAGCAATCTTATTTGATCTTGACGGAACATTGATCGATCAATTTCAAGCCATATATAAATCCTTTAGTCAGGTAATTTCAGAAATGGGGTTCCCAGTTCCCAGCTTTGATACTGTGAAAAAATCTGTTGGCGGTGCATCTGAGAAAACGATGTCAAAATTGATTGGGGAAGAGCATGCCAAAGAGGCTGTTCAATTACTTCGTCCAATTTTTGAAAAAGAAATGCTTAATGGAGTTATCGAGTTACCGGGTGCAAGTGAATTATTGTCATTCTGCAAGCAAAAGAAAATTAAAACCGCCGTACTTACGAACAAGCATGGACCTCACGCAAGAGCTGTCTGCGAATATTTCAATTTCATACCACCACTTGAATTTGTAATCGGTGCAGACGATACTGAATGGAAAAAACCAGATATAGAACTCAGCCGTATAGCCCTTAATAAGATTGGATTTGGACCAGAGGAGACAATTTATGTTGGAGATTCTCCTTATGATGCTCAAACCGCAAAAAATATCGGAATGAGGTGCTGTTTAGTTACTACTGGCACCCACACGGTTGATGAACTCGAAAATAGTTCAGCCGATTCAATTGATCCTGACCTACCTACCCTCATGAATAAGAGAATTACCCCCTTACTAAATAAAAATGAGTGAGATAAAATAGGACAAGATGATACCGAACGCGCTAACCAATTCCATTAGATGGTTGACTGAATAGTATTTAAATCATACAAATTAACTCACCCTATTATGACCAAAAGCAATCATCCCCCTAAGGTTGTTCGCTCCCGTATTGAAACCGAGCAACTTGATGTCAAAAGACTTAAGAGTGAATTTTCAAATTCTCAATTTAAAAGGAGAACGGAAGTCGCATTTATTGAATCTAATAGAGATATTAGAAAGAAATGCGAAAAAGCGTTATCCATTGAAAACCTGGTTTTTAAAAGTTTCACCAGTTTTGAAGCTGTCTTAAACCTGGGTATCGACCGTTCCGCCAGCCTTTTCATTCTTCCGGAAAGTTTTCCAAATGCGAGTAGATCGTCATTTTCAAAGCTTTTGTGCCAACGATCTAAAAATCAAATTCGCGTAATTATATACGACGAGTCCCCAATTGAAATTCTAGTCAATTCGATTAAAGAATCTTTAAGTGAAATTAATCAGTTAGAGAGCAGGAAGTTCGTAATAAACCGTATTCTAAAACTCAACTCACAATCAGCCAAGAAACCTTTGAAAAAGGGAGGACAACCACCATCAGAAGTTGAGCTAATAGAATTTCTCGACAAAGAATTGCTTGAATCACCAGATCAATCACCCGACCAAATACTGGCTAAAGCAATTCAGGTAATTAAAGATTTAAAGTAATTAAATTTCCCTAGAATAGAGACGATTAGCTCTGAAATAAATCTTTGACTGCTCAACAAGTATCTAATTTCCCTACACTTATTTCATGAAGCAGGGCTTTGGTCCCCTTAAGTTTAGGACGAAGTTTTTTCTTTCAAGCTTCTTTGTTACGGTAATTTTACCCTTATTGGGCGTTTGGGCACTGTACAACCAGGATATCAAAAGTACGAAAGAACTGATCTACTCAAATCTCGAAAATCAAATTAACAATCTTTCGCAATCTATTTATCCTGCACTTGCTTTTGATGATAATCAGACTGCATTCGATCAAATCAAGGGATTTTCTAGTGATCCGATGTTACTTGGAGTTAAGGTCTGGAAAAAAAACTCGGCTAATGCAAATGACTTTACTCTCTTCGTTAATTACCCAATTCAAAATGCTTCGCTCCCTACTCTTAATAAACCCGTTCCAAATGATTTTATCGGAGAACAGAAAATTTCTTTGTACAGATTAATTAAGTCCGAAAAAGAAGAATTGGGAATTGTTTTAGTTACACGCACACTCGATGATTTAAAAAACAAACAAGCTGGATACCTCAAAGTTGGTGCACGTTCAATCTTCGCAATCTTTGCGATCATAATCCTGATCACACTTTGGTATCAAGCATCACTAACGAGGCCGATGAAGGAACTAACAAAAGTTGCATCAACTATCTCTAAAGATAAGGATTACACAGCAAGAGCAAAAAAAACGAGCCAAGACGAATTCGGTAGTCTAACAGATATTTTCAATGAAATGTTGGATTCCATTCAGGAATCAAATTTACTACTTCGTTCTGCAAATGAAGAAATGGAACAACGGGTTGAAAGAAGAACAAAGGAATTAACCTTATCAAATAAAAGAATAACAGAAGAGATGAAAGCGAAGGAGGTTGCGAACGAGGCACTTATCAAGACACAACAGCGGTTATCACAAAATGAAAAGCTTGCAAATGTAGGGCAAGTATCTTCGAGCATTGCACACGAATTAAGAAACCCCATGGCGGCTATTAGAAATTCGACTTACTTTTTGCGTTTAAAACTTAAAGATAAAAAACTTAATGAACATCTGGGTATCATTGATAGAGAAATTTCTCGGTCAGATCAAGTTATACAACGTCTATTGGAATTAACAAAAGGCGAGGATTTAAAAAAAGAAAAAACTGATATGCAAATTGTTGCTGTGGAGGCAATGAGTTACGCAAATATCAACAAAAACTCAAAGCTATCAATAAAATTCAAACCCGTCCCCTTTCAATTGAAAGTTGATAAACTACTAATGAGGCATGTTTTACACAATCTATTTTTAAATGCTATTGAAGCAATGCCTAATGGAGGATCAATTAGTTTAGTAATCAAACAAATGGATGATAACCTAGCAGAAATAATTATTACTGACGAGGGTATCGGGATTGAAGAACACTTGCTCGATAAAATATTTGATCCTCTTGTCACAGATAAAAAAGACGGAATTGGATTGGGTTTATCGTTGTGCCGAGATTTAATTTCCAGGCATGGTGGATCAATTCGAGCCTCAAGTGAAAAAGACAAAGGAACTAAAATTATTATCCAAATACCAATTAATTGATAAAATAAAATAGAAAATGAATGATAAAACCAAAATTCTCATTGTTGACGACCATCCCGCCATTCGCAAAACAATGGTTGATGTACTGACAGAGGAAGGATTTGCAACTGATGTCGCCAAGGATGGTTCAGATGCACTTTCAAAACTCTTGTCCCAACTATACGATTTTGTACTCATAGATGTACAAATGCCTGAAATAAACGGAGTCGAAGTTTTTCGTGAACTAAAAAAGAAAAAAGACTCTTTACCAAAATTTATATTTTTTAGTGCGTATTCTCTTCCCGAACTGAAAGAAGAAGCAGCTCAGTTAGGATGTCTCGCTTTTTTAGAGAAACCGATCGAACTAAAAGAAATTATTTCCTTAATCAAAGATAATAAAAGCACTGCTCTTTTGATTTACCTTACAGACATCAATCAAGGAAAATTACTTACTGAAACACTCAAGAAGGACTCTTTTCATGTGATACTTGCCGAAAACATTGATCAAACCCTAATTCAATTGAGACAAATCAATTTTCGTATTTTGATTTTCGACTCAGATTTGCCTGGAGCAGAGCAAGAATCAATAAATGCCACAATTAAATCCCTTAGATCAAATACTCTTACTGTAGAGACCAACGAAGACGAAGAAATGGATATAGTGCTAAGCAAAATCCGCAAGAAACTTAAGCAATATAAACTCAATCACTCTCAATAAAGCCCAAATTTCATACTGGAGTGTTTCGAAAAATAAATATCATTTCAAATTGATAAATAAATGAGTGCCAACGGGAATAATTGAAAATAATTCAATTATTTCACTATTTAACATCTGCAGGCATCCTGAACTGGCCGGTGTGCCAATTTTTTGCTCGTGATTAGTCCCATGTATATAAACATATCTTTTGTAGGTATCCACTTCCCCACCACGATTTACTCCGAGCTCTAAACCATCCAATCTTAAAATTCGGCTTGTTATCAAATTACGGGATTGCTGTTCAAGTGAACACTCTTCAGCCGTTAAGCCAATTGAAATCCGGCCTTCAAAAACAGTCCCAGTTTTCTTACCTTCACCAATTTTCTCGCATACTTCATGTAGCCCCCAAGGAGTTCCAAGCGAACCCTCTTTACAAGATGGACAAAGCTTAGAACTTGACATCGCATAGCTTTTTACGCTTTTGCCATTGTGTAAGTGCAAAATTTCTTGACTTACCACACATGCAAGCAGCAAATGCTCACTTGCATTTAATCCGAGTGAATCAAGTTTTTCTCGGTAAACAGAAAATATATTATTAAAATCCATTGAAAAAATATCGTATAGGAATCGTAGGGGCAACCGGTGCAGTTGGCCAAGAAATAATTCACTTACTCGAAAAGAGGGAATTCCCGGTTTCAGAAGCACGACTCCTTGCTTCTGAGAGATCAGCAGGTAGAGAAATTCAGGCTTGTGGCAACCTCGAAGTCGTAAAAGAAACAAACGAGAATTCTTTTGAAAACCTTGATATCGCCATCTTTAGTGCCGGTTCTCAAAACACTGAAAACTTTGCGAATGCAGCCCGGAAATCGGACTGTGTAATTATCGATAACAGTTCTGCATTCCGAATGGATAAGGATGTACCACTTATCATCCCGGAGATTAACGGTGAACTGCTCGAACACCATAATGGCATTATTGCCAACCCAAATTGTTCAACNGCAGTTGCGTTAATGGCATTATTTCCCCTGCATAAGCGATTTGGATTGAAACGATTTTTTGCATCTACTTATCAGGCGGTTTCCGGTGCAGGTGCGGAAGGGGTTTTGGAGTTGGAAACGCAAGTTAAAAATAAGTTTTCCGATGAACAAATCGAACAGGCTCAGAATGTATTTCAGCATGAAATTGCATTTAACCTTATTCCTCATATCGATAGCTTTCGAGAAGACGGATACACAAAAGAGGAGTTAAAAATGAGAAATGAAACTAGGAAAATCCTGGACAACTCATCCATTGGTGTTTCCTGCACCTGTGTCCGTGTTCCTGTTTACAGGGCTCACTCCATCTCAATCAATGCCGAATTCGATGCTCCTGTCAATGTACCCGACGCACGGACTTCAATTGAAAACTTTGATGGAGTCGAACTTTGGGATATGCCCAATTCTCTAAGGTATCCAATGCCCATAAATTATACAGAAAAAGAGGTTTGCGGTGTTGGACGACTGCGACTCGACCATGCATTTACAAATGGCTTGGCTTTATGGGCAGTCGGAGATCAACTGTGGAAAGGTGCTGCTTTAAATGCCGTGCAAATTGCAGAAGAGCTTATAGCGAGAAAGTGCCTGAAAAATATTTAGGCATCAAATCTGCTTATTAATTTATATGGATCCAATTACTGCAACCGGTGTCATTTCGATTAGCAAAGAATTAATTAATAAAGTCTCCTCATCGCTAGGATCGAATTCTAAAGTTAACCCCCTGCCCTTTAGCAATGAGTTAGAAAAATCTCAATCTTCCCATGTCTCTGTTGTGGAACCTGGCACAAGGGCACAGATACTTGAAAGGGACTTAAAATCTGACTTGCTCGATGATCCTGATACAGCTGCTTTTTTCAAACGCAATGAGAGCAATCAGCTTTTTATTGAAAAGAGAGCCGATGGATCTGTGCAGTTTATATCTTCCAGCGGGGAAAGCCTTGTTTTTGATTCTGAATCTAAACACTGCGGTAAAGCTTTAGAGTTAGTAAATCTCTGCCTCGAAAACAAAATTAACTTATCATCTATGCGGCCAAACGCAGTGACTTTTACTTCCTAACTGCCAAATGACAGCTGACGGTTCACAGAATAATCGTCCTACCACAGACCCTCCACCTAAACCGCTGTCTGACTTCCTCTTGATTGAGAGAATCAATCAGTGCCCTCAGTTGGCTTCCCTTAAAAGTATTAATGATACACTTAGTGAATTACTGGATTCAGACCAGAGTTTTGTTGGTCAAATTGCTGAAGTTATCCGCCTGGATCCTTCGCTGACGACTCGCGTTTTAGACCTTGTAAATTCGATATTTTTTGGCAGTACGGATAAGCAAAAAATCTCCGGCGTGGAAGAGGCTTCCATCTTTCTCGGACTCAATCGTATCAAAGAACTACTCGTCGCCACTCCCGTTATCGAAGAAATTATGGATTTGGGCAAAAATTCATCAGCATTCCCCTGGATAAATTTTTGGAAGCACAGTATTGGAACAGCAATTTTTACCCGTGAAATCCTTTCATTGGCAAAAATTGAGTATGATGATGAAACCGATTATGTCGCTGGT
>JGI20157J14317_10003860_pt1 | contig 11798 bp, 13 predicted proteins | sample COG_07_FD_14317 | JGI IMG/M metagenome (IMG submission 14317)
TACACCAAATAAAGATGTTTCTTACATTGCTATTTACGGTAATAGTGAAACTATTTGGACAGAAAAGCTCTCAAAAGAAAACTATGATAGAATTAAATCTATTAATTGAACTCTCTAAATCCTCGGCATATCCTCTCCAGTAAGTTCAGGGATTTGTGAATCTATTTGTACAATAATCTGTTTATTTATTCAGGCCAATTAAATGACTAGATTGAATTAAAAGTAATAGAATCAAGTACCATTTATATTTTATTCTTAACAGCATGTTATTTAAAATTTAAAGTTTCCTTAAATTATTTTTAGTATTTCATAGATCAATCTAATCTTATAACTTCTTATACCAAGATATAAGTACATCTTATTTATATTTTCTGCTTCACATGTTTTACTATGCAGATTTTAAATCTATAATTACAAGATTAATTTATATTACGGTTTTCTAATTTCATCGACCATAAGTTGCACCTCTTTCGGGGGAGCAGGAGTGCGATAAGAAATCAATATTGCAATCAGTATATTGGCACACATAGCCAAGGTTCCAAAGCCTTCGGGCGAGACTCCAAACCACCAATCTTCTGAAGTTCCACCTCCAAAAAAACCAAGTTTAAATTTCATCATATAAAAAAGCATCAGTGATATGCCCACGACCATCCCACTAATTACGCCCTCTTTGTTCATGCGTTTGCTGAAAATTCCCATCACAATAGCAGGGAAAAAGGAAGCAGCAGCTAAACCAAAAGCTAAAGCAACTGTTGCTGCAACAAAATCAGGCGGATTGATGCCAAAGTAACCCGCCAAAATAACCGCAAATACAGAAGCTACTCGTGCCGCAATTAGTTCTCCTTTATCTGTAATCTCAGGATAGATTATTTTTTTCAATAAATCATGAGAAACAGAAGACGATATAACCAGTAAAAGACCCGCCGCTGTCGAGAGTGCAGCTGCCAACGCACCAGCAGCCATAAGACCAATCACCCAATTGGGAAGGTTTGCTATTTCAGGGTTTGCCATAACAATTATGTCCTTGTCAATCACTAGTTCATTAATTTCAGGGTCAGCTACATATTGCACTAAGCCGTCCTGATTTTTGTCGGTGTAGGTCAATAAGCCTGTAGTTTCCCAATTCGAAAACCATTCAGGGAGGGTTTCATAGGGTTTGTTGCTCACTGTTTGGATGAGGTTGGTTCTTGCAAACACGGCAATTGCCGGAGCTGTGGTGTATAAGATGGCTATAAAAAGCAAAGCCCAACCAGCAGATTTTCGAGCGTCTCGTACTTTTTTAACCGTAAAAAAGCGGACAATCACATGTGGTAGTCCTGCGGTTCCCATCATCAATGCCGCTGTAATTAAAAATACATCGAGTGTCGATTTAGACCTGAGGTATATTGATGAAAGCCTAATTCTCTATGAAGACCATCTAATTTTTCTAAAAGGTACATTCCGTCTGCTCCTTCCGATCCCATTCCGATTTGAGGAATTGCGACTCCCGTCATGATCATGGAAATGAATATTGCGGGTACTAAAAAAGCAAAAATCAAAACGCAATACTGTGCTACTTGGGTGTAAGTAATGCCTTTCATTCCTCCTAAAACTGCGTAAAAAAGAACAATTCCCATTCCGATAAAAACACCTGTATTGATGTCAACCGAAAGGTATCTTGAAAAGACAAGACCTACCCCGCGCATTTGACCTGCGATATAGGTAAAGGAAACAATCAAGGCACAAAAAACGGCAACAGCTCTTGCGGTTTTAGAATAGTAGCGATCGCCAATAAAGTCAGGAACGGTAAACTGCCCAAACTTCCTTAAATAGGGCGCTAAAAGGAGCGCTAAGAGCACATAGCCTCCAGTCCAACCCATCAGATAAACAGAGCCGTCGTAGCCCGTAAAAGAGATGATTCCAGCCATCGAAATAAAAGAAGCCGCTGACATCCAATCGGCAGCTGTAGCCATTCCGTTGGCGATGGGCGAAACACCCTCACCTGCGACATAAAATTCTTTGGTTGAAGATGCTCGAGACCAAATTGCAATTCCGATATATAGGGTAAAGGTTACACCAACCATTATCCAAATCCACAGTTGTTGTTCCATAATTATTCTAAAGTTTTATCGTCTAGGCGATTCATTAAAAAAACATATAAAAAAATTAAAACAACAAAAACATAAATTGACCCTTGTTGTGCAAACCAGAAACCAAGTTTGAAGCCGCCGATTTGAAATTGATTCATGAAATCAACAAACAAAATTCCAAATCCAAAAGAGACCAAAAACCATATGCTGAGAAGAATACTCAAGTATTTTAGATTTGTTTTCCAATACGTATTTACAGGTTTTTCCATGAATAATTTTTATTAAATGCAAATTAGTGCTATCAAAGTACTAAATAGAATTGGTTTTATTTGGATATTAGCTTGAATAAGAAAAAACAAAAAACCGTGTCATGAAAAAAAAGATATTTTTATTAGCGATGAACTTATTGAGTATAAACCTTGTGGCACAAGTTTATACCTTTACTTCAGTATCTAACGGAGAATCCATAACCCATAAAATACTAAAAGATTCTAGTTACCTTATAGAAACACAATATGAGACAGATTCAAAGTCTTTTGTTAGTACGCGCGGAGGATTTTATGAATCGAAAGACGAAGGGGTTCAGATTCATTTTGAGTTCAATTCAAACTATGCGGTGGATAGCTTAAAATCAATAAGTTTGGAGTCATCGAATTGGAAGTTGGTCTCTTTAGCAGAGCAAAACCATTCTGGGAAATGGCTTATGGGAGGAAGAGTTCGAGACGGAGTTGAGAAAAGAAGAAACACTAATGGAGCAAGAAAAACCTTGAAATTTCTATTGGATGGACATTTCCAATGGACTGCTTTCAATACGGAAACGTTTAAATTTCATGGATCAGGCGGAGGAACTTATACCGCACAGGAAGGGGATTACATTGAAACCATCACCTACTTTTCTAGGGACAATTCAAGAGTTGGAGCCGTACTTCCTTTTCGTTATGATTTAAAAGGAATGGATTGGCATCATCAAGGGATGAACAGCAAAGGAAAGCCCATGTATGAAATCTGGACAAAAAGGGTGAATTAAATTTTCGACTTATTCCCATCTTCATCTATCGCAACAAAAACAATATCGCATGCGCAATTTTGTTTCTTGACCTTTTCGATCAAACTTTCGCTCGATACGTTTACATGAATGCGAAGAGACGTGTTTCCGACCTTTATGATTTCTGCATCAAGTAGCACAAGGTCACCAATGTGAATGGGTTCTAAAAATTCAATATCATCAACAAACTTAGTTACACAATATTTTCCTGCATATTGGACAGACAAGGCATAGCCAACTTCATCAATCCATTTCATTACTTTTCCTCCGTGAACATTTCCGCGATAATTTGCATCAGTTGGTTCTGCTAAGAAAGACATTTTAAGTTTCATTTTCTGCATACCTAAAGGTAGTGGTTTTTTACAACCTCCTTGGTTTTAATTTTAAAACAGCTTATTATCTAAGATTTTAGACCTTAATGTATATCTTTACTTGTATATGAAATACACTATATTTTTATTATTACCCTGGTTGCTTATGGCTCAAACTGAAGAACAATCCTACGAAGTTGTACAAACTAAATCCGATTTCGAAATTCGATACTATCCACCTGTAATGATGGCTGCCTATGTTTCTGATTCGAATAATTCTTCTGGGTTTCGATCCTTGTTTCGGTATATTTCTGGATCAAACCAGTCACAGACAAAGATNGCGATGACAACCCCGGTTCATATGGAAAAACAAGAACAAGGGAATTCGATGGCATTTGTCTTGCCAAAAAAATTCGACCCTAAAACAACACCGCTTCCCAGTGATTCTCAAGTGAAAGTTTACGAATCAAAAGGAGGCTATTATGCATCGATGCGTTATTCGGGCTACACCAATGAAGCTAAAGAAAAAAACTATACAACACAGCTGAAAACAAGTCTTGAAAAAGAAGGCATACAGATAGCCGGACAGCCAAAAGTCTTTGTTTACAACAGTCCTTTTAATTTTGTGAATAGACGAAACGAAATTTCATTCCCGATTGTATGGAATGAGTAGTTAAATGTTCTGCTGTTGTGTCTGCGTTAAAGGAGTTTGTACGTCTCCTGTGTGCTTGGTAGTTGTTGGTTCAAAGAGCAAGAGCCATACCTCTTCATCCGCGATTGGTTTGTGAGGAACGCCTCTAGGAATAATAAGAATTTCTCCTTCATTCAGCACTACAGTTTCTTTTTCAAATACAAGTTTTAAAGTCCCTTTGATGATTAGAAAAAGCTCCTCTTCATCCGCATGATCATGCCATACAAATTCACCTTTTACTTTTGCAATTTTAACATACTGTCCGTTCATTTCTCCCAAAACTTTGGGGCTCCAATGATCGTTAAAAAGACTAAACTTTTCTTCTAAATTAATTTTTTTCATCAAAATCTAAGGCTTTAGTAGTGTTATAGAATCATTTGCTATTCGGGACAATAGTTCAAGTTTTCCTTTTTCATACATTTTGGGAAGATCGTCTAAAGGAGTGTTTTTTGGTGCTTTATAGTTTTCGTAATCCTGAAACAAAACACCTGCTACTGTTCTACGGTTTATGGCTACCCTAAAACGAATCCCACCAGCATCGGTAAGATATTCATATGCCAAATAATCTAGTGTTTTGGTTTGTTCATCGAACCAATAGCGAAAAGTGTCCTCATAATCAATACCTCCATTTTCAGAAGTAAAATGTACTCCTATTTTTTGATAAGATTTTCCTTTGATCTGTTCGGTGTCCATTAAAGTTTTAATTGCCCCCGTATCTTTTAGGCTGTACGGAAGTCTGAAAAAGTATAGGACAGAATTTACCGATTCAGAATAAACAAGCGCTATCGAATCGGCTAGTACTACTTTTTCGTTTGCAAGAGTTCTTTGAAATCCATTTTTGGAATGCAATAGATCGAGTACTTCAGGAGTTGTATTTTTTCTACGAGTATAAATTAACCCTTGACTATCTTGTCTTTGTGTGTATCGATAATTTCTGAATTGGAAGTCGATGGATTTTTTGTTAAACTCAGTCATTCCGTGTGCCTCAACAGAAGCTTCGATATAGGCTATAGCTGAAAGATCTTTTGCGTTTTGACAACTTAAAAGCAGGAACAGAAAAAAGATAAGAGTCAGGTGGTAAGGCAATTTCATGGAGTTGGTTTTAATGAAAAACAAGGTGTAAGATAAGTAAACTTATGAAGAGTGAAATTCCCCAAAACGTATGCCTAGGGGAGGCCGATTTGAACAGAATACTTATCGAAATAATTCGCGTTCGATTACCAAGGAGTGATAAGAACAAGCCCGAAAAGATTACCCAAAAGGCACGTACAAAGTAATTCATTTCTGGAAATGCCAATTGCAATATGATGTTCATAGGAACAGTAATTAAGAAAGCTGTAAGAATTAGTTTTGATTTAGGTTTTACAATTAATACAGCACTGCAAATCAACACCACAATTCCACAGTTGATATAATACCTCAAGTTATTGAGCGTATGTGTAAAGGCAGAGTCAGGGTCATCGAACTTGAGGTAGAGTAAAATCATCCCCATAAGTANTGCAGTTCCTAGGCTTACTAGAATCGCTTTGCGTCCGGCACTTATCTTTTCAGCATCATTGGCTTTGGGGTTCAAATATGTAGTATAAATATCTACAGACCAAAGAGTGGCAAGTGAATTAAAGGTAGAGTCAACAGTGCTCATTAAGGAAGCAAATAGACCACATAAAATAATTCCTTTTACACCAACGGGTAAATACGTTTTAACCAAATATGGGAAAGCTAAATCGGGTTCTCCTAGGCTTTCTCCAAGAATTCCATAGAGTGCAATTCCTGGCACAACAATAAGTACTGCCATCAAATATTTTATTAAACCGCCAACCATTAAACCCGTTTGAGCATGTGCTACGTTTTTAGCTGCTAGTGCTCTTTGCATTACGGTTTGATTGGCACACCAATAATTAATATTGAGAAAGAACAAACCAAAGAGATGGGTCCAAGGTAATGTTTCGTGCGAAGCGGGTAAGTGTAAATGCATCTTTTCAGGGGTTTTGATGTATAGTTGTTCCCAACCTCCTAAATGATAAACTGCGGTTAAGCAAACTACAATTCCTCCTATCAATAAAACTCCAAATTGAACAATATCGGTTTTTACGACAGCACTAAGGCCACCGTAATAGGTGTAAATTGCTGAGAATACACCTAAAATTAAAATCAAAATTCCAATGCGAATGATTCTATTGGAATGAAGGAAAGCAAGCTGTTCACCGAAGACCATGTCTGCTGCATAGGCTCCCCAAAAAAGTGCAGCTCCTAGGGTGATTGTCGCAAAAAGACTGATGTTTGCCAAGGAGTAAAAAAGAGCTACGCGTGCACCTAATTTTATCTTAATGAATTGGGTAATGGTTGTAATTTTTTCTTTTAGAAAAAGGGGTACAAACACAAAAGTTCCAAGTAAAATTCCTTGTACTGCATTAATTTCCAAATTCGCTTGTGCCAATCCATAGAGGTAGGCAGATCCCATCATCCCTAAAAACTGATACCCTTGAATATTTGTTGCTATTGTTGAAAGTGCAATAGAATACCAAGGAAGGTTTCTTGAGCTTAGGAAATAGTCATCGGCAGTAGTGTTTGTTTTTATTTTTCCTTTTAAAGCAATAAAAAGAATTAAACCAAAGTATCCCAGAACAATAGCAAAGTCGATCATAAATTAGGTTCTTGGCCCTTTTTCTAAAGGTGTATTTGGAGTTTCTGTGGGTATTCTCCCCAGAACTTCAGGTAAAGAAACCGTTTTCAATCGTGGTAATACCAGTTCTGCAAAATATTCAGCTTCTTGTTTGTGAGGATAACCAGAGAAAATAAAAGAGCGTATTCCCATTTTAATATATCGTTGAATTTTATCATATACTTGATCTGGGTTTCCAACAATCGCTGCGCCACAACCCGATCGAGCCAGGCCAATTCCTGTCCATAAATGGGGTTCTACAAAATAATCTTCGTCAGCAGAATCTCTTAGTTCCGACTGTCTAGAAACTCCTAGAGATTTTGCGTCTTGAGCGCGGTTTCGAATTTCATCTCCTTGGTTTAGATCAAGATCTGAAATTAAGTGTTGTGCATAGGCTTTGGCTTCTTCTTCGGTTTCTCTGACAATTACATGAACTCGCAGGCCAAATAAAACAGATCGTCCAAAGCCAGCAGCTTGGTTTATCATGTTGTCCATCAGACCTTGTAACTTATCCTCTGTTTCGGGCCACATTAAATATACATCACAATGTTCAGCGCAAAGCGCTACTCCGTCTGGTGAATATCCTCCGAAGTACAAAAGAGGGCCACCATTTTGTTGGTAGGGTTTTACAGGAGCAGCAGGAAGTTTTATTTGATAGAATTCCCCTTGAAAATCTATTTCCTCCTGGGTCCATGCTTGCTTTAATATTGCTATAACTTCTCTTGAACGGGCATAGCGTTGCGAAGAAGAGAGTTCAGTACCTGGCAAATCCGATGAAATGATGTTGATGGTTAGTCTTCCTTTTAGAATATGATCTAAAGTAGCCAGTGCACGGGCAAGCATGGGTGGGTAAATTTCTCCACAACGGATTGCTGTAAGCAGATTAATCTGATTTGTTAGTGGTGCCATTGCAGAAGCAAAGGTTAAGGTATCTTGACCTACTTGATAAGAAGAAGGGCACAAAACATTTCTAAAACCCAAGTTATCGGCAGTTTTTACAATATCAGATGTGTTCTCCCAACTGCTTTTAAACGCTGGATTTCTATGCCCTAAAAAATCGTCATCTCCATCGCAAAGAGGAGCAAACCAAGAAATTTCAGCTCCTTCAAAAAGGGGTAATTTTCTAATTGTATTTATTTTGTTCATTTAAAATAGTATGCAACAAGTTAACCAAGAATTATTTGCCTGCACAAGATTTCAAGTGGAATCTTATTTTTCTGATTCTTTTGACTTCTCAAAAAGGAAAATTTTTTCGATTGGAAGCTCAAATAATTGGGAGATTAAAAAGCTTGTTGGTAAACTGGGATCAAACTTTTCTTTTTCAATGGCATTGATTGTTTGCCTCGAAACTCCAATAATTGAAGCAAGTTCTTCTTGAGTAATTTTTTTTTCAACACGTAGAATTTTTAATCTATTTTTCATTTGTACTTTTTGTTGTTTACAGTCATTGTCACTAAATATGTAATTCCGATAAATAAAACTAAAACACTAATTTCTGCATTTCCAGAAATCAAATTCATTTGATCGAGTAGCGAATAACTCAATCCAACAATTACGGCCAAACCTAGGGTTAGTCCCAGTGATTCGAGTTGAATTTTTTTCTGTAGTTCGTCTCCGCTTTTAATGAATTTTCTGTTTGCTAGAATCATTCGGACTCCCAGGATAAGATTGACTATTATGGCTAGAAGTGTACCAATTGATTCTTCGTTCCATAGAAATTGAGGACCAAATGTTGCTATTGCCATGGATAGGGTCCAGGCTAATGTCCAAATTTTAAGCTCTTTTGAGTTTTTCATGTAAAGTTAAGTTTAATTGACATTATGTCAAGTTTATTTTACAAACATACATAAAAAAATGTAAAGTTTTATTTACATTTAAGAAATCTTCAAAAAAAACCCCTCAGTTTCCTGAAGGGTTTTCTAAGGGTTTAATGTAATATAGCGGTAATCTAAGCTTAATGTTAAAATGTTAATCTGTTACAAATATACACTTTTTAGATAAAAAATCTCTAGAAAACAATCAGATTCTTGCTGTAATTGGTTAAAAAGAGCTAAAAGTTGTTACAATATATTTAGAATTTAACTTTTTGAGTAAACTTAATATCGGATAATATAAATTGTAGGAGGTTCTTAAAAGGATAGTGCTTTTAAGCAGGTAGGTACCTTTTAAGGTTGACAATAATGCTTTAATTTAGATTCTGTTTTTTTATCGAGTTAGCCACTCCATATCAATTCAGAAAATTCATGTAATTTTGTCTTATGAAAAAGAAAATAATCGTGACAGGAGGTTGTGGCTATATTGGATCCCATACGGTTATTGAATTGATCGAAAATGGATATGATCTGCTTGTTTTTGATAATCTATCCAATTCAACAGAAATATCCTTGGATCGCATAGAGCAAATTACAGGGATACGACCAGCTTTTATACAAATCGATTTATCTGACGAAAAAGAAACTAATATTCTTTTCAAGAAGCATCAAGACGCACATGCAGTGATTCATTTTGCAGCGCATAAAGCCGTGGGAGAATCAGTTTTGGATCCCTTGAAATACTATCAAAATAATTTGTGTGCACTAATCAATACCCTTAGCGCTCAGCGCGAAAACGGGATCAATAAATTTATTTTCTCTTCATCAGCTACGGTGTATGGAGATCCAGATCAGTTGCCTGTTACCGAAGAAAGTGAACAGAAACGCGCTACATCTCCCTATGGTAATACCAAGAAAATTGGCGAAGAAATATTGGAAGATCTCACCAAGTCTGACGTAAATTTTTCTGCAATATCCTTGCGTTATTTCAATCCTATTGGAGCACATGCTTCGGGCATTATTGGCGAAATTCCATCAGGAATTCCAAATAACTTAATGCCCTATATAACCCAAACTGCTGCAGGTATTCGGGAGCAGCTATTGGTTTATGGGAGCGACTATCCAACTCCAGACGGAACTGCTATTCGCGATTATATTCACGTAGTAGATTTGGCACAAGCACATGTTGTTGCATTGAAAAGACTTTTAGAACAAAAACAAGAAAGTCCGTTAGAGGTTTTTAACTTAGGAACGGCAAAAGGCTATTCGGTTCTTGAAGTAATCCATTCGTTCGAGTCTGTAACACAAGTACAATTGAATTATAAATTAACAGATAGAAGAGCAGGAGACATTGCTTCACTCTATGCTGCAACTGAACAAGCAGAAAAAAAATTAGGTTGGAAGGCCCAAAAAAATCTTGACGAAATGATGCGTTCGTCTTGGGATTGGGAACAACACTATAGGAGTCAGCAATAAAAAGAAAGCAAATATTTATCCAGATGCTTTTTCCTTTTCAATTCGCTACCTTGTAATTGAGTTCCATGACGGAGTGAAAACAAATAGAATGAAGATGAAAACTCAAAATGTAGTCAAACGTTTTTCGGCCTTAGATCGAGAAGAACAACTGCATAAGATTAAAACAACACATTTTGATTTAATCATCATTGGTGGTGGGGTCACTGGAGCCGGAATCGCTTTAGATGCATCTTCAAGAGGATTGAATGTGTGTCTGCTTGAAAAAAATGATTTTGCATCTGGGACAAGTAATAAGTCAACCAAATTAATTCATGGTGGTTTACGCTACCTTAAACAATTTGAAATCGGCTTGGTTCGGGAATCAGGTTCTGAGCGAGCCATTGTCCACAAACTAGCACCACACTTGGTCGTACCTGAGAAAATGCTTTTGCCACTTATAAAAGGAGGAACCTATGGCAAATGGATGACTTCTATTGGACTCAAGGTTTATGATTTATTAGCTAACGTGGGCGGTCAAGACCGGAGAAGAATGCTGGGTAAAAAGAAAACGCTACTCAAAGAACCTCTTCTAAACGCAGATTCTGTTCTAGGGAGTGGATATTATGCAGAATATCGAACTGACGATGGTAGGCTAACGCTGGAAATCCTTAAGAAAGCAAACGAATTTGGAGCAACGATACTCAATTACTGTGAGATGAATTCGTTGGATTATAATGCAAACGCTAGGATAGAAAAGCTCAATTGTACCGATCATAATACCGGAAATACATTTCAAATAAAAGGAACCGCTTATGTTTCGGCAGCAGGACCATGGGTAGATACCGTTCGTAAAAAAGACAATTCAATAAATAATAAATTCCTACACCTTACCAAAGGCATTCACATTGTGTTTCCTTATGATAAGCTACCCATCAAACAGTCGGTGTATTTTGATGTTGAAGATGGGAGAATGATCTTTGCAATTCCGCGGGGAAAAACAACTTATGTTGGAACTACAGACACTAATTATTACGGAACGTTGAATCGAGTTGTAGCAACGAAGGCTGACGCAGAATATTTGTTGAAGGCAACCAATCACACCTTCCAAGGATTAAATTTAACCTTAGACGATATTGAGTCTAATTGGATTGGCCTAAGACCGTTGATTCATGAAGTGGGGAAAGATCCTTCCGAACTCTCCAGAAAAGACGAAATATTCCTCTCAAAAAGCGGTTTAATTTCTATTGCTGGTGGAAAGTTAACAGGTTATCGTAAAATGGCTGATCGAGTTCTTACTGCGGTTTCAAAGCAGCTGACACCTGAACAAAAAAGTAAGCTCAAACGATCGTTTACTAAAAAAATACTGCTTGTAACACCAGCTATTAAAACCAGCAAAGAAGTTGTTGCATATCAAGATGAGTTGAAAGGACAGTTAGCTGAAATGGAGATAACCGACCCCTACATGTCTTGGTATCTGTGTTCAACATACGGGAAAAATGCAGATTTAATTCTTGACAAAAAACGTACTTTTAAAGAAGGATCAGCGCAAGAACAGTTGATTCGTGCCGAATTGTGGTATTGCATACAGCGCGAAATGACCAATGGTCTTGCAGATTTCTTTGTTCGTAGAACCGCACGATTATATTTTGATATCGATAGCGTTACTCAATTTATGGAAATCATTCTACTTGACTGTGTCCACTATTTGGATTGGGATGAAAAACGAATTGCTTTGGAACAAAAAACAATGACCG
>JGI20157J14317_10003872_pt1 | contig 11771 bp, 12 predicted proteins | sample COG_07_FD_14317 | JGI IMG/M metagenome (IMG submission 14317)
TAAATTAAAAAGTTCTTGTTTTAAGTTTTTTTATACCTGATTATGAATCAAGTGACAATCGTCGAGTAACGATACGGGCAAGCTTTCAAGCTCTGTTCTATTGCTGCTAAAGCCCTCTTGTCATCAGCATCTAAAGATGTGACCAATTCAGTTGTGAGTCTAAAAGTTTAAATTCAAGCTGTTTTAGCTAACCCTAATAGGACAATAAAAATAATGATTATTAAAAAAATTGTACAACACACAGCTATGCTCACGTTAGCTGCAGCTGTCTCTATATCTGCTAGCAGCGTGCATGCAGATTCAGTTAATTACATAATCCCATTTGGACCTGGCGGAGAGTCTGACGTCTCTGCGCGCATGCAGCAATCGTTTTACAAAGAAAAGTTTGGTGACGATCTAGTCATTTCCTACAAGCCGGGTGGTGGTGGTGCTGCTGGCTGGGCCTCTCTGAATGGTCTCAACGGAGACGGACAAACCATCATGGGAGTAAATTTACCTCATATAGTTATTAAACCTGCTCAAAAAGACGTAGGTTTCACTACGAAAGACATTAATACCTTTTACATGTTCCATTACACTCCTGATGCGATTGTAGTTAAAGCGGACAGTCCATTCCAAACCTTGCAAGATCTCATCGATGATGCAAAGGCAAATCCAGGCGCAGTGTCATGTCAGGTTCTGGTAAAGCCTCAGCCAATAACTTGGCACAAATTAAATTTGATAAGATGGCGGGAATTAAAACCACCTACGTTTCCTTTAAGGGCACAGGCGCCTCTACCGTAGCTCTTTTAGGGGATCAAGTTACAGCTCAATGGGGCTATACTACGGTTGGAGCTAAGCAAGGAAAAGCAGTACGTATGTTGGCTGTAGCAATGGAAAAACGTCATCCATTATTTCCTGAGGTGCCTACATTTAAAGAGTTAGGCTATGACATGGTGGGTGGGGCATACCGAGGTATAGCCTTACCTAGTTCTGCCAGTGCCGCAACAGTCACGGAATGGTCTAACCGCATAGGTGAAATTAATGCTGATCCTGAATTCCGTAAGACGATGCTTAATGGTGGCTTTGCACTGCTTGATATTGGTGCCAGTCAGATGGATGCATTTATGAAAGCACGCACAGCAGAATATCTTCTTGATGCTCGTGCAGCAGGCCTGATTAAGTAATTAATGAGTTAATCACTTAATCAGTAACCCACAGGTATAGATTATGGATTTCGGCAATTTTTTAGCTGCATTGACACCGTTGAATCTAGCGGTCGCTATGTTCGGAGTAGTTGCTGGAACCCTCATTGGTTCTATACCAGGACTGACTGCCACCATGGCTGTGGCAGTCCTAGTCCCTATCTCATTTAGTATGGCTCCAGAAACAGCGTTGATTTTGCTAGGCGCTATTTATACAGGAGCTATCTATGGGGGTGCTTATGCAGCAATTTTGCTCAATACCCCAGGTACACCTTCAGCCATCGCCACCACCTTTGATGGTTACCCATTAGCGAAGCGAGGTAAGGGAGACTTAGCGGTTGCTATTGCGTGTTTTTCATCTGTTTTTGGTGGCTTAGTGGGTGCTTTTGCACTGCTTTTACTGGCCCCTCCTTTGGCCTCTGTGGCTTTGGCATTTGGACCAGTAGAGTATTTTTGGTTGTCAATTTTTGGTTTATCCCTCATCGCTTCCTTGTCCCAAGGCAACCTGATGATGGGTCTTGCAGGCGGTGCTTTAGGCATGATTATGTCGACGGTTGGCGTTGCCGAAATTTCTGCTGATATCCGCCTCACGTTTGGTAGTCAAACCATGATTTCAGGCTTTGAAGTGGTGGGCGCTATGATAGGTCTTTACTGTATTCCAGTATTAATAGATATGTGTTCGACTGGAGAAAAACACCTAAAAATTACAGGTGATGTGGCTAAAATGCCGATTCTCAGTGCTGCACGGATCACCTTTAGCTCAAAGTTCAATTTAATCCGGTCCTCAGTTATCGGTACGCTGGTGGGAATCTTGCCTGGTGCGGGTGGTTCAGTGGCAGGCCTAGTGGCCTACACAGAGGCAAAGCGCACAGCTAAACCCCATCAAAGATTCGGTGAAGGTGAGCCAGACGGAATTATTGCCACTGAATCTGCTAACAATGCCACAGTGGGTGGTGGATTTATCCCTACTCTAGTTTTGGGTATTCCTGGCACTCCTCCTGATGCAGTCATTTTGGGAGCCCCTCATGGTGCAAGGTATAAGAACAGGCCCAGAATTATTTCAGTCAAATGGGTCTATAGTCTATACCTTTATTTATGGCCTGCTCATAGCCACTGTACTCATGCTTCCTATTGGTTTAATTATTGGTCGATATGCCTATAAATCAATTGTAACTATCCCTAAAGCCGTGTTGGTGCCAACCGTAGGTTTTATGACGATCATAGGAACTTACGCCATTAGAAATAGCATCTCTGATGTTGTAATCATGCTCTGCTTGGGCGTCTTTGGCTGGTTGATTTCCAAATATGGTTTTTCCGCATCGCCCATTGTTCTTGGTTTGATTTTAGGCCCGATTGCGGAACAAGGTTTTGTGCAAGCGTGGACCATTGGCGCTGCAGTGAATAATTTGCCTGGCATGTTTTTTGGTAGGCCCCTGTCCCAGGCTATAATAGTCTTCACCTTGATTTCCTTGATTCTACCCTGGTATTTAAATAGAAAAAATCAGATAAAGGGGACTACTGAAAATGCTTGATTTAGACCCAGACACACGTTCAGAAACCCACAGTCAAACAGCTCAAAGTAGTAGGCTTGGTTCTATTGTAGTGGCAACAATGCTCATTATAATCGGTGTTATTACCTTGTATGACACGGCGAGTTACACCGACATTGATTCTAAGGTGTTTCCCCAAACCTCAGCACTTGCGTTAATACTCTTTTCTGCCTTAGCGATTGGCAAACAAATTATCCAACCAACAACGGTGTCTGGCATTGAAGTGGGTGTTTGGTGGCGTAGGTTAGCGCTAGTGAGTAGTATGCTCTTAGCTTGTGCAATAATGCCCTACACCGGACTGCTGATCGCCTGCATAGTGACTTTTGTGCTGGGTTTGATTGCGTCAATGCACGATCAATGGACACAGAAAAAAGCCATGATTTATTTTTTGTCTGGGGTATCAATTATTGTGTGTTTTTACACCCTGTTTAAATTTGTTTTACATGTACCACTGCCCTGATCAAGCGCTGCTTTAGCCTGGCATTATTTTATCGGTTGCTGAACAAGCGTTGGTTAGCGACCCCGTGTTTCTACCACAAACTACAGCCATAATATGCCCAACGAACCTATTTACCATGCTCATTTAAAAGACTTTTATGCTCAGCTCACTCGCATGTTGCAAGGCGAGTGCGACTTTTCCGCAGCAGGGGTTGCCCTATACACCACAGACGCTTCGAACTATCGGCAAGTTCCATTGGGTGTCGTGTATCCCCACACTGTGGATGATCTGGTGAATACGGCCACCTTGTGTAAGACCTTTAGTTTGCCTGTATTACTGCGGGGTGGCGGCACTTCTCAAAATGGTCAGGGTGTTAATGAGGCTGTGGTGGTGGACTGCTCCCGCTATTTAACTCGGGTCTTAGACATTGATGTTGAAAATCAAACGGCTCTGGTAGATCCTGGGGTGATTTGTGATGCACTGAAACAACACGCTGAGGTGCATGGGCTGACTTTTGGCCCCGACCCTGGTACCCACAGTCGATGCACCCTTGGGGGCATGATTGGCAATAACTCTTGTGGGCCCCATTCTATGTTGGCAGGTAAAACGGTTGAAAACGTTTTACAGCTTGAAATATTAACCTCTGATGGGGCTCGTTTTTGGGTTGGGCCAACGTCAGATCAAGAGCTTGAAAAGATCGTAGCAGGCACCGACCGCCGCGCGGCAATCTATCGTGAACTGGTCTCCATCCGCGATGAATATCAGCAGCTCATTAGACAACGTTACCCCAATATTAAGCGCAGGGTTTCGGGTTATAACTTGGACCAGTTACTGCCGGAAAATGGCTTCAATGTGGCTCGTGCTCTGGTTGGCTCAGAGGGCACCTGCGTTACGGTNTTGCAAGCGCGCGTCAAGCTCATTGAAAAGCCACTCCACACGCGTTTAATTGTCCTTGGCTTTGAGGATATATACACTGCGGGTGATAGTGTGGCTGAAATTTTGCCTTTTGCTCCAATCGCGATGGAGGGTTTGGACTGGGGCATCATCGGTGGCTTAAAAGAACGCAACCTTAAACAGGCTGAAATCGCTTTATTGCCAGAGGGTCAAGCATGGTTGATGGTTGAACTCAGTGGCAACAGTGCTGAGAATCTAACTCAATTATGCCACCAGTTTGAAACCGCTATGGGCTTATCAAAAAAAGTAAAATCAGTATTATCCGTTGTTGATGCTGCTAACACTGCTGCCATTTGGAGCATCCGAGAACAAGGTGCGTCTGCCACAGCAATGAGTCTTCATGTTGATGATCCAGATCCTGTTGTTGGTTGGGAGGACACTGCTGTAGATCCCCTGCAATTAGGTGATTACCTGCGTGAATTTAGTGCATTAATTCAGCGTTATGGCTATACCAGTAGTTTGTATGGTCATTTTGGGGATGGCTGTATCCATGCGCGCATTACCTTTGATACGCGTTCAGCAGAGGGTATTAGTCAGTGGCGTAAGTTTAGTGTTGAAATTGCTGAACTTGTTGTGCAGTTTGGTGGCTCCTTGTCTGGTGAACATGGTGACGGTCAGGCTAAAGGTGAATTTTTGCCAGTGATGTTTGGGCCTGAATTGATGTATGCGTTCCGCCGTTTTAAGCAGATCTGGGACCCAGAACAGCGTATGAATCCGGGCAAACTTATTGATGCATATAAGATGGATGAAAATCTTCGCTATGGTGCCGATTATAAGTTGCCTGAAACAACGACTATATTGCACTTTAAAGATGATGTGGGTGGCTTTTCTCGTGCCACAGAGCGGTGTATTGGCATGGGCAAGTGTCGTGCGCAAAGTGGTGCAATGTGCCCCAGTTATCAAGCCACTCAGGAAGAAAAATACTCCACCCGAGGTAGAGCCCATTTACTGCATGAGATGGTGCGTGGTGAAGTGATTAAGGATGGCTGGGATAACAAGGCCATTGTAGATTCTTTTGAGCATTGTCTGTCTTGTAAGGCGTGTAAGACGGAATGCCCAACACAGGTTGATATTGCCACCTATAAGGCGGAATTCTTGGCAGCTCATTATGCTCATAAACGTCGCCCATTAAATCATTACCCCCTAGCGTATATTGGTAATTTGTTACCCAAAATTTCACGCTTTTCCTGGGTGTTCAATAAATTACAAGCTGGTATTACAGGTCAGTTAGCACAAAAGTTTTTAGGCCTAAGTGATGCAAAGGGCCTACCCAAACTTGCCTCTCAGTCCTTCACCAGTTGGGTCAAAAAACATGCCCACAGACAAGACCAGCAGTTTCATTGGTTTGGCGCACAGGACCAACCTACGGTAGTGTTATGGGCTGACAGTGTGAATAATCATTACCGCCCGGCATTGTTACAAAGTGCAGTTAATGTCTTGTTAAAAAGTGGTCATCAAGTGGCAGTAGCAAAGCAACACTTCTGTTGTGGGCGACCCTTGTATGAATATGGTTTTTTAGCTCAGGCACTGAAGCAACTCACTGTGATACTTGAAAGCTTTCACTGCAAATTACCCGCTGGTTGTTCCGTTATTGTGCTCGAACCTTCCTGTTTATCGGTCTTTAAAGATGAGTTACTCAGTGCCTTTCCGGAGGACACTCGGGCCCTTGATCTCCGTAAAAGGGCTAAAACCCTAACCCGATTTTTAAGTGAATCATCCGTTACTTTAGCCAAACAGTTAAATAGTGGAATACTGCACCTTCATTGCCATGATAAATCCCTCGGTATTTCATCCCACGAGCGAGAATGGATGTTACGGTGTTTTAAAGACTTGCAAGAACCCGAGAGTGGCTGTTGTGGTATGGCAGGTACCTATGGCTTAAAAAAACAGACTAGAGCTATTGGGCAGCGTTTGTATGAGCGCCGCTTAAAGCCCGCCATTGATAATGCGGCCAATAATGCTGTGGTGGTTGCTAATGGATTTAGTTGTTACGAGCAGATGATGGACGGACAGAGTGATCGATGGGTATTGCACCCTGTTGAAATCATTGAAAAATGTTTGCAGTAATGCTGATTAAGGTCCAAAAGTGACCGGCCTACTAGAATTCATTGTTCGTTGTAACCCATTAAATGAGCACCCAATGGACGCCTTAATTAATGGGCCTCTTATTTTTAGATGCTATGCCAGTATGGTTATAAGGTAAATTTTAATTATACTTTTAGTAAAATAAATATGAATTGTATTAACTTTTATTTTACTAGAAAATCCTCACCTGAGGATAACTATGGAGTTAAACATGTCATTGGACAAAATAATTATAGATGCATTTGAAAATAACAGTATTGAACTGATTACGACGGTGCCCTGCAAACAGCTTAGTGGCGTCATCGCTGAACTGGAAACCCGTGAGAGTATGATTCACGTGCCTGCTAACAAAGAAGATGAAGGCATGGGCATTTGTGCTGGAGCGTTTATGGGTGGCAAAAGGTCTGCCATTATTATGCAAAACACCGCCATCGGGGTCACCATTAACACCCTAGTGACATTAACTCAATTCTATCGTCTGCCTCTACCGATGCTCATTAGCTACCGGGGTGAATTAGGTGAGCCCGTGGCTTGTCAGGTTGAGATGGCCGTGCACACAAAGGCATTATTGGATCAATTGGGCATTCCAACCTACCATTTTCATAAGCCTGAAGATGTGCATGAGATTGATGAAATTTTAAAGTATACCTTTATGGCGAATAAGCCCGTTGCAATTTTGACTGACGCTACATTTTGGAAAGGAGAGTAACATGATACGTTCTGAGATCATTAAGAATTTAGTTCCAGTGCTGTCTGGCGAATTGGTTGTTTGCAATATTGGTTTACCCAGTCAAGAAATGCACTTATTTGGCGATCAACCAAGCAATTTCTACATGCTAGGAACCATGGGTTTATCATCATCTATTGGCCTTGGTTTAGCCTTAGCACAAGACAAAACTGTGGTCGCCATCGATGGTGACGGTTCCGTGCTCACTAACTTAGGAACGCTGCCTACCATTGCCAATAATGAGTGTGACAATTTTATTTTGCTGATTATAGACAATGGAAGTTATGGCTCTACCGGTGACCAGCCAACTTATGCAGGTAAAAAAACCTCCCTTGCTGCAGTGGCAAGTGCGTGTGGTTGTGACAACGTGGTGGAATGTCAGGCGGAAGAGGCTGTCAGTGTTATGGAAGCCGCGATTGCCAGTAAAAAAATGACCATTATTGTTTGCAAGTGTGCGTCAGGCAATATTCCTGTCCCCGTCATCACTTTGGATCCTGTAGTTATTCGTCATCGTTTTATGCAGTCAATTGAAGCATGAAAACACCGAGCAAGGAGCTATTAGTCTTACCATTAATTGGCTTGGCTGTTTGTTTATATGGTGAGTAAATTAAATAGCAGGGCGCCAAGTATTGCAGACCTTAAGAGGCGCACCCAAAAGCGTATTCCCAAATTTGCATACCAGTATTTGGTTGGAGGATGCAACAGTGATCAGGCTGTAGCGCGCAATAGGCATTGCTTAGATGAGGTGGCTTTGCATCCTGCGTATCTGTCTCGCTCTAAAACAGCGAGCCTAGCAACGACTGCTTTAGGAGTGCAATATGACGCCCCATTTGGCATAGCACCGTTAGGCCTCAGTGGGTTGATTTGGCCTAAAGCTGCAGAATATCATGCAACTGCGGCGAAAAAAGCTAATATTCCTTATGTATTAAGTACCTTAGCAAGTACCTCCATCGAACAGGCGGCAGCGTGCGCAGGAAGTAATCTTTGGTTTCAACTTTACCCACCGAAGGACCAAGAAATTAGACTCGACTTGATGCAAAGGGCACGTCAGGTTGGGTGCAATAATCTGGTGGTCACGATTGATGTGCCTGTTGCGGGAAGACGGCCAAATGACATTAAAAATGGCTTATCAGTGCCACCTAAAATCACTCTCAATAGTATCTATCAAACCCTATTAAGGCCGTCCTGGGCTATGGCCACTGCTTTAAATGGCATGCCACAGTTTGCCAATATGCAGCCCTACATGAATAAGTTATCTAATCTGGAGGATGTAGCCAATTACATCCGTAGTACGTTAAAAGAACCCGTAGATTTAGCGATGCTCAAGGAATTACGCCAACAATGGACTGGCAACTTAATAGTGAAGGGCGTGCTGAGTGTGGAAGACGCCAAATTGGTGGCATCCATCAACGCTGACGCCCTCATCGTGTCTAATCATGGGGGACGGCAGCTTGATCTGGCTCATACACCAGTTGAAATGATGCAGGAAATTGTTGATGCTGTGGGTGATAAACTTGAGGTGTTTGTCGATAGTGGAGTTGAGTCTGGTGTTGATATTGCGCGATATTTGGCCTTGGGTGCCAAATTAGTGTTCTCAGGTCGGCCTTATATGTATGGCGTCGGGGCTTTTGGCAAAGAAGGCGCAGACCAGTGCATCGATATATTTTCTCTTGAACTTGAGCAAGTCATGAATCAATTGGGCTGCTCGTCGCCCCATGAGTTGGTCAAATTTATTAATTAATCTTCTATTCAAAGAGTAATTAATTAGCCACAATAGACTGACCCTGCGCTTCTGAAAAATTGGCTTAGTGCAAATGGGCAGAGGGCTATTGCAATATCAAAAATAAGCTAAAAAAAGCGTGGCTAGTTACAAAGTCATGAGCAATAATATCGTCCTCAATTAACCATCGTGTTAAGTTAGAGCGTTTACCTTAAGACAAATATTGATGGGTGGGTGTGATTTTCCTATGCAGTTAAACTGGCTTGACCAACCCACCCCTATCCTTCTTTCTTCAGGCTTTCCTGAGAACATGGTCTTGCTTGACTGTGAAACCACGGGTGGTAAAGCGACCTATCATCGCATTATTGAAATTGGCCTGTTGATCATTGAAAATGGTGCGCTGATTGAGAAGTGGCAAACATTTATCGACCCCAAAGTACCTTTACCACCATTTATACAACGGCTTACTGGCATTAGCCCAGGCATGCTCAATGGCGCTCCTGAGTTTTCTCAAATTGCCGAAGAATTACTGAGTAAACTTAAAGGCCGTACCTTGGTCGCCCACAACGCGCGTTTTGATTATAGCTTTTTAAAGAATGAATTTGAGCGCGTGGGCATGAGTTATAACAACAAACCTTTGTGCTCGGTAAAGTTTAGTCGCAATCTCTATCCTCAATTTAAGCGACATGGCTTATCTCAAATTATTGAACGCTTTGGTTTATCAATTGAAAATCGGCACAGGGCTCTTGATGATGCTGAGATGGTTTATCAATTTTTTCAAAAGTCTTCGGCACTTTTTGCGGATGATGAAATTGCGGCGACCTGTAAAGTTTTACTTAAACGCCCAAGCCTACCCACTTTATTGGATCCAAAAGAAGTAGAAAAGTTACCTGCGAGTGCTGGGGTATATTACTTTTATGATGAAAAAGGTGTGCTCCTATACGTGGGCAAGAGTGTACATATTCGTAACCGAGTGATGAGTCACTTTAGTTCTGATCATAAAAATCCAAAAGACTTACAGATGAGTACCAAGATCGCTCACGTTGATTTTGAAACTGCACCGAGCGACTTTGGCGCACAAATCCGCGAGAGTAATCAAATCAAAGCCTTGGCGCCACTCTACAATAGACGTTTACGCAAGGTGCGTAAGCTTTTTCAGTATCGAAGTACACAGGACACCAATGGCTATTTGAGACTCAATATCGAGAGTATCGAAACGGCAGACACGGAAGTAGAGCAACAATTTGGTCTCTTTCGCTCACCACGTCAAGCCTCCAAACAAATGGAAAAGCTTGCTGATCAATATTTTTTGTGTCATCAGTTACTTGGGCTTGAAAGCCACAGAAATTCCTCGCAAGGGTGTTTTCGCAGTCAGTTAAAAAAATGTTTCGGGGCCTGTCATGGGGCCGAATCGGCGCAGAGTTACAATCAACGCATGAGCGCCGCATTGAAAAATTATCAGATAAAATTATGGCCTTATGTAGGGCCTATTCTATTGGAAGAACGCGATCCGCAGGTGCCTGATCAAGTGGCTTTTCATCTGGTGGATCGGTGGCGCTATCTGGCTAAACTCCCCATTCTTGAAGATGTTTACGATTTTGGTTATCAATTAGCTGATCAAACTCATCAGTCACTCATCCCTGAGGCACAGGTTGCCGAGGGTGAGGTTATTGTTTCTGAGGATGAGGTTGAACCTCGCTTTGACCTAGATATCTACTTCATTTTAGTTCGTTTTTTGGTTAATCAGAAAAAAATGAACATGCATCATCTAAAAATTTGGCCATTAATCAAGCCTGAACTTTTACCTTAACTTCTATGTATGCGAGAGCCTATAGACGCCTAGATTGAAGTTTTCATTGGCTTACTTTGGCAAAAGATAAACAAGCCTACAATGACAATGAACCCAGATTCAAGCACCATGGCAAAGGGCAGATGCTCGTCAAAAAAACCCCCAAGGGTCACACCAAACAGTAAACGGGAGTGCCTAAAAGGCGTGACTGCAGGCACATCGCCCGCATGTAAAGTAGGCGCCCTGTAAGCTCAAATAGCACACGCATACCCATGGGCTTGGATAACATTGTTTGAGGATATAAAAGTTGGTGATTAAGCTTGGTAACGCCAGTAAAAAACAGCACCCCCAATGCCAAAGCGCATAAGAACGTGTCCAATAGTCAGAGTTTGAGTAGCCATTTGTAAGCATACATTGTCCACAGAGAAAGCCACCATGGACACGACCATAATTATGCTACAGCTCCTTTGTTACAGCACCTTAGGCCAGATCACTCGAGAAATATGGTCATTGGCATAGCTTTTGGTTACGATGGGGAGCCACCAAAGGCGAATATAACTTAACCTATTAGGTTGAAAAAGCATATGACCAACTACCAGATCAAACAGAACTTTCGTAGTCTAGCTTTTGGAGGTGGAACACCACTCAAAGCTTTTTTGACAGCTTGTGTTGTGGGTACCATACTAACCATTATAAACCATGGTGATGCCATTATACACGGCGACAACCCTCACCCACTAAAAGTGGTACTCACATACACTGTGCCCTTTTGTGTGACAACGTGGGGCGCCATAACGGGCAAACTTCAAAAAGTGATAGCCCATGTGCAGGACTTCTTGGACAGTGACAAAATCTTAGAGTTGAGCTTTTTTAACTTTGAAAATGCAATCACAGCAGCTTATTATGCCGATGAAAACTTAAACTTAATCAAAGTTAACCAGAATTTCACAAAATTTTTTCCAGCCTTACCTAATTTAGAACAAACGAACTTTATAAAAGTGTTGCAAGAATTAGGTGTTGCTTCTCAACAAATTACAGCATTTAAAACTCAGTTAAATCAGCAAGGAAAAGTATTTATACCCAAAATAGACATTCTAATAAATGGCCAGAAGCGAGTATTTTCTTTGCTATCAACTAAAACAGTTAATGATAGTTTTGGCTTTCTCAATGGGGTGCAGGGTCAGTTTGTAGAGATTACGAATAGGTAACGATTACCAGCCTGAACCTGTAACCGTATATGCTTATGTTAGGCTTGACCATCAGTTTTTATGAATAAAGTCATAAGACTTATTAAACCACCGTTACAAGCAGTTCTCCCATGCC
>JGI20157J14317_10003875_pt1 | contig 11768 bp, 11 predicted proteins | sample COG_07_FD_14317 | JGI IMG/M metagenome (IMG submission 14317)
ANAAAGCAAGTTTTTTATTGTAAATAAAGCAAGTTTTTTATTGTAAATAAAGCAAGTTTTTTATTGTAAATAAAGCAAGTTTTTTATTGTAAATAAAACGAGATTTTTTATTGTAAATAAAACGAGATTTTTTATTGTAAATAAAGCAAGTTTTTTATTGTAAATTATTATTTATAATAAAAATTATTAAAATACGGTCCCTGTAGGGTTCGAACCTACGACCTCCTGATTAACAGTCAGACGCTCTAACCAGCTGAGCTAAGGGACCTTTACAATACTTATTAACCTCATCTTTTTAAGTACTTTTACAAAAATATTTTTTAATAAAATATGAATAAATAAAATAAAAAGTTATAATAAATATATGATAGTAAAAATAGTGTTGGTTGTGTTAGTCTTAATTGTTGTATATTTGGTATTTTGGAAGTATGATGTGAGTATTGAGAAGTTTATAAATTATTTGCCAATATCGCAAACAATAAAATGTTTCAATAACAATGAGAATTTGATTAGTTTTACGGATGATATGAATTCTATTTTTGACAAATATAAAATAGAAACAGGTGAATTAGAACTTTCAACGAAATTCCGTGATGAGAGTGTTAATGCGAATAGGTTAGTTGCGTTTATCCCTTGTACTTATGTGAATGAAAATCCTGATCTATTAAATGATTGTTTTAAGATAAATAAGATTCCAGAAGAATTACAGGAGACATTAGAAGAGAAGATAGATGAGAATAATCCAAGTAAAACCCAAGTATTATTTGGTATTGATTTAGATGAGATGTCAAGAAGAGTTTATTTGAATTATGTTAAAAAAAATAAAATACATTTAGTAGGGTTCAATATAGAGAAAGAAAGTATAGCAAAGAAAATTTATACAGAGATGAAGAAAGAGGAATTTAAGAAGGAGTTGAGGAATTTAATTGATGATGAATTAACTTATGAATTAATATTACGTATATTCCCAGAGGAAACTTGGAAGATTATTGGGGCGAAGGAAGATGAAAATGTAAAAAAATACAAATATAGTTCTTTTTACATAAATATGTTATATGAATACAAAGTGAATTATTATAATGATAGATTAAAAGAATTGCTTAAAAAAATATACAAGGGTAATCCAACATTAATAGATAAATGGTATGATTGTTTTAAAAAAAATAATATTACTTGGATTTCAATAGGTAGAGATAGAGATGATAAATTATTTTTAACAATATATTGTGTATATACCCGTGAGAGAAGGGCTTTTGTAGATAAAGAGAAAATAGCGCTATTTAATAAGGAGTTGAAGAAAATAAAGAGTTTATTATAATATTTATAAATATTGTCTAAAAGTAATATCATATGAGTGAAACAAGACCAAACCGTTTAATAGATAAGATAGTATGTCATATAAAACTTTTCAAAGATTGTTTGGAAGATGAAAAACAGAAAATTCTCAAATTATTAATAATTGCATTTGGACCAGATAATGATCCATTTTTAATTGATAATGCACTGGTTGTTATGTTTTTTTATAAAAGTTATTTAGTAGGAGTTGTTTCAGGGATTGAGAATTATTATTTGGTGAAAGATAATATTAATTATGAGAGTAATAGAGCATCGTATTATTTGAATTATGATAAAAAGGGTGTTTTCATTTACAATTTAGCCGTTTTAAAAAGTTGTCGCGGGAATGGTTTAGGTAAGAGTTTAGTGAGAGTTTTAATGAACCATTTTAAGAAAGTTGGTGTTGAATATTTCCATGTGCAGATAAATGAAGATAATGAAGGGTCTAATAAAATTTTTAAAGGACAGGGATTTACAGTAAGAAAGAATTTAATGGCAGATGATAATAATAAATTCAATGTTCTTACCTATTTTGTGTAAAATATAAACTTAAAGATTTAATAATTAAATTAAATAATGAGTATTGAATTTAATTCATATGAGAGTAGTGATGAAGAACAAGAACATATAAATAAATTTTCTTATCTTTTCAAACCAATAGTTTTAAAATCTTTCAATTCATCACTTTATTTCAGTGACAGTGATTTGAAAAAAATAAAAGAGAAAAATGAAAATTTGGACGAGGGAAAAAAGAAAGAATTCAAAATTTCTGACAAAGGGATTTATAGTATAACAAAACCATTAGATGCGATTTGGATAATGGATTGTATAAAACGTGCTATACCAAATATAAAAGAATTAACTATAACAGATAGTACAGCAGGTTTAGGAGGTAATACAATTAGTTTTGCGAAGGAATTTAAGAAGGTTAATGGGGTAGAGATAAATGACGTTCATTTTAATTTATTAAATAATAATATTGATATTTTAGATTTTGATAATGTGGAGTTACATCATGCGAATTATATGGATAAATATAATAAATTAGTAGAAGATGTTGTATTCATTGACCCACCCTGGGGAGGTAAGAAGTATCATTACATAAAATATTTCAATATTCGTTTAGGTAAATCCCCAATTAATATAATTGTAAATCTTTTATATCAAAAAGGTGTTGAATATGTTGTTTTGAAGTGTCCTTATAATACTAATGTAACAGATATAATAAGAAATGTTGGTTATAATAATTGTACCATATCAAAAAGTTCTCATATTTGGTTATTAATTTTTTCGAATTAAAAAAAAGTTCGTTTTTTCTTAATAACTTAAAGGTTTCATTATATATAGGGAATATATAATGAAATTAAACAAGCAATTAAATGGAGTGAGAGCGATTTGTATTAATTTGAAATCACGGAAAGAAAAGAAGAAGTATATGAAAATTCAATGTAAGCGTAGAGATATTCCATTAAAATTCTTTACAGCGACAAAACACAAAAATCCAAAGAGAGGTTGTTTAGAATCTCATTTAACAGTTATTAGGGATGCACTTGAAGATGGAGTTAAGTATTTACTTATTTTCGAAGATGATGTTAAATTTAAACGTAAATTACTTCCTTTACCAGAAGTTCCAGAAGATTGGGATATGTTGTATCTTGGAGGAACAGTTCATCGAATTGTAAATCGTGATAATCCAAAATGGACTAAGATGATGTGTTGGACTACACATGCTTATATTATAAATTTAACTAATGATGTACTTGTTAATAAGATTATGGAGGCAGAAACTTATGATGGTGAGATTGATAGATTTTATATGGAACAGGTTCATAAAGGTTTTAATTGTTATATGGCTACACCAATGATCGCTATTCAAAAAGAGGGTTTCAGTGATATTGAGGGTCAAACTGTGAATTATAATTTTATGGAGAAGACGTTGGATGGGCTTTTGACACCAGAGCACGAGGAGGTGAATGGAAACTATGTATTGAAACTTCCACCAATCCCATATAATGATTTACCAAATGTAAGTATTGTAACACCTACATATAATCGTAAGAGTATGTTTTATATGGCATTAAGGAATTTTGAGAATTTCGATTATCCATCGGAGAAGTTGGAATGGATTATTGTAGATGATACGCCAGATGAGATGGAGCAATTAGATGAGATTTTACCTGTTGATGATAGAATTAAGTATTTGAAACTTCAAGGAACTGAGTATAAGATGACAGTAGCATATAAACGTAACTTGGGAGCGGAGAAAGCATCTAATGGTATTATTATTCATATGGATGATGATGATTACTATCCACCAGAATCTATTTTGGCACGTGTTAAGGCATTAATTAAGTATAAAGAGCGTGGAATTAAATGTGTAGGATGTACTATGATTGGAACATATGATTTAATGAGTGGAAAGAGTTCAATGAGTTCTGATGGTCCAATTAGTTTGTCAGAGGCGAGTATGGCATATTACAAGAGTTTCTGGGAAGAGAAGCATTTCGATAATAGTGCTGAGCGTGGTGAGCACAAGCATTTCATAGCCGAGCGTTTGAACCAAGTCCTTGATTTACCATATTCATTTGTATTAATTGGTGTTAATCATAGTGGAAACTATACTGGTGGATTACGTAAGATTGATAAGAATGTATTAAGATCGAAGGGTTCTAATAATGAAGCGAATTTCTATGACACTTGGGATGAAGATACACAGATGTTTATCGATTCATTATCTAGTTTTTTAAAGAAAAAGGCGAACCAGAGTTCGGTTGAAGAAGAAGAATTAGAGGAAGAACAAGTTCAAGTAGCACAGATGTAAATTATTCGCAATCATCACATTTGCAACAATCGCAACAATCATTATTAGAGCACTTACAATCTTCGCATTTACAGTCGGGGCAACTGCAACAGACTTTTTTTGGCACACCGCATTTAGAACTATCGCAAAGTCCTAAGGTTCTACATATTTTTCCTCTATTGACATATAAACATCTAAGAGTTCCTAAGGTGAGTAATGTAGAACCACCACATAAGAGTGTTAAGTAGAGAGGTCTGTTGTTTTCTTTGAGTTGTTGGAGCATTTTATATTTTATTAAATATAAAAATTTCGAAACATCTTTTTAATATTTAATATTATTCGTAAAATAAATAAATAATCTAATCTATTGTATATAAATGGTAAATTCAATAGATTACACTAAATATAATTTTGAAACAGGAGATATAATACTTTTTAATGAAAGAAAAAGTATGATATCAAGAGTGATAGATTTCTTCACATATAGTGAATTCTCTCACATAGGAATTGTTATAAAAGATCCAACATTCACCGTAGAACCATTAAAAGGTTTATATCTTTTGGAATCAACTGGTGTAAAAGATGGGGTCGATGCGGAAGATGAAGAAGAGAAAATTGGCGTTCAATTAAGAAAATTAGACGATGTTATAAGTCTATATGATGGAGATATTATATGGAGACATTTGAATATAGAAAGAGATGATGATTTTTATGAGAAATTGGCGAAAATTCATTCTGTCGTTCATAATAAAACATACGATTTTAATCCAGAAGATTGGATTAAGAATATGTTTAATTTACATTATGGAAAAATTCAAGAAACAAATAGTTTTGTATGTTCCGCATTAGTTTCATTCGTTTATTCTTGTTTAGGTGTTCTTCCTGAAAATACAGATTGGTGTTTGATACGTCCTTGTGATTTTAGTTCTTGGAAGAAAGGAACGAGAATTGAATGCGTCAATCAATTTTTAGATGGAAATATCAATTTGAGAGATTGATTTTATTTTTTATAATTTTTCTTTTTACTTTTTTTTATAATTTTCTTTTTTTTATAATTTTCTTTTTTTACTTTTTTCAATTATTTGAATTTCTAAATATATTTTTCATTCCTTAGAAATTCAAGAATATCATTATTTTCATTTTCAATCAATTTATTTTCCAAATATTTCCAATCAATATTGAAATTTTGATATTGGAGTAATATAGATAAAAGTTGCTTATGTCCTTCAAGGGCACAAATATAAACAGGTAATCTCTCAAATTTGTACTTAACACCTATTAAATAGGTCAGTAACTTAATATTATTAGTTTCACATATACGCGCTACTAAATTCTTACTACGTATATGTCTTCCTCGTTTTATTAATTTTTCTAATTTTTCAATTATCAAATCATCATTACCTTTATGTTCTTGATAAATCATATGTGGAAGATCAATATTGTTATTCATATACATCATATTAAATAATATTATTAAATACTCTTTATAATAAAAAAATCATTTTTTTTTTACTTTTTNCTTTATTTTTAATATAAAAAANAAANGTAAATTATAATATATGTACGTTTTAGCATTAATTCCAGCGAGAGGTGGTTCAAAAGGTATAAAAATGAAAAATATTAAAGAATTTAAAGGAAANCCCTTAATATATTGGTCTATAAAGTTGGCTTTGGACTGTAAAGTTGTTAATCGTGTTATAGTTTCAACTGATAATGAAAATATTAAACGTGTAGCAGAAGAGTGTGGTGCAGATGTTCCATTTTTACGTCCAAAAGAGATTTCAGGGGATTTATCTACTGATTATGAGTTTATAAAACATTGTTTAGATTATTTAAAAGAGAATGGTGAAGATGAACCAGATATTATAGTTCAATTACGTCCAACGTATCCAACTCGTAAATTAGATATTTTAAATGAAACTTTGGATATTTTTATAAAAAATTTAGATAATTATGATAGTTTGAGGACTGTATATGAAATGGAAAAATCACCTTATAAGATGTATAATATAGAAGATGGGGAATTGAAACCATTATTTAAAGAGGTAAAAGGTATAAAAGAGCCTTATAATCAATGTCGTCAACTGTTGCCGAAAACATATATTCATAATGGATATATAGATTTGATTAAAACGGAAATAGTGGAGAAGAAGGGGAGTATAACAGGTGATCGAATATATCCATATTTAATGAGTAAAGAAGAATATCACGATATAGATACAGAAGAAGATTGGAAAGATGCCGAAAAGAATTGATATAAATAAATAAAAAATGAAAATTTTGGTTTAAAAATTGGGAACATATAATTTAATATTATAATGAATACATTAAATTATATAGGTAGTAAAAAGACATTGAAAGATACTATTTTTAAAATTTGTGAAGATAATATACCTAATATTAATGATTTATCATTTGCCGATTTATTCGCAGGAACAGGAACAATTGGTTTTAATGTGAATATTAAAGAAGGATTTTTTAAGAATGTAATTTCAAATGATTTGGAATATTATAGTTTTATTATCAATTCTGCTTTATTAAAAGTCCCATATACAAATAAATTAAAAGAAATAATTGGAGAATTAAATGGTATAGAAGAATTAAAAGAGGGTTTAATTTATGAAAATTTTACAAATCACGAAAATTGTGAAAGGATGTTCTTTACAAATTCAAATGCGAAAAAGTGTGATACAATACGAATGAAAATAAATGATATGTTGGAAAATGAAGAAATAACAAAAGATGAATTTATTTTCCTTTTAGCAACACTTATAACATCTATTGATAAATATGCCAATACATCATCTGTTTATGGAGCATACTTAAAAAAATATAAAAAAAGTGCTATGAAAACACTAATATTAAAACCTATACATACAAGTTTTTTTGTAAAGGAAGGTAATCAAGTATATAATAAAAAAATGGAAGATTTAGTAAATGATAAACAATTTGATGTTGTATATTTAGACCCTCCTTATAATCATAGACAATATGGTGGAAATTATTCACCATTGAATTATATTGCTAAATATGAAGAAGACATAAAATTAACAGGTAAAACAGGATTAATCAAAGGTTATAATAAAAGTGATTTTTGTAGCAAAACTAAAATGAAAGCAACTTTTGAAAAGATGATTAGTGATATTAAATGTAAATATTTACTTTTATCATATAATAATGAGGGTATTATTGGAGAAGAGGAATTGAAAAAAATTTTAATTAAAAAAGGAGATTTGAAATTATTCAAAATTAAATATAATAAATTTAAGGCTCAAAAAAGTGTAAAAGTTAAATATACAATTGAATATGTTTGGTTTATAAAAGTACAAGAAAGTGATGAATGTTCTAATCAATATGAAGAGATAGAATTAGAATTGATTAAATAATAATTTTAATTTTATTTTATTTTATTTTATTTTATTTTATTTTTTATTAAAAAAATCAATTCTTCCATAAACTTTATAGGGTCATTCCAATATGTGCCTTCACCCCAATTAACATCATTTTCATCATAACTTTCATTACCTTTTGTATAAGGAATTCCAAATATAGAGAGTTGTGGAATATTCATAGCAGATGGTCGTATTCCTGTTTTTTTCATCTTTTTTATTACTTCTCTTTTTTGTTGATTACAATGCCTACATAAAGGTTGAAAATCTTCTATTTTTTGAGTTTTAGGATTTAATACACGTTGATCGTTATATAAACCATTTTTATGATCTATCTCTGTATCTGAATTTCCACAAACAACACAAGGCATATCGGCATAAAAATCTCTAATATGTTTCGCAATAGTTCTATTAAATTTTTGATTATTAAATCCACAGAACTTTATATATTTAATAGAATTACCCTTTTTATCAATCTGTATAAGAGGTGGTATATAGAATTTTTTTAATTCATTTTCTTCTTCATCTGTAAAACCTTTTGAAAATCTAAATTTTCCATTTTTCTTAATTGTTATAACTTTATATTTTTTTGATAAAAAATCAAAACGACACCAACTACCACCATTACCTAATGCTAATTTTTTGTATTCATTTACGAATTCATTTACACAAACAAGTCTTGTAGAACCTTTTATTTGACAAAAATTTCCTAATTTTTTGAAAAGTTGAATAGAATTCATTTTGGATTATTTAATTATATTTTTATAAATTAAAGTATAAAAAAAAAATCATTTTTTATAATTTTATATAAACAATTATATATATATATTAAATATATATGGTTTCAAAAATTATCGATGTAAAAATTCTAAAAAATGGACGTGTAGGTGGATATATAATTGAAAATAATGTAAAAAAATTTAGATTTTTGAGTAATAAAGATGTAGAAAAAATAGTAATGAAAGGAGGAAATTCTGAAATAGTTATTGACAGAAAATTAAAGGGATTGTTAAAAAATAAAATTACGTCTTATTGGAAAGCACCTTTTAATAAACAACATAGAGAGAGAAGAAAAGAATATAAAGGTATATTAAAAAACCTAAAAAATGGAAATAAAAGTAATAGAAATACAATAAATAGTTTTAAAAATTTAATGAATAAACATAATACAAAGAATAAAAGAAGAAAAAAAAAAATTAATAATTTAAATTGTGAATTATTAAAAATAGAAAAAAAAAAATTAAATAAAAAAAACACAATACAAGGTAGATGTTATTTGTATTGGGAACAAATAGCCAAGCAAATATTTGAAAATGAAAATAGAAATATGGGATTAGACAAAGATATACGAATTATTGGGAATGCTGTTGGAGGTTTTGGAATTATAATTATTTTTGAATTTAATGGGAATAAATATGTAATAAAAAGAAATAAAATGATAAAAAATCAAAAACAAAGAGAACAAATAATTGACTCTATAAAAGATGAATATTTAATTAATAAAAAATTATTTGACAAATGTCAAAAATTACTCAAAGATCAAAAATTAATTAATATTAATCATAATTTTATAAATGAACCTATTTGTTTAACAGATGAACATGAAATTATTTTGAGATATGGAGGGACTGCTGTGAAAACTAATGTTAATAATAATGATGTGAATAATTTAAAAAATTTATTATTAAATTTTGTTTTATTAGAATTAGAATTTAGACCTATTATTTTCTGCACTGACTTAAAACCTGACAACATTTTAAAAGATGAAAACGGTTTAATAAGATTTATAGATTTTGGTGATTTTTGTAATTTTGATAGAATATCTTCAAATTATACAACTACAAACTGTTCTGGTAAAATAATAAAACCAGATATGTATTTAGATTCTGATGATTGCTTTGATGATGAATTAATAGATAAATTAAAAAAATTTAATAAAAAATATAGTAGAAAAAATTACTTAGATTTATTTCTGACAATTTATGCTGTATCATATATTATTTTTATTTATCAATCTATTGAATTTTTTTCAAATAGTGAAAGTTTTGATAATACAGTTAATAATGCAATTTTAAGCAAAAACCATATTAAATTACTTTTTACTAATTCTATTCTAATTAAATGTTTTAAATTAGAAGAAAATAAAAATAAAATAAAAATATTTTTTTACCCTACGAATCATACTAACTCTCCATTTTTTGGACAACATACTATAAAAGGACTACAAGCAAAATATATGAGAAGTCGTCAGACAGAAGATCAAATAAGTAATAATTTAGATAACTTATTTACACTTTTCCGTAGAGTAAATTAAATATATATATAATATTAATGAGTGCTAAATCAAAATATTTCAATTCAATCCTGAGTGATTGCGTTAAAAATATGGATTTGATGAATGAAAGTGTAGGTAATCGTAAATTCCATTACAATAGTTTAGATGAATACAACAGAACACTTGAAGAAGAGTTAGGGAGTTTCTCCATTTCAATAACAGATAGAAAGAAAATAAATGCTATTGTTTATAATCAAAATAATAATGATGGGGCAGTGAGTGCCGCTATTGCTTATCATTATATTACTGACAAAGCCCCAAATGGTGATATGCTTCTATTAGGAACTGGTGAAGGAAGAGTTATGAGAGAGAAAGAACAATTAGCAGGAAAAACTGTTTTAATTGTAGATTTAGAATTCAAAGAAGATATGCTTCCACTCGCCGAAATTTGTGAAACTGTTTATGTTATTGATAATCATAGAATACCAAGATTTCAATTACCATCAAATGTGAAATTAGTATCATCTGACCAAAAAGGTCATGCTTCTTGCGCTCTCGTTTGGAAAGCATTTTATCCAAAAAGAAAAGTCCCAGAGAGTGTAATGTTAGTTGATTTAAGTGATTCCGCTAAAAACACAATAAAAGGTATATCTTACGGTCATTTCTTTACATCTGCTCTTACATTCCGTTTCACGCAAAATCCTAAAATAAGAAATAAATGGGCTACTGGTGAAAATCTAAAAAATATGTGGGAAGTTATTGATGGTGGAAATGAAAGTTTATGGAAAATTATAGGTTGGTATATGGATGAATCGCTTGAAAATGCCAAAGAACAAATCGCACAGAATGCAGTTATACAAAAATTTCAAGGATTTAATGTTGGTATTCTAAATTTCTTAGACCCTGTTTTATATAAAAGAGTAGGAAAACAAATTTTATCTAATTTAAAAGGGAAAATAGATTTCGCTGTTTTATGGGGTTACGAACATAGAGGTAGAAGATATAAAATAGCATTAACTTGTTATCATAATAAAACAGAATGTAAAGTAAATATTCCAGCATTAGCCAGAATTTTAGGTAAAAAGGGAGGACATAAACAAGGAGGTGGTGGAACAGGTTTTGTAGGAAATATTTATTGGAGTAAGGATGCCAAACACGATATTTGGGATTTATTTAATAAAAATCTTTTAACAGATAAAGAGAGAAAAGAAGTTATGATGTAAAAGTTATGATGTAAAAGTTTTGATGTAAAAGTTTTTTTATTATTTTGATAATTATTTTTATAAAAATTATTGTTTATAAAAATATGTAAAAATGTAAATGTAAAAAAGTATTTAATTACTTACTACCTTCTTTATCTTTCTTACTACGTTTTGTGTTCCTCTTCTTTTTCAATCGAGAACCATTATTAGCATTATTAGCAGATTTCCTCATTGGCTTCATTGTAATTGCATTCATTAACTTTTCTCTACCCTTCAACTTCTTTTCCTCCTCTCGAACAATCTTCAAGAAGAATTCATCATCAATCTCTGGAAGAATAGCCTCACTATACATCCATTTTTTCCCAACAGTAGCATCTACACGGAAATCAATAGGATAATATGGAACAAGTAGTTTCTTAGGATTTGTCATTAATTCTCCCAAATTTTTAGGAACATTCCCTTTCATTTGTGGAGGAAGAATAAACATTAACTGTTCGAATGGTGTATAAGGCTTCCCTAAATCAAATTCAAATTCATTCAAATCAAACCCTGTATCATTCAAGAAATCAACCACATCCGACGGCATTGGCGATACACGGAAACCATAATGGAAAGACCAAGAAGGACATCCCTCGGCATAATATTGAATAGCCCACAACAATGTCTTCAAATACTTCTCACATACCTTATGAATATATCCTTTATAAGCCTCCTCTCCATCCGTATTATAATCAACTCCCATATAAAATTTATAATACTGTTTCTTC
>JGI20157J14317_10003884_pt1 | contig 11754 bp, 29 predicted proteins | sample COG_07_FD_14317 | JGI IMG/M metagenome (IMG submission 14317)
ACTAACTGCATAACCATTTTTAAAATTCTTTAACATAACCTTTATTTTTATTTCCTTATTACGTCCGTAATATACGAACAATATCTTGCTCCTCCAAGTTATTTGGTGGAAGCCTTTAACAGCAATTACGCTCTAGAAAATGGACCATCATATTGATACATTTTACCTAACGACGGGTGAACAATTGTGTTACCACCGACGATGAAGTCTTTGAGCGATTTATTTAATTGCGACATTTTTAATCCAGTAATGAATAATTTACCGGTGATCATTTTTGAGTTGGTAGCGTTTACGTTGATTTTTTGTGACATAACTTTTATTTATTATTAATTTATCTTATTTACGGTGTAAATATACGAACAATCCCTCGGGTATCCAAGTTTTCCCACGGGGAAACATTCATTTATCCCAATTACGGATGACATTATTTGTGAACATACGACGGGGACAAATATATACTTCGTCGACGAGTAAGGGTTGGGGGCGCGCTGCAAAGGGGTTAACACATAACACATTTCATCCCACATAACACCATACCATTTAGTCACATACTATCGGTTTATTAACGTTGTATAACACCCACTAATATATGTTGTCCACACTCGGCACGAATTAATCAACAACGAATAATAACATTATACTACAAATACAATAACATAACATCTCCAATAGGGGGTGATCAATAATCATATTCGTCATCGATGTATTCGTCTTGTTCCCCGTCGTTATCTTCCTCCTCGTACGTAATCATCCTCGTCGTCTGGATCACACCATCCCTTGTCGTATTGCTTCTTCATTTATATTTTGGTTTCTTTTACTAGTGTTAAATCACTTGGTTTTACTATTGCTCTAATCTCATCATTTGCTATAACAATTCTAGTTGAATCAATAACAGACACAATATAAAACGGATTATATTCCCTCCAATTTTTGGAGAATACCCTATCGTTTACTTTGAACTTAGGTTTTCTAGGCATTACGCAATCATATTAACTGGTTCCTCATGTAGGTACTCTACCTTACCTCTACCACTCAAGCTGAAAAATAATTTATTACCATTTCCACCACGACGGTTCTTACTAAAATGTAGGTAACGACCCTCATCACTCATTCTCATATGTAACATTCCTGTTGTCATATGCTTCAATTTATTACTACCAGCAAACGTTCCACCTTTAGTAACTTGTTGAATGATCAAAAACGCAGTATTCAATTTATCATTATTATTACCTAAATTATGTTCTTCAAACAATGACAACAAACGACCTTGATTTGATTTATTAGTACCACCAAAATAATCAGTGTACATATCTGCTACTTCAGCCATACTATCTACAAGCACCAAATCATATCCTGATTTAAGTGCTGTTCTCATAACAACATCAGGATTAACTTCACTATAATCACCTAAAAACAAGATATCTAAATCACCAAATTTTGGAAAACGTTTAACGTAACCAACCATATCGATTGCATTCATCTCACCTGAAACGAATAAACATTTTTTACCTTGATTTTGAACATCAGCTAGGATATCTAGTAACACAGTTGTTTTACCAACACCTGGATCTCCAGTAGCAACTAAATTTACACCAGGCATTATACCACCTTCATTACTGAAAAACCCATCAACACGAGTTTTGGTTTGCATTGGAGTAAACAAATTATCATTAAATGATAAGTCATTCATCTTTACAGTGCTTACTTTAAAAGTAGCATTTACACTCTGAACATTCTTACTTGGACGACCTCTTTTTACTAATTTTGACATAACCTTTATTTTATTTTTATTTCCTTATTACCCCATGAATATACGAACAATATTTGGCTTAACCAAATATCTCCGCACGCATCTCTTGAAGACCTTCAAGAACTATTGGCTCACCAAAATCAACATCATGCTCAATGTACTCATACTTACAAGCAACATTGCTCTGATTGGCAAGCATCTGATCGATTGCCTCAATCATCTCCTCCTTGTCAACATACATAGCCCAATCACTATCAACTGGGAAAATGAATTCTTGACCACCCTTAGGTTTCCAATGTGGTTTTTTATCACCGTAATTGTTGAAACCATCTGCATCAACATTATAATTCTCGAAATACTGCGCTTGAACTTTTACTTTTACTTGCATAACCTTTATTTTTAAATGCCCGAACTCTCGAACACCATAAATATACGAACGCCATTTTAGGAAACCAAATCCTCTCGCAGAAGTCTTTTATTTATTTTTAAAATATTTAACCAAAATATGAGCTGATTTGTAATTCGTTGCTAAAGGTATTTCATGCACATCACATAACCTCATTAACATACTAATATCAACATCGTGAGGATGTTTATCTAAAGGATCTCTAAAAAATATCACTCCATCAATTTCACCACGAGTTACCATAGCTCCAATTTCTGCATCACCACCCATCGGACCACTTGCTACTAAATCTACTTTTAGACCAGCATTTTGAACCATAGTACCTGTTGTACCTGTACCTACTAATTGAATATCTTTACGTTTGAAGAAGTCCATCCGTTTCATAACAAAGGCAACCATTGAAGCCTTCTTTCCATCATGTGCTATTAATGCTAATTTCATTATTCAAATTTTATACCATTNTCATACATAATCTCACCTAATTTTTCCCTCGCTTCATAATAAGCATTATACTTATCTTCACTATAACCCTCATCAGGCATGTATTTGTATTGTGATCTCAACCACTGATCCATTTCCCAAATGACTGAATGGATTCTAGCACCATTAGTTGCCATATCAAATTCAGGCTGTTCTTCGGGTAGGTTAAATTTTAAGATTGCTTCCATAATTCGTAATTACTATTTTGTGTCTTGAATTTAATATAATCCTCTCGCTCCTCCACAATTTCTGTAATAGTAGTTGTTTGCCAAGTAAAGAATTGGTTGAATGGAGACATAATCAATGAACGATCTACTGCTGGTTCATCATGTTTGGATTTAAACTTACCTTCCTCATTAAATTCAACCCACATTACTTCGGTTGATTGTTTGGTTAATCCATCTCGTTCACGAACTAGTTTCCAATTGTTAGATTGAATATCTACTGGTATTTTAACTTGGTTTAGTTTGCTCATTTCTCTTAATCGTCTAAGTGATCGAATTCACCGTAAGTATAAATCTTATAACCCGTCTCAATTGGTTCAAAGCTACTGATACATAATCCTTTTAACTCATCATTACTAAAGCGTTCATATAAGTTTGTATGAGTACTTAGGTAAGGCCCTCCAGAAGGATCTATCATATCAATAGCTTTAGTGTCTGAGTAGACTAAGTGACCATACTGAGCACATATAGGTCCGGGACCTACATACTCACCATTCTCATTGTACTCCATCTCATGAACCTCTGTCTTGAAAGTATCAATGAACATTGGATGTTCTCCTTTAGAACCTACATCCTTACAATATTGCTGGTAAGCTTTTTTGTAAACATTAGGCCATCCAAAGCGACAATGCTCAAAACTACCTTCCCATAACACACTACCATCTTCTTGTTTGGTGAATGTGTAAACGTCTCCGTAACGATTTGTATACTCTACCATATTATTTAGATTGAATTAACAACATTAAAGCATTAATTTGACCTCTACTTTGCCAACCCAAAACATCATCATCATGATCAGGAAAAAATTCTTTAGTTGCCCAATTACCTTGAGGATCAAATACTGCTATCTCAAATGAAGAAAAATCATCAGGACTATCCTTATCTTCACGTGGTGTGCTGTAAGCCATTCCACCTGCGATTATACTAATTTCAAATCCGTTATCAAATTGTGTTCGGCTGTTAATACCACCTGTTCCATTTTTATGGAATACTAAATCTTTAAATACTTTCATAACTTTTATTTTTACTTATTTAACGTGTTGAATATACGAACCCTATTCTGGGGAACCAAATTTTCCGCGTATTAAATCAACAATAAATTTAGCTAACAAATAAGATATACCTATTACTGATATTAATGCGATTAATTGTGTCATAACTTTTATCTTTCTAATATTACAAAATCACCAAAATGCTCATCAAATACTTGAATCAAATGCTCATAATCACTTGACTGCATGTCATCAATTAATCCATCTACATCTTCAAAATCTAATTGCTTAGCTAATTTTCTAGCATATCCTAAAAGGAAAAATGCATTACCTTGTGGACCTGTTAGGTCAATTACAATCTCTGATTGTGGTGTTTTACTTCTTATCATAACTCTTATTTAATAAATTTAATATTGTGTGTTGTTGGTTCACCTACTGTCTCAAACTGGGTTGGATTACTCATGATGCGAGCGAACGCATCTGCAATTTCTTTATTGCGCTCTACAATCTCAGCTTTAAACTCTTGGTAACGAGCAGTAAGGCGATGTTCACGAAATGCACTATCAATAGGATAGGCATATAATTTATTTAATGTTACACGGTGTGGCTTCATTCCTTTAGCTAACCGCATTGCAACCTTATCAATCAATACTTCAAATTCCTGTGTCATAACCCTTATTTCTTATTACACCTAAATATACGAACCCTATCTTGGGTAACCAAATTCTTCTGCTCTTATTTATTAAAATCTTTCAGAAGCTCTAGCATTTCCAAATCTACGAGGATCAATTCCATCAAATGACATTATTCGATTTTCGCGCATTTTTCGCGTTACTTTACGGTTAGTCATTGTATAATATACAGGACCATCATATTCCTCATAGAATGGGCGATTCACATCATCTATATTCAATATACGTCTATTTCCTCCAAATGATCTAAAATCTCTTGCTGTGGTTCTAGCCCATTTCCCAGGAGAGTATTCAATTTCACAACTTCTCTCTGTAGGAAAGTCATAAATTAATTTAACAGTATTACCTTTTTTCTCACTCATTATTTGAAAATTGATAAATCATTTAAAGCATCCATAGTACCTTCAAACCCAGGAATCTCAAAATCATTAACATCCATTTCAATGTCAATCTGAGTATTGATAAATTCCATAACCTCTTTTCTATCCTGCTCATTCATCAATTCAGATGTTGGGGAGATTTCAATTAACGCTTTAATTAAGCGAAGTGCATTTATATTTTCCATAACTTATTTATTCATATAATTAATAAAACTTTCTTCGTGAGCAAACATTGCTTCACTAGCCATCAACAAACTTAATTCTTTATTTATCTCATTTTCTAACACTTCAGCAGCATCTCTAATGTCATACTCTTCTTGAGTAAAACCAGGACCCATTCTCATTGCTTCGTGTATAAAAACACTAAAATCACGACGCTCTAAATGACCTGTAAAATCACCAATATTGAATGTAAAATAACTACCTTGATCATTATCAAAATTTCTAGCTCCAAACCCATCTTGCAAAGTTTCAATAACCATTGCTGTTTGATCTTTTCTTAATTGTGTTTTTGTATACTTTTTCTTGTTCATAACCTTTATTATTTCTTATTACTCCATGAATATACGAAAGAGGGCTGGCTAAGCCAACCCTCCTCGCAATTATTGTTAAAGTATTTTATTAAATTTCAGCCTCAGCAGTTACCTTAATATTTGATATAATATATTTACCATTACAAACATTAGACCATTCTTTACAAGATGGATCATCATATCTGTAACTTGAGTTTGGGTTTGGTGAGTAGCCTTGCCATAACGAGGCAACAATTTTCCAACCTTTATCCATTGATGATGCTAAATCATTTAAATTCTGTAAATCACTACCACCAGCAGCTACATTTTTAAGAAAATCATATACTAAAACGGTATCACCATCTTGAGCAAATATTGTAGTCATATTACTATAATCAGAAGCAAATTCTGTAATTACATCAAATGGTTTAGAAGGATCAATCGATGAAGCATCATAAATACCATCATTAATTGATTCTTTCATTTTATCCTGATCCCAACATGGATTAGTATATAATGATTCTAAATAAGCATATTCATAACTTTGTTCATTATTTAAATGAATAGTTGTTTGAGTTGCTACATTTCCATTTGTTTCTAGAAAATCAATTTCATTACAATAAGGAGAACCTGAATTCCCAGCATCACAATAATCTCCACTTCCATTTACCATATAAAATGAAGCATTTACCCAATTTACTTCATTTAAACCAGATAAATCTACAGTAGCAGATACTTTTGAAATATTTTTATAAACTCCAATAGATCTTACACGACCAGCATTAAAATATATAATAGAATCTGCGATTTTAGGTGTTTCACATTGTGTATAATCAACCCCAAATGTTGGGGTGTATACTTCCGTGTTGCTAGTTGGTACACAGCTAAATAACATTGTAGCTGCAACAATTGATAATAATACTTTTTTCATAATTTATATAATTTGTTTATTTGTTAAATATTTTTCTATTGCTTCTAATTTATCATCAGCATCCGCTAACATAGCAAGTGCTTCCTCAGCATTTTTATAGAAGTCACCAGTTGAATGATCACCTATTCCTGCTGGGTGGTTCTCTAGTATATCTAATGTTAATAATGCCTTTGCTTTCTCTGCTTCGGCACTTGCCTTAAGCATATCTCTTAATTTACTCATAATCTTTATTTTCCTTTTCTATCTTTTTCCGAAATAATCGGATGTTTAGTATACATATTAATAATTTCCTTCACTTCTGGAATAGATTGCCAAACAATTGAATGTTCAGCTTCCGGTGAGTAATCACCCTTAACTAAATAAGCAACAATTGTATCCGGTTCCAAAGTTAAAAACCCATGAGCGTACTTATCGTGTAAGTAAACAGCCTCATCTGTATTAATAACTTCATGGTACGTTTTCCCATTAACCAAATCATAACCAATATCAACAATAGAACCACGTATTACCTTAACGTATTTTTCCTGTGGTGGGTTACTCTGGTAATGCATGCCTCTAAATGTATACCTACCATCATTTATGCTAATTGAACATTGATCCCAATTAATACCTAATGTATCTAATGGAAGGGGTGTATAACTACCTCTATTGTCTTTAAATGTTTGGTGTTCTATTTTCTTCATATAATTTATTTTATTTATTAAACCAATACCCAGTTTTTCTATATTGCATGTTCCTCAGTATATACGATTTCTTCATAATCGATTTCCTCAACAGTCTCACAAATTAAGTAACTATCTTGTACTTTTAGAACGTGGTCTCCTCCTAAGTAATCACGCCATGCCTTTAAGGCTTCCATGTTTATAGACCCATTTGAGTTACTAACTTGGTGTCCCTTAAATTCCCTTAATACTACGTAGTAGGTATCATTATTGTAGAACATTTTTTTCATCGTATATACGGATTAATTGTTGTGGAGTGTCTAAGCTAGCTTTGAGTTTAACTTTGATTAAATTGTACCCAACCTCTCAATTTAGTATGATGTAAAAAACATGATTTATTTACTATACTTTTTGCTCCTTGCTTCCATACTCTTTTTTGAAATTCTTCTTCATTACCTCCCCATGGGTGTTTTTCATTAAATAACATTCCATTTGATTGTATGTATTTATTTACAAAATTTTTATTGAAACCCATAAAAAATCCATTACACATATTAGATTCATTATTAGTTAAATCTATAAAACCTTCTGTTGGTTCAAATCCTCTTTGTACTCCACTCCAAACCCCATCACTTAAAGGACCATATATTGTGTTATCATCATTTATATCATCTATAAATTTATTTATACTACTATTTAATTCAACATCATCATTAGATATTAAAATAGTATCACATCCATCTTTTACAGCATTATTAACTCCATCATTCCACGTTCCTGTTAAACCTCTTTTTGTTTGATCTTCGACATATGTTACCTTACAATGGTTAGGTATTAACATTGGTGGATTTGAACTATTATCAAACACATATATGTTTAATTTATAATTAATAGTATCACAACTAGATATAAATCTATTTATTAATTCTTGACCTTGTGGTCTTAATTTTCCTTGATGTGATGTTACTATAATCCCTACCATATTAAGTTGTTTTCCAAAGTACTTGTACACATATTAAAATCAATGCTAATAACAAACTAACTATTGTTTTTGAGGTTAGCCCTTCATTAAAATGATAACTAACACCAATAGCATAAATTGTCATTCCGATTCCAAATCCTATAAACCTTGAAGGCCATAATTCACCACCCATTCCACTAACAGTATATTTTGTTCCCCAAATATAAAAAAATGAAATAACGATGCCTGTTGTTGCTACTACCCATTCATTATCCCTAAACCATTTATGTAAAAATTGTCCATTCAATTGGTAAAAGGTAATAATATGAGCTGCTAGAAATGCTGCTAGTCCTATAAATAAATCCTTAACTATCATGTTTTTGGTTTTGTATTCCCACCCATTCTTTTTTATATTCATTACACGCTTGGTCATAACGGTCATAAATGTTCATTTTTGGGAATTCGTGTTTTAATTCCTCAATTCTATTTATTACTTTGTTATAGTAGCCTCTATTATGAGCGTCTATTAATCGTTCTTCTAATCGTTCTTCGTTTGTCATATTGCTGTTATAAAAAAGATTTCAAATCCTGAGGTGTGCCATCCATTATTACCAAATGTTTGATTAATTATTTTATGTACATCTGGCATATTATAATCTGTTGATTTATGGTATCGTAATTTTGTTGGGGTTCCAATATTATGAAGACGAAGGGTATTATTTATTTCATCTATATAATCGATTATATCACCACTTAGTGAGATAAATATTTCATCAAATTTTATGTTTAATCTATGGTCAAAATATAAATCATGATCAAAGAATAATTCTTTTAATAAGGATCGTTCAGATGGCTTTAATCCTTCTTTAACATATAATAATTTTTTACGTGTATTCGCTTTATTAAATTCAGCTAATGAAAAATCCCTTGCTAAATTATATATTGGTTGGTAGTATAATGATAATGAGCATTTATTTTCATCATGTAAATGAGGAAATTTATTCTCAATATATTGTCTTTCTTTTTCAATTTTATTAAATTCTTCATCACTACGACCTGGTAGTCTGGAGAATGTATCATGAGAGTAATAATATTGGTAGAATGTACGTGGTAACCATAACCATTTACCTAAATTTTCACAATGGCGTACAATATTAGTATCATTTTGAAAATAATCCATTTCCCCTTCATCAAAACTATAAATTATGTTTCTCCAAGCACGAGCCATTGGGGTTAAATTAAATGTTGAATGTTGCCCTATTACATAACCACCAGCACCTTGTATTTCAATAAAATCACCCTCTGGGGTACGAGAATCACATAATGAACACATTCCTACTACTTCTGGGTGTTTTAGAAATAAATGGTTGTATACTTCTAGTGTTTTAGGATAAGCATAATCATCACTATCTAATTGGATTACTATATCTCCTGTTGTTCCACGTTGTGGGTTATAAAAACATTCTTTTTTGCGAGATTGTTCATAATATTTAACTCGAGAATCTTTAGAACATATTTCTAGTAATTGTTCTTTAGCATTACCATAATCCGAGAAATCATCAGTAACAATCCATTCCCAATCAGTATGTGTTTGGTCTAGAATTTGTTTATATAGAGTTTCTACTAAATGGTTTCTTCTATAAAAAGAAGTACTAATGCTAAATTTCATTACTTATCTTTGTTTCTTAAAGTAAACCAATTACTAATAGATAAAGTGCCTAATGTATATAACATCATTCCCAATATTATATACCATCCCAAATATTTAGTATCATTAGTATAATAAATACTAGAAGACATAATTGATAAACCAATAAACCAAGAAAATGCCCAAACATTAGTTGGGATTTTATCAATTACTTTTTTTTCAATTTTAATAACTTTTTTATCATGAACTACTCGTGATAAAGCATCTTGTAAATCCTTACCATATGCTGGGATTAATTCTTTAGATCCATCTTCATTTAGGATTTCGATTTCATATTTCATCCAATCCTCAAATTTGTTGCTATCTTTTCTATAGCTAACATTAATAACTTTTTGTTTCATATTTATGCTTTTAATGATTTACCATTATTTAAATGTACAAACCAATTTTTAGAAGTCCCCGTTCGACTATTATGTTTTTCAACTTTTTTATATTTTATATCATTATTAACGCAATAAATAATAGCATCGCAATAATCTTCAAATATTTTTAATTGTTTTTTAGCCATTAATATCTTCCTGTATCGTATTTAATATTATCTGTAATTGATTCTAATTTTGATTTTGCTACGTTTACTGCTCCATCTTCTAGAAGTATTAGAACATCCATTAACGCATTATATAATTTTTCCTTATCCATAATATAAATTTTAATTAAATCCAAACGTTTCAAAACTTTGAGCTTCTAAATCAACATCGAATTCATCATCATTATTTTCAAATGAGTCACGATATTCTTCTATTTCTTTTTCATCTTTCCAAGCAATATTAGGTAATAACCCTGCATTTTCAACTACAGCCCAAATACGTTCTTTCCAAAGATCCATTTTGACATCTTCTACAATACAATCAAATCCTTTTTCCTGAGTTAGGAGGAGGAGGTATCCAATAAAATGTTGAGTAAGTTCATCTAATTCTCCATCAATTGGAAAATTATTTCCATATTCATTAGAACCATTAGTTCCTTTTTCATACATTGCTTTAATTTCTTGCCATTTAGGCGTCAAAAACATTTTTTCTATTTTTTTCATAACTTTTATTTTAATACGTTTTTATTATTTTTTGTAACTATAAATCCAACACTTTCAGACCAAGTACGGTCATCATCCATTTCAAATTCACTAATGCTAACACATTCGAATTTATAACCATCAATGTTAATTGGGAAACTATCTCTGATTTGTTCTAAACTAAGTCCGAAGAAATCACGTTTTGCTCTAAAGTAAAAACCAGCATCACCCATGTAATGACCACTACCAATGTATGGGACGTTAGTGTATTTAATTTCTTGATGTTCTTTAAAATGTTCAAAATCACTTTTCATCTCAACATCAGCACCTTTAGTATTTAAGATACTTGCTAATGCTACAAATAGTAGCTCATTTTCTTTTTCAAATCTATACATAACCTTATTTTTTAATACCTAATAAAAACATAATACCACCAAACATTGCTGTAAAAGCAAATGCCATTTCATTTAATGGATCAGCAAAGTGAATGTAATTTTGAACAACGCCTGCCATTGTAAGCAAACCTAAACCTAGAGCACCTAGTGCTATTACTAAAAATTTGAAATCGATCTTTTTTAACATAACCTTTATTTTTTAGGCTCGCGCCTCATTTACCCCGTAAATATACGAACTATTCCTCGCTTCTCCAACCCTTTTTGTGTTTTTCTTTGCGATAAAATTTCTTTTTATCACGATAAGGAGCAGGCACACGTAAGGCATCTTGCCATTCATGTTGTGTTAATTGTATTTCCTTAACCTGTTTCATCATACGTAAATATACGAAGGGGATCTAGCTAAGCCAAATCCCCTCGCAATTATTGATTTAGGAGTTTTCTACTTCTTAATTCCTGCTCTATGTTGCCATTTTGTTTTGAGAGATTCTTCCATTGACATTTTATCAGCAATGTATTCATCGTAATCCTCAACCCAATCTTCATTTTCATAATCTAGATAAGCATCCTCACCATTTAAACGAATATCATTTGTTAATGAACTCATGTACATATTTAATTCAGGTTTTCCTTTTAGTGCTGTTTGAGCTTTAAC
>JGI20157J14317_10003890_pt1 | contig 11741 bp, 10 predicted proteins | sample COG_07_FD_14317 | JGI IMG/M metagenome (IMG submission 14317)
CAGCATCTTCCAGGGCTCTGCTTGCCCCGTAACTTCTCATAAACTCATCCTCCTCTTCACGATCAGGCAGTTGGCCAGTCAGTGCCATGCGAATTACCTTGACTACTTCCTCAGGGTTGTCACGCTGCGGGTAATGTCCAGCTGTGGGCAGCACCCAAAAGCTGCTTTGCGCCGGTCTATCATTTAGATAGGTGTCCCAGACATGGTTAGAAATTCGAACAGGATTTACGTTATCGGCTAATCCCCAGAGATAAGCCACGGGCACTGGGCTGCGTGGCAGGTTTTCGAGCCAGCGCACTTCGTTCGCCTGTCGCTCCAACAGATAGCGGCCAACATAGATCAAGGAATTATTGCCCTGATTGAATGCGAAGATATCGGAATAGGCAACCGATTCCGATTTGCCGTCGGTCAATCTGGGTAGCGAAGCGCGAAAAGCTAGCAATTGCTCCGCAGATTCAGTATCGAGCATTCTCAATTGACCGGGCGACAGGTTGGCTAGCGGCAGAAACATGCCACTGTTTGATAAAAAGTGATAATTAACTTTGTAGCCCGGGTTTGGGTTGTCCAGGTAATTGCCGAGAAACGCCAGGCCGATACTCACACCTCGATCATGGGTATAGAGCGCAAAGTCTTCAAACTCAACTATTTCACGGACGAAATAGTCAACGATCTCTGCATTCTCCGCCAACATATAGTTGTAACCATCGAGCGGTTTATCTGAGAAACCGGAACCCGGAAAATCCAGGGCAGCGATATGGTATTCGTCTTCCAGAAAAGGGATCATCTTGTAATAGTCGAAACTGGAATTCGGGAAGCCGTGGATCAATACCAGTTTCGGTTTGGTCTCGTCTCCCCAAGTTCTGTAGAAAACATTGACCTTCTTGGCGTTGTTGTCTTCTGTAGTTGATGTCCATTCGAAATAATCGCCACCCTGATACCAATCTCGGGCTAAGTCGGAATAGAAAACGAAATCATCATCTTGTGCCAGCGAAGCCTGGGCACCAAATAGGCTAAAAAAAACGAGAAATAATTTGCGCAGTGCGGTCATGAGTATTACCTAATGTTCTGTTGTCAATGAATTGCCGAGCCGGTTTAGCGATCCGCCAAGCGTCCACCGCCACCAAGCTGGTAATAGACTACAGGAATAAAATCTTCTGAGCCCCAGCCGGGATCATCGGTCCATTCGGCGTCATAAGCGGCAGTTGGTTGCGCAGCCATCACCTCATGCAGTTTTTTCCCTTCGCGGATCATGCTCAGTACTTGGTCTTGAATGTTGAGAATCATGTCACGGAATTCTATCAGCTCTTCACGGCCAACCACTTCGAGACCGTGCCCGGGTATGATCTTCGTATGAGGACCAGCTATGTCTATAGCCATATCCATCGCTGCGATTGTGCCCCTGAGGGTGCCGCCGTTGTAGACATCGATGATGGGATAGCTGGTAGTGCGATAAACATCGCCAAGATGGAGCACGTCAGACTCAGGAAAGTAGACGAAGACATCCCCATCCGTGTGGGCCGGAGGTACAAGAAAAGCGCGAACCTCTTCTGAGTTCAGATGGAAACTCATGGTGTCGTTGAAGGTGATTAATGGTCTAGCTGCGGCAGGCTGTTGGGGGGCGAAACTGCCACCGGCTCGCGGGAAGTGGCTCTTCTCCTCCAGGAATCGCAGGCGCGTATTGTCGTGGGCGAAGATTAACACGCCCAACTCTGCCAGATTTTCATTGCCGCCAACATGATCAATATGGATATGGGTGTTGACCAGAAACCGAATTTCTTCGTCAGTCACCTGCTTCACCGCCTCTACTAATCTATCCGTAAGCGGCGCGAACAGCGAGTCCACTAAGAGCACACCGTCGGGGCCAACTTGAACGCCGATGTTACCCCCGCCTCCTGGGCGCTGAATCATGTAGACATTGCCGGCCACAGGGGTGATTGCAAGTTCAACATCGCCAAAGCCACCTTGACCCAATGAATAATTCGCTAATAGCAAAAGCAAGAAGGAACCGGTAACTCTTGCAAGTAACCTTTGTAAAAATGGTCTGCTTAACACTTTCGTCTTCGCTTTTTTATTCCAGCAAAAAAAATGTGACATGCCTTTTCGTCTTGAGTGATTGCTTTCAGAGTCAGTAGAAAGCGGTTCATTCTGTAGTTACTTAAAATACTTCACTTACTCCACCTGAACCCGCTGTAACCACCAAAAGTTACTACACTGTCCATTTATCTAAATGTACCTGTATTAATTCAATGAGCGTGCCATCAGGGTCAATACACGTCGCAACTTCGGCCAACCCGCCCTTCGTTACTTGCGGCGCGCTAATGAAATCAACATTTACCTTTCTAAGCCTATCGTAATCTTTAGCAAGATTCGAGGAACCCAGGCAAATGCGTACCAAACCCAAATCTGCATTATTCAGCGGCTTTGATTGGGGCAAATCGTCATATTGCGTGAGATCAATTTTAGGAAATGTATTACCGAGTTGCATAATGCAAGCTCGACCGGATGAGTTTTCAGGTAAGCCCAATGCTGTGCGACTAGCACCGTCAACTTGCTTAGAAGTTGAACCCATAGTCAGTCCTAAATAAGGTATTGAAGGGATAAAAATCTCAAACCCTAGTTTTTCATAGAATTCTATTGAAGCATCAAGATCACTGACGTTAATATTAATGTGTCCCCAACTTAGAACTGCTGCCTGCTCACTCGAAGGTGAGGAAGCTGACGTCTGCGCAGAGATCGAAAAATTCGCGAGGAGAGGGCTGGCTGCCAAGAACTTAATGAATTTCCGACGTAGATTCATATTAGAGCCGCTTTCTCGGTTAATTTCTTCCGTTATGATCGAATTTTCTGCGTCAGGAGCACTCGCTTGATTATCGCTCATCAATCCCCTCCAGATTTAATCGTCAAAATACGTAAGTCACTGCCCGCCACGGGCTCGTGTATCGCAAGGAGCAGGCAGATGTTGCACACAAAATGAAAAAAGAGGCGATCGGAGCAGGCAAAACTATTAACAGCCTTGCCGCTTACATATGATAACTAAAGGCAATGTTATACTTTAACCGTGATCAACCACCCCTATATACTATTATGAGGTCTTCTTACCGACCACTGGCAAGTTCCCCATTGGAGTAGCTAAACTACCGTCTAGTGTATTATCTTTTAATTCGAATGATACATTCATTGATCCTTGCTGTGTTTGCATGGAAAATGACAAAGATTCTCCGTCAAAACTAACTCCTGACAATGAGTTACTCCCAGCTGGACCCACCCAGGTCCCGCCGAGCTCATCATCATTTTCAGCTATTGTAAGACTGACCGGGATCTTATTCCCCTGTGCAGTCAATTCAAGAGACCATTGACCCAAAATTGCAGAATCATCGGCCGCGAGGGCTCCTCCACTACCAATCAGTGTGCATAACAGAACAAGCCTAAAAGTATTTTTCAACGTCATCGTAAAACTCCCTCAAATTTAGTTAATTCATCTAAGAATAAAGCGAATGCGTGATTAATTTTAGCAAAGGTACCCCAACACAGGACCGGCGTAAGCAGACAAGTCAGTGACATGTCACCTACGCCTGAGGAAAAATAATCTGTGAATTAATAAAGTTACTGTGGAACCTAAATGGGAAAAACGTCGAGGGCAGGGCCTCCTCCCACATTGACCTATTTCGAATAATGAATTTACGCCACCACCTCCATGGGGGCTTTGGCGTCTAATAATCAGAAATCAACCTATCGTTCATACTTTCTAGGCGTGATCAGAACGCTAAGATGGGGCCCATCACACTCGACGGACGTTAAGGCTTAGGGGGGAGTAATAAGAAGGGCAAGTCACAGACAAGCAACCAAAGTTTGGCTGTTTACTTGCTTCAGTCAGCAGCATACTTAGATTTAGCTGCAGTCCGATTTACTGACTCAGAATGGGCAGTCTTTGAAGAAACCACCATACAGAGATCGAACCAATAAAATAGGCAGGAAGCAAATTACCCAAACTAACATCCAGAGTTATTGTTATTTTTCGCCGCCAATAACTTATTAGGTAATACAGGAAGAGACTTGCAGCAACTACCATCAACTGTCCTATCTCCAAGCCAACGTTAAACAACAACAAGGCCCAAAGAGTCGCGTCATCTGGCAAACCTACTTCACGAAGTACACCAGCAAACCCTAGACCGTGTATTAGCCCGAACCCAAACGAAATCATCCACGGATAGTTGGCGGTCAACGAGGGCGTTTTGCTCAACATTTCAACCGCCATGAAGAGTAGACTCAGTGCGATCAGCGCCTCCACCGCGGACTGAGAAATCTGTAGTAGCTCAAATGTAGAAAGTGCCAAGGTTATAGAATGAGCAAGTGTAAACGCCGTAATGGTAGCAACTAGTCGCCATCTATCTGTAATCAATACTATTAACGCTATGACGAACAAGACATGGTCGAGTCCCGCCAGCAAGTGTTCTATACCCAGCTCGAGATAGGCTGGAAGTAGAGGAGAATCGGCCTCACCTAAATTCACAACAGGGTTGTCTGGTCTAACAACGAAACGTTGCACGCTACTGTCAAGGTGCGTGATGCTCACTAGCACCTCACTCACACCGGGATACAAGTTGCGAATAGCTAGTGTGGATTGCGAGAGTGCTTGATCACAGTATTCTTGCCAACTTTGAATCAAGGTGCCTTCTTGACGCTGGCTGATGATTTCAGCGCCAAGAAGACAGCCTCCAAGATCCAGCGCTAAGTCGGGACGGAATCCGGGCACAATCGGTTGGCGCAGCGTCGCTGAGACTCTTATTCCCGCTGAGGCTCCCTCTTCTGTTTCAATCAGTTGCGCAAACGCCGGACGCATCTCATGAGCAAAACATTGACTGGCAAAGAGCCAGAGAATGGCAATCAGGCCGCTGTATTTCATGAACCCCTTACTGATCATCTATCTTTCTTCTTATTCTTCTTATTCTTCTTTGCGAACGATGTCATAGTTCGGCCGGACTTGTTCGATGAAGTCCGTTTGTGCCTGCATTCGTAATTCGTAGGTGTAGTCGCCGAGGACTGTTGCACGAATATCTTCAAATGGTGCTACGGAGGAAGAATTTTTTTCAAGCAACTTCACCAAGTGCCAGCCAAAAGTACTTTGTATGGGGCCTTGCCAATTGGAAGCGGAATCATAGCTACTTAGCGAACGTGTAAACTCGGGGCCGAATGTGCTGGCAACTTGTAGTGGTGATTGGCGCGCATTCATTCGGCTCTGCATCGACGGCTGCGCTAGGTTGGCAATCGATTCTCCCGCACTGAGCGCATCTTTTGCCGCGTCGCGAGATTGAAATTGCAGCTGCTCGAAGGAAACACTTGATGGGACTTCGTAGCGCTCTTGATTCGCCTCAAAGTAGGCTCGGAGTTCTTCTTCTGTCGGCGTGAGTTCGGCTTCCTGCTCGGCAATAAACTGCATCTTCTGAATCATGCGCCGACGAATAATTTCATCTTCTTCATCCAGGCTGAGCCGAATGGATTCACGACGCCAAATCTCTTCAGCGACCCAATCATCGACAAGGCTCGCTATCTCTCCCTCGGTGGGTTCGCGCTGTACCTGTGCAGTCCACAGCGCTGCCACTCGCCGCTCGAGCGCAGCATCCACAACTATGGTATCGAGAGGATCGGAGGTTTGTTCGTCGACGACAAAAATTGCTATGCCCAAAACCACAAACCAAAACACGTGGCTCTTCAAGAATTTCATAATTAGCCCATGCTAGATCGGAACCATATGGGTGATGTGAAGGCTCGTTTTTGAATGTCCGTTGGCAATGACTTATCGAGATGCCAACCAAATTGGTGAAGACCATCCCCGCTCCTGCACTGTTGCTGACACATCCTCTGGCAAATCACTGCCACTGCTGTTGGCGAGCAGAGTGGTCCAGCTACAAATAGGATTTTCCAGTACACGTACGTAATAGAACGCTGGTTGTTCTGCTGAGTAGTCGGGATCGGAGAAGGTAACTTCCAGTTGCGGGGCACCTTGCTCCCCGGTGCGCTCACAACTTGTAAGATCTACATCTGCAGTAGTCTTTGGACATTTACCCGATTGTGTATCCGGCGTACGCCCACTGGAACAGACAACGTCCCAGACTCGCTGGCGCTGCTCCCCATTCTCAACCCATCCCTTGACGATCTGTATACGGTCGAGCGGCGGACCGTTTGGGTCCTGAGTCGCCCATACCCAGAAGCGCGGCGCATCGGTAACGTTAAGGTTAGATCCCATGGGTACGCCGTTCTCATACGCGAGCGCTATCGGGTTGTCCTGACTAGCAACATCCTCTGGCAGTTTACCAGCGAAAAAGCGGATGCGCATGCGGGACCCGCTAGTCCCAAATGTTTCGCGACGTTGTAGCGCGTCAAAAATATCGGCGCGGGTATTGGCCTCAGCCCATACGCCTGCAAGTCCACCTGACATGTAACGTCGAACCGGCCCTATTATCGGACTTTCCAGTTCCAAAACTCGGTTTACTGCAAAGCCGTTACCCTCGGCTGGCTTGAATTGGGCTGGTATACCATTGCGAGTATTACCGGGATCGGAAGTGTGAGTATCCGTGGAGCCTATGACTCCGAGTTTGTATGGATTGATTGGCCTCTCTGTGCCAAGAGCAAGCCCATCGAGCAGAACATTACGTAAGAACGAACTTTCGCGGGCGCAGCGTCGATCGCCCGCCTCTGCACATGGCGGAAGCATGATGCCGAAATTGCAGTCTTCATCAGACGCGCCAACGCTGATCTGGCACTCAGAGTTACCCTTCTGCTGCGTCACTTCAAACAGACGTTCGATGCGAGAGCGTCGTTCGAGATCTTCATCGCTGTAGGCGGAGCCATCTTCATCAGTGCGGGAAAAGGTGAGCCCCCACGAATAGTTGGTGTTATGTGGAATGGTGAGCACTTCACAGGGCGAGGCGCAGGCAGCATCGAGCCGCTCAAAGAAATCTTTCTGATTGTTCACATCGATCGATGAGATAGCATGGGGGATGACGTCCGACCCACGAAAAATGACATTACGGTGCAACATGCCTACATCAGTGAGAAGTGACGAGAACTCGTAGCCGATCAAGGCGGTGAATCGGCCAGGCTCGTCATGTGCATTGGCGACTGCCTGCACGCGTTGCCAAGTATCGCGCGCATTGGCCCGGCACCGTGCGTCATCGCCGCAAATGTCATACTCATGTGGAAGTGGTCGTATACCCCCCGAGTCGAAAGCCTGCTGCAACATAGTTGCTTGATCAAAATCCCCTGAACGCATGTCGCGGCACAGCGGCAGGTCGAATTCAGGTGAGTCAGGCAACATGGTGCAACCCAGGATTTCGAAATTCTCTGCATGGTCGGTCAACGCCACGAAATCGAGAGGTATGGGTAACTGCGCTTCTGATCCATTTTGCAGTTCAACTTTGTCGCCTTTCGCGAAGCGGTAGGCGGTATTCGGCCCTAGCCGATTCCCCCCAGTGTAGGCGTCGAGAGACCAACTCGTATGTACGTGTAGGTCACCAAACAAGGCTGTTCGCATTGGAAAGCGTTCCACCTCCATCGTGGATGCTGCCGCAGTAGGGGGCGTAGATATGTGCGTCTCTGGCACTATGTCAGGGTCAGAGCAGCCGCTCAACAAAAGAAACAGGCCTATCAAACTAGTCGTTCTCGTAAAGTTACGCATCGTTTCTTCTCCAGTTTTTCTCTTATTAAGCTGTTCCTAAGTGCACTTCTGTCTCGTCTGAGACTTCAGCCATGAACATACCCACGAGCAAGTCCACCAAATTACTTAAAAAAAGATCAGCTTTCTTTCCGCTAAAGCCGCCCTTTGCTCTTGTCTGGTTTGACATGGACAGATTGCAGAAGCGCACAATATTGAGGTAACGATTCTCGAACATTGAATCGTCAAGATGAGGCAGTGAGGCCTTGAGGAGCTTCCTGATTATTTGCAGGCTGTTGCCGTCATCTATTGTATCTTCCTCGAGTCCTGGGCTTTCCACAGCTGCGTTCTTTGCCCCCCAGGCATCGGCCCATTGCCTGTGCCCCGGATCACTTTTACAGAGTTGAAACGTTGGATCTACGAACAAATGACAGAGATCCCTCACAGAAAGAGAGGTATTCCTAGCCAGAGATTCAGTTAACATCTCTCGCCTCTTGGCCTGAGTTTGAGTGAATCTCGATTGGTGAATCGCCGCCAGCAAACCTTCCTTGCTACCGAAATGGTATTGCAGCACGGATTCGTTCTTCTGACCCGCCTCTTCTATCAACGCCTTAACAGTAACGTTTTCGGAACCCTTTTGAGCACTGAGCTTCTCCATTGCCCGCATCAATCTGTCCCGGGTGTCTATAGCTCGAACCTTACGTGCATCCACGGCGGCCATTTACTTGCTCCTTAAGTAGTTCGCAATTCAATTTCTTGAAGAAATAGTTCATTAATAGGTTGATAATGGTATCCATTAATTGTTAATGTACACCATTACTACTTTTAGCGCTAGTATCTCTGCCTCACTAGGCTGAACACCAATATAAAACTCATTAGGAGCGTCAGTGGCCAAAGTAAGCGACTCAATACCAGAAGCCCTGCAACCGGAAGTAGATGCAGCTATCAATTGGTTTAATACTCAATCCCCGGATGAATTCTCAGTCACGGGTATTGTAGATGCCGAAGATTCAATTGCGGCTAGCGGTGAGAAGGAGCTTCGCCTCGTACTTTGCGGTGGCGATGTCTGCCAGCAAAAGAAATTTAACGTTCTTCGAACCGGAGACAGTTTTACTGTTTCGTTTGCTGACGAGCCGCCTATCTTGAATGGCACTCAAGCGGAACTCGACCCACCCCCAGGGGCAAGAAAAGCTTGGCTAGACGACGTAATTAGTGAGCACAAATTCGTCGTGTTGGTTTTCTACCGCGGATTCTGGTGACCTCCCTGTCGCCTCGAGTTACGAGGCTACGTTGAAGAAGGCGTTGTCGATGAAATTCGCGCAGCGGGTGGCGAGCTATATGCAATTGTAAGCGAACCCCAGCGTCTTGCCGATGATGCAAAATCAGAATGGGGACTCAATTTTGAAACTGTTGGCGATCCCCATCAGGAAATTGCCAAGCAATGCAAAGATAGAGGCTGGCTGGAACTATTCGTCAATGAACAGACCTCCTTTATCACGAACACAGATAGTTACCTCTCGCACCCCAAAGGTTATTTTCAGCCTGGCGTTCTGGGTATAGATAGCAATAAGCGCATTCTTTATCGCTGGCGCAGTGTGCCGACTCGCGCCAATATAGGCGGCGCTACTGAGCGGCCCACGGCGAGTTACGTTTATCAGAAGGTAGCCGAATCGCTAGAGCTAACTACCAGTGATAAGGATGCGCAATTGGATGACAAGCCCGAACTGGATTCCAAAGGCCGGCCATTCCCTGTATTCGTTGCACTACTTCTGGCAAACGGTTGGTTCCTCAGACCAGAGCCCTTTTTGCTAACCAATAGCAAGCTCTCGGCACTGCAAAGAATCAAGAGAGCGGCGCGCCGGATTCCTATTTTTCTCGCTGTTTGGATTGCGGCTTTTTTGATCTTACCTACAAATTGGGTAGCGACTGCGGCTATCGCTTACGGGATTTGGCTAATCCCAATTGTGGTAATGATCTACAGAGGCCTTCAACACAAAAGCGAACCAGTTAGGAGTGAATCCGGAAGCTCAGAATAGGTTGATTCATTCTTGATATTTTCCAAGCAAATTATTCTGACGATTCTGAATTAGAACACAAACATCAAAAGCAGAAACCCTATGTCTAAAGTCACTCTCTACGGCTCTTCTCTTTCGCTCTACACTGGCAGAGCTCGTAGCTATCTCATCAAGGCTGGAATTCCTTATAAAGAAACCCTGCCGAATTCAAAACATTTCCAGGAAAGTGTACTTCCCAAGATGGGTGAGCGCCGCAGCATTCCGGTAATTGAAACTGAGGATGGCGAAGTGATTCGTGACGGTGCCGCCATCATAGACCATTACGAAGCAAATAGTCGTCAACGCTTCTCTCCCGTCACACCTAAACAAAAGGTTCTTTGCCTGCTGTTCGATGTCATTGGAACTGAAGGCTTACTACGCCCTGCAATGCACTATCGCTGGGATTTCCCTGAGGAAAACCTGGATTTCCTAACCTTCCATTTCCAAAGCTTTATCCCACCCTTTCCAGACAGAAAAGAAAAAGCGGAAAAACAGATGAACAAGATGCGGGGCGCCGGGCAAGGTTTTGGCGCAATTCCAGCGAACTTCGAATTGATAGAGTCCCTCTACACCACACTTATCGAGAAACTTGACCAACATTTCGCACAATTTCCGTATCTTTTGGGCAACAAGCCCTGCATCGGCGATTTTGGCTTGATAGCCCCATTTTTTGGACATTTGGGAAGAGATCCCGTAGCCATCCGCTTACTACAAACAAAAGCAATCCGACTGTTCCGCTGGGTGGAAAGAATGAACCGCCCTGATTCCGATTTCGGTGAGTTTGGCCCAGCTGCCGAAGAGTACATAGCAGGAGATGAAGTTCCTGACTCGCTTATAGAAGTTATCAAGCACATCGCCATCGACTTCATGCCAGAGACTACCGCAGCCTCAGCCACTATTACTCAATGGCTGGAAGAAAACCATGCGATGCCTTCGAACACAATTGCCGAGAGGCATGTGGGATTTACTGAGTTTGATGTAATGGGGAAAAAGGTTCAGGCCATCGCACAGCCCTATCGCTTTTATTTGTTGCGTCGCATGCAAGACTACGTTGATTCTTTGTCGGAACAGGAAAAAACTGACGCTCAAGACTTGCTACACCAATGCGGCATGGATGGCTTGCTGCAGATACGACTCACAAGACAGATGGGTCGGCACGATAATCGAGAGGTATGGCGGTAGGTTCCGAGAAGTCAGATTGCTTTGATTTGATCTCTACGAAATCTAACTCAATAAATGGGGATAAAGTAATAATTAATAGTTTCAGACTAACTTTTCTGCAAAACTTTTAGCACACTTTATCCTCGCACTTGTAGCCTGCTAATATTAAAAAGGAATCGATCAAGCAGTCTACTAAAAATCATTCGCCCATCCTGAGCTCAGCCTAAAGGCCAGCTAAAGCTGTGTTAATTCTTTGCTCTTTCGTTTTGCCTGAAGCTACTTCCCTTCACTTATTCTGGAGACAACATCTATTTCAGTTGCAGGATTAGCATCATCTCCCGGGTCATGGAAAAAGCCCGCCTCTACAATCACTGATATGGGCTCGCTACTATCTGAAATGCAGGCGATCACATGGTTGTCGGGGTCATCATCAACTAGAGCATCTGGATTTACATAGTTGCCATTGCTTAATTCAATTGAGACGGCCAAGCGTTGCGGCTCTAGAAGGTCAGCTCCCTGTGGTCCGGTAACACCGCCCTCCCAAACCAGCTGAATGGCCTGGGAGCTTTGCTCAGGGCATTCACCTGCTAGCCCGGGTGTATCAGGTGCAAATAATTCAGCCAACACCAGGCTTGGTCCCGATTCCAGANAGGTTACTTGATTGCTGCTTAGTCCAAGCAATGAATTGCCGTCTGAGTCATTAAGCTCAGATACAATTTCTACGCCAGCAGGCAATGAATCTCCCGGACTAAATTCACCTATAAGCAGGATGGTTCTTTGCTCCAAAGGTTCGAAAGCTGGTCGAAGAGTCGCGCAAAGCGGCGTGATGCGTTCACCAGTGCTTAGCTCGACCGCAAAGGCTCCCGGGGAAATAG
>JGI20157J14317_10003893_pt1 | contig 11736 bp, 9 predicted proteins | sample COG_07_FD_14317 | JGI IMG/M metagenome (IMG submission 14317)
ACTAAAATTCCGAATACAATATTAAACTGGTAAAGTCCTACCAATTTTCCACGGTCTTTTGCCGGAGCTATTTCTGAGATATATGCAGGTGCTGCTATGGTTGATGCGCCAACTCCTAAACCACCAATAAATCTGAATATTGCGAAAGTTATTGGATCATTGGCAAAAGCTGAGCCTAGGGCAGATAATGTATAAAGTATACCTATCCATAATAATGTCTTCTGTCTCCCTATCTTGTTTGTGGGAATCCCACCTAAAATTGCACCCACAACGGTTCCCCACAAGGCCATTGCCATTACCACTGTACCATGAAACATATCGGAAGATTGCCATAGGGCTTGCAGTTTTTTATCGGCTCCGGAAATAACAACCGTATCGAAACCGAAAAGGAAACCGGCTAATGCAGCGGTAATAGACCAAACCCATATTTTATTCATAATCGTAATTCTATAGTGTGACCACTAAAGTATTCGTAAAAATCAATAGGGTATTTTGATAATGTATCAATATGTTGTGATTTTGTTAAGGAGAAGGTTATAAATTGTTAAGTCATTGATAATCAATATTTAAACATAATAATTTAACACTAAATACAATACCAGAATTATATTCAGGTTACATGAAGTTTGAAATTGATACGTTTAAAAAGGAAAAAAGTGGATAGGATGCTGTAAAACGACTCTTAAATAGATTTACGAAACAACGCGGGAGGCGTTCCGTATTTATTCTTGAAGGCGGTCGAAAAGTAATTTGGAGATGAAAACCCGTTTGCGTATGCAATTTCAGCAACAGTTAAAGAGCCAGTTTCAAGCATCATTTTGGCTTTTTCTAAACGGATATTACCAAGATAATCACTTATATTAACCCCCATAATAGCTTTAACCTTACGATATAATTGAACCCTTGAAATATTTAGGTTTTCAGCAAGATTTTCAACCGAATAGTCAGAATTGCCCAAATTATCATAAATCAGTGAATTAAGCTGACTGACAAATTTTTGTTCAATATTTCCAAAAGAGCCTACTTCCTCGATTTTATGAATATTGCTCGTATAATAATATCGAATTTTCTCTCGGTTATAAAGTAAAGACTTAATGGACTGTACCAAAATGGAATAACTAAAAGGCTTGGTCAAATAGAGATCGGCACCTGATTGTAACCCCTTTAAGTAAGATTCCTTGTTCCCTAGGGCAGTCAGTATTATTGTGGGTATATGTGAAGTGCGTAAATCCTTTTTTAAGATTTCACAGATTTCGAATCCGTCTTTTTCGGGAAGATTTATATCACATAAGATTATGTCTGGAATGGTTTCAAAAGCCTTTTCAATAGCATCCGTGCCATCGGACAAATGAATCGCATACTCCAATTGTAGTTTGTTTTTTAGAAATATTGAAAGATCTCCATTGTCTTCAATTATCAGTATTGAGTATTTTTCTTTGTTTTTATCTGGAGTTTGTATCAGGTAATTATCATCGAGCAAATGTTCCGAATTAAAATCGATAATATTAGCATCTACCAAATTTTGTTCCGTTATGATCTCGGTCTCATCAAAATGTGCTTGCCCTTTATAAAGGGTTACTTTGAATTCTGTGCCATGAACGGATTTCACTTCAATGGTACCTTTGTGCATTTCAACTAACTCCTTGCTTAAATGCAATCCAATACCGGAGCTGTTCTTCCTGTTGTTAGAGCCCTTGAAAAATGCCTGGAAGACCTCATCCATTTCATTTTGGGGAATGCCAATCCCTGAATCTTTAAAACGGACATTTACGATATTTCCACTCTCATTATCTTCAATACGTATTTCAATCTTCCCATTATTAGGGGTGAACTTAAAGGCATTGGAAAGAAGGTTGAAGTACACTTTGTCCATTAACTCCCTGTCCATAAAAACGTCAAGTAACTCATTATTCGAGATTAACTTAAAATCAATGTTTCTTTTCTTAGCCTCGCGTTCAAAATCCATATAGATAATTTTAGAAAAAGAGTATAAGTTGGTTTTAGATACTTTAATATTGAACTTTCTGTCTTCAATTTTTCTGAAGTCTAGTAGTTGATTTATTAATCTAAGTAGGCGATTTGAATTATTATAAATTAACTCGACCTCAGTTATAATTTTTGAACTTTTCTCATTTGCATATTCACTCAAAGATTCTATTGAGCTCAATATTAAAGTAATTGGCGTTTTAAATTCGTGAGAAAGACCTGTGAAAAAATTCAATTTTGCGTCATTGATTTCTTTAACCTCTTTTGCAATCTGCTCAATTTGATTGCGCTGAACAGTTATTTTATCATTGGTAATGACTAATAGTCTATTTTTTTTCCTTATTGCATAAATAGAGTAAATACTATAGATTGTGAGGGATAAAATAATAGCTAGTAAAGTAATCATAAACTTTAAAAGATTACTTTGAGAGTAATATCGTTCTTCTTGAAATTTAATAGCTGCTATTTGATTTTCTAAATCAACTTGTTGGTCATTGATTTTATCAAACTGATTTTTCATAATATCAGCATTACGTCTATCTATGACTGTAGTCTGTAAGATATTAGACTTTGGAACTTCTTTACCTTCATTAAGAATTTGTACTGCTAATTTTATTGCTTCAGCACCACCTGTTGGATATAAAATAGATGCATCTAGTATACCATTCCTTACTAAATTAATTCCACCCTCATCATAATTTAGCCCATCTACACCAATAATTTTAACTTGCCCAGCTAGACCTCTTTTTCTTAATATTTTCCATGCTTCATAAGCTATCTGATCACTAAAGGCAAAAACATAATCAATTGGAGTATTGGTCATGGAGTCTATTACTTCCATAAAGAGTTTCTCAGGGAAATTATCGTCAATTGGTTTAATGCTTGCATATATGTTTATATTAGGCACTTTGTTAATCAATTGGTGAAACCCTTTACTCCTCTCTAAAACTGGTGTTGAATCATCCGCACCCTTTATTTCTATTACATTAATAGATTCCTCATTTGTACTTGCAATGATGTGATTAGCTGCATTTCTTCCAACTTCTAAGTTGTCTGCTCCTATATAAGAAGTATAATTTGCTGAATTTATTTTTCTGTCAACGAGAATTATAGGAATAGCTTTTTCAAAAGCCTTATTAATTACTGGGGTAAAGCTATCAGAATCTAAGGGAGAAACTATAATAACATCATAATCTTCTTCTATCATATAATTAATATCTTCAATTTGCTTAGAAGCATTATTTCGAGCTTCAAAAATTGAAAAATTAATGTTTGGATATAATAGAGCTTGAGTTTTCATTGATTGATTCATCTCATCTCTAAAGGGATGGTCACTAAGGCATTGAGAAAATCCAATTTTTATTTCTTTCATTCTTTTTCCCTCTGAACATGAAAGAAATAAAAATGAAATTAAAAGGCGCAAAGCAAATTTTAAAAATTTCATAGTAAACAACAAGGTAATGTAAATTTAATGAAAATTAACCTATTGAATATTTGAACAATAAATTTTTTAACTAATTCTATAACTAAGACTTTATTTATATTTTAAATATAATTATTAACATGAATGCAGGAATAATAGCCTGCATAAAAAAATGAAAATCAACACGATAGCCTAAACAAATATACCTGTCATGTTAGGGGTGTGTGATATGTGGGTAGGGGGTTATGCTAGACTCATGCTTTAGTGTGCCCTATAAAATAAATGGGTCAAAACTTTCTTCTTTTATAGTCATATAAACCTAGTTTTTACCCATTTTTACTTTGTATATCTTTTTGCGTTTGTCATAAGTGAGTGTTAGGTAGTTTTTTAGTACTAACTCGATAGCTTTAAGACTACATTCTCTTATTGGTGATACTTTATTGTATTCCTCTTCTATGTCTTTCTTTGTAAACTCTTCCTTTGCTCTTAAAGCTTCTATAAATCGTTCTATTTTTTCTTTCTTAGCTATCTCCATCTGTGTTTTTGCATTTTTTACTAAGTGAATGGTTTCAATTAGATAAAGCTGGTTATTGATAGCTTGGTTGCCCTGCTGCTTTCCGTTTTTAAAGATGATAGTGAATGGATCAATTTCAAGTTTCAAGAGTTTTGCATAATACTTGTATATAGTCTCAAAACTACTCAAGTTAGCGGCTATAAAGTCGGCATTTTCCTCATTAATCGATACAGGGCTATTTTTTAAATCCTCTCTTATCTCAGGATCCTTTGATTCTGTCATTAGAATAGTCAAGACAGTGTCAAAATCTTCTAAGCATATAGTAGCTATTCGAGCTTTTTTTTCTGCTAAAGAAAGCCTCATTTCACTTTGATCTACTTTTATTTCTTTGAAACCTTCATCTCTAATAATATTTATACCACAATTAGTTTCCAGGTAATAGTCATACTCATAACTAGTAGCTCTTTCAAAAGTTTTGTTTGTTATGTAGTTTGCTAAATAGAAGTCATTTACACTACCATCTTTTAGATAAAAATTGTCTACACTAAAGATGTCTTGGTATGATTGGTGGTAATTATTTTTCTCTCCATCCAACATTTCGTTAGAGTAAGCAAACTCAGCCTTTTCATCAAAATATGTACTAGATGTATTTGAGTTATTTCTATAGAGATAGTTTACCCTTTCAGGATCATGGTTCCTAAAACGCGCAAAGAATTGTTTTGGAGCTTCAGGTCTTAAAAGCCTCTCGCCTGTAGCAATATAAACTACGCTTTTGAAATCCTCTTGATTTATGCTAATGCCTTCATCGATAAGTGAAGTGATTAAAACTATTTTAATGTGGTCGCTGAATTTTTCATTTTGTAGCAGTAATTTGTATTCTGATTCTTTGTTTTTATTGCCTGAATGAATCACCACTATTTCATTTTCATTATATCCATGATTTTTACATAAATATTTTTTAGCTTCCTCTAGATGGTCTTTATGATTATATCGGATGAGCATTTTGCCAACGTTTGAAGTGACATGGGATATAATGACTTGGTAACCACTAAGTTTTGTGAAACGTTCAATAACATCCGTTCTATAAGGATTTAAATTCTTTATCTTAAGTAGGCTGAAACCAATTTGTTTAAAGATATTTAGGGGTGATCCAGTCAAAAGAATGACTTTTGATTTTGAAGTTTTTATCATATAGCCTAACTCCCTAATGACTTCCATTTTGTAACTGTTGTTGATAATTAAGTCATGGCCTTCATCTACAATGATGTAATCGAATTCTAGATCTGCTAAGTATTTTACCCCTTGCTCGTTAGTTGCTACAAATACATTTGATTTTTTAGCTAATGAATGAATAGCTGCTGAACTATCTCCAATTAAATATGGGATTTTATGATCGCAATGGATTTGGTATGCTATTGATTGTAATGGAACTAGAAATATTGCTTTTAATGAAGGGTTACTTTTAAGATAATTCAAAGTAGCTGTTGTTTTTCCAGTTCCCGTATCGGCATATACACATATATTTTTGTTCTCATCTGCATAGCGAAAGACCTTTTCTATTACCTCCCCAACGTATTTTTGAATTTCAAGTTCCGCATCATATTTTATCTTTAAATCTTTAACCATTAAATATTCATGCACGTGTTTTAAGATAAGGTCATCTATACTTAACCTAGAGATCAAATCTAATTTCTTGTCAATGGGTATAAACTTAAATGGATCGCATATCTCAAAAATATCTATTGATCCTAAATTTTCATGGTTTAGTCTATCTATTGCTTTGTCTATGTCAGATTTGTCTAATGGCTTCTCTTTGTATCCACAAGCTTTAGAATGTTTGACAAACTCTTTGTGTGACTGATTAAAACACTTTCTGTGTAGTCTAGAAGGTGTGTAAAGACCGATCCCAAAGCTAGAACTGTGAGAATAAAAAGTATTTGTGTCTAGGTTGACTTGCCCTGTGCTATTACTAGTTGATGTTGGATGAAGCCACCTACCTGGATTAACTTCCTGAAAGCCGCACTCAATTAGCTCGTCTTCAATGTCCCTAATGCTATTGTATTGGTAGTAAATGTCCCCTGCGTAAACTTGCGTTGTAGTGTGTGAAAACTTAGGGATACCAGATAGGGTGTACTCCTCTTTATTGTTGACAGTGATTTTAAATTCCTTTGGGGAGGTATTAAGCTCTATTGGGAACTCTTGCATGGCTGTAAATCTGACTTGTCTAAATTTGCTCTGAGCCCCGTCAAAAACTACCCTAATGCCAGTTACTTTTTCTATCTCTTTGCTAAGATGGAACGTTACGTGATCACCAATCTTTTTATGCAATTTTCTTCTATCTTCTAGTAAGGATTCTAGAAAAGGAATATAAAGCACGCCAGCCATTCCAAGCCCACTATTGGACCTAAAGATTACGACACAAATTTCTTTCAGAAAATCATAGACATCACTATTTTTCTTTTTGTCGAATAGGGCTAGGTTTTCTTTCTTTTTTTTAGTGTTTTTGACATCTATGTCAAAAAATAGGAAGGGTGACGCTTTGAAACAATTATTCCCCTTGATGCCTCCATTATAAATGCCTTTTAGAAGCGCAGGGGCGCTGTCTTTTTTTAGCTTCTCGGTTATTGAATTTATTATGTCAACCAGTCCTGTCAAAGATGCGTACTGAATTATGCCTTTGTTTGGGTAGTTGTTTTTCTCCTCGCTATAGTAAGGGTGCACTTGAGTAAATAATTCCTCTGAAATATTTATCTCTTTCGTTAGATCTATCATCTCTACATTAACTTCTGTAATGATTTTCGAGACAATCTTGTTCCCGGCTGTTGAACTTATCTTTCCCATGACGATTAAGATTTAAGTTGAACAACAGCGTTATCAATATCAGATCTTTTAAAAAAGACCTTACCTCCAATTTGACAGGCTACCAGGGTTCCTGATTTCCTCCAATTGTGGACAGTAGATATACTGATTTTAAAAAGTTTTGAGACCTCTACTGTTGTGAGGTACTCTTCGTGGGAAGTAGGTGAGCTTAATTGAATGCTTTTAAGCTGTGAGGCTAGCGCCTCATTAATCATTGTTTGTAGTTCTCCAGGGCTAACCTGAGTGATTTGTACCTTTTCCATGTTATTAATTTTAGGATTAGGTACAAAGGCACTTTAGGGTTTTTTTAGGGTTCCCGTAATTTTTAGTTGGCTAGTAAAAGCCTAATTTTTGAATAATAAATTCCACTCTTTGAATTTTATCATTTTTAATAGCGCTTTTCGATTGTTCTACTCTGGTTGGTGCTAAAATTGGATTAATGTAAGATTGAATTGTTGTGGTTTTTTCTCCAATTACCCCGCTTAGTAGTTCGGCAAGTTTATTTATAGATCCTTTTTTGTTCTTTTTCTGTAGCATTTCTAATATACCTAACTCATGTAGGAAGGTGATTTTTGTTGGTATATTGGAATCACTAAAATCTAAAAGTTCAATCGGTTTATGAAACAATATTTTTCTAGTTCCATTTTCATGAATTTTAAAACCTATTTCTAATGCCCTTTGTTTTAAGAAGTCTATTCTATTTTGAATTGCTATATATACTTCTCTTTTGGCTTTTTCGCTTAGTAAATAATCGTAAAAAGGTTTTTCTTCCTCTTTGAGTTCAAGTTCAATGAAATCTATTTCGCTTGCTTCGGAAGTATTTTTTATAAAAGTCTCTAGTCTCTCTTCATATAATACTCTGTAAACGCTAAAAGCACAGCCGTAGAAATAAATCTTTTTGATCCTATATAAACGATATTCAGCATTGAATTTATTATAAACAGGAATCCATAAATTCTTTATTTTTCTATCTTTTTCTTCATAAAAACTATCTGGGTCACCCGTAAAGGTTTTTTCTAATTGTTCATAATAGTTGGATATAGGTGAAACTTCATCCAGAAAGTTGTCATAAGCATGTTTTGTTACTTCAAATAATTCTTCCATGGTGCTAGTTTTTCGTTTGTGAATATTTCTTAGCTAAATCTATCGCTAGATCTCCGCTTGTCTTACCAATATACTCAAGAAAAGTTGATTCTTTAGAGTGTCCAGTTACATTCATGATCAGTGGAGTAGGGAATTTACCATATAGGTTAGTAGCAAAGGACCTCCTTCCAATGTGTGATGTTATGAGCTCATACTTAGGATAAGTGCCAAAAACTTTTCTATTCTTATTAATACCTATTTTAGTTAATATGCCTCCATAAGTTGGCTCGTCTATGCCTGCTTTTTCTCCAACCTCTTTTACATATTTATTGAATTTCTGCTCAGAGATGACAGCAGGAAACTTGCCGTTATATTTATTAAGTATTTCTAAAACTTCTGGAAGAAGTGGGATAGTAACATATTTATTAGTCTTTTGCTGTGTTATGTCTAAAAGGGTGGTTCCATCGACTTCCCTTATATTCTTTTCATCAAAGTGTAAGAAGTCTGAAACTCTCTGCCCTGTGAAACAACTAATAAGTAACCAGTCCTTAACTCTTGTTAGTCTTTCGCCTAATTCTGAGTCATTGAGTGCTTTGAGTTTATCTATGTCACTTTTGTTTAGATATACTACGGAGTTTTTTTTCTTACGAAGTTTTATAAGTTCAAATCTAGGACTAAGAAAGGCTCCATTTTGTCTTGCATCAACACACAGTGACTTAATAACTTCTATGAATTTGTTTGTAGTACTATTAGCGTAGTTCTCTTCATTGCAGAAATCCTCAAAGTCGCTTTGGAAGTTGGGATCTACATCCTCAATTAGAGGGTTTGAACCTGAAAACTCTACAAACCTCTTAAAAGTATTGTAAACAGTCCCATACCTAGTGAGTGTTCTCTGTATAGTTTTGTTTCTTTTTCTATTGAGAAAGACTGGGAAGTAGTCCAGAACAGTCTCTGGTAATACTTCTTTTTGCTTTGGATTGTAAAAGTCATTGACAACATTCTTAAGCCAATCTTTACTTATAAGGGTGGGACTTGTTTTATTAAATTTTAAAAGGACATATGTTTCAATCTCAGCGCAGTCCCTATCTAATTCAAGCTTTGTGTTCTTTAAATTAGCATCTGTAATTTTCTTTCCACTTTTTATGTCAGTCCAGTCGGATTTAGAGATTACTATTTTTGTTTTAGTTCCAAAGACATAGTCTTCGTCTTCAAATCTATATAGTAGTCTGAGGTTCAATTCAGAAGTATCTCTAGTAGAGCGATAAAGAAAATTAATTGCAGCCATTTGTACGATTTTTGTACGGTAAAGTTACATTTAATTGTATTTCATTGTATCTTATTAGATAAGATATTTTATATTTACACTGATAATAAGGGCTTTAAGGGGTGTTTAGATACAATCAAATATAATTATTGTACTCCCGCCTCGAGTACCATTAGCCCTTCCTTACGGAGGGGCTTTTTGTTTATACACGGGGGCTCACAGCGTTTTTTACTGATTGCTGTTTTTCTTTTCCCACCTGTTTTCCCTCCTATTTTAGCATAAACTGTATGGTCGTTGGCATTGTTAGTGTTTAAATGATATGCTATATTTGGCATTATGACAGAAGCACAGATGGAGTTTAGAGACGGGTTTGAGGATTTATCTACTGAGGATAAACTGAATACTACTCTTAGCTATGTAATGAACTTAGAGACCATTATAGCGAAGCAGGAAGAGAAGGTAAAAGCTCTGGAGCACTCTAAAAATATACAGGATGCAGTTATTGAGATGTTAGTAGAAGAGACACACTGGGTTAATGAGCAGTTGGGCGCAGGTGGTAAAAAACCCCAGATCACAGAACGGATTAATGCTGATATGTTATCTACTATTGAGATGTTAGAGGCTAAAAGTATGTGGTCTAAGGTTGATTTACTATTCTATATGAAGCTACACCCTAAAAAGTATCAACGAATGAAGGCTGATGGTGACATTAGAACTAAGTTTAATGGGAAGGCTGAATCTGTGATGAGGGATGATATATTAGATAAAAGTAATCTCTAATGATACACGCTCTGTTAGTCTATTTAGTTGAGTTCTTAAAGATTAAGAGATGAGGAAGAGGTTTATTAATATCCTATGGATAGTCTTTATTCTTATATTTCTTCGTTTTGTAATACGTTTTGTAGATGCTACATTTATAACTACTTTATTATAATAATTTTAAACCCTAATAGAGGGGTTTTATTTTTTATCAAATAGCCATGCGAGCTTCTTTTTGCTAACCCAAAACCTCACTGTGCTTCGCAACTTAATAAACTTTAAACCTCACTTTCTTTATATTCTTCCCCGTTTGGTAAAATTGCGTTTTCAAGATGACCTTTTTTTAATGAATTCAAATCAATACTTGCATCCTTAAAATCCGCACCATTGAGATATGCATCCTTGAATTTTGCTCCTCTTAATTTTGTGTTTCTAAACTTAGCTCCACTTAGATTTGCCCCTTCGAAGTTTGCAAACATCAAATTAGAGTTACTGAAATCTGCATTGCAGAAATTTGAGTGTTTGAAATTTGAAAAACTAAGATTTCCAAATCTTATTTCAAAGCCTGGTGCATAAACTTTATTGAAATTTCCTTTTTGAAGATTTGCTAAATGCATTACTGCATTACTTAAATTGGCCCCTGTGAATATAGCCTTTTTAATTTCAACACCATTCATTTCAATACCTTCTAAGTTAGCATTATTTAGATCTAATTCGTCTAAATTAATTCCCTGGTCTACAAGATCTTGAAGAGCAATTACTCTTGCTTTGCTGTTTTTAATCCCTGATGCATTATCGATTGTAGATAGAGCTTGATATTGAAATTGCTTCTTTCTTTCGGGAGTTTCTCTGATAAAAATTAAAACCGCAAGCAAAACGCCAAGTGGTTCAAGTGAATTTAGGATTATACTCAATAAATCATTTTCCACAGAAGCATAATTCAATGCAAAAAATATAAGTGAAACAACAACCCCAATCTTGAAAAATGATTGATCCCAGAACCAAGCTTCGATTCTGGACGTATTATTTTTTCTTAAAAAACGTTGTTTTCTAGATAAAAGCTTTGATAAATCTGGATCTCCTTTAGAATCAATAATCTTTTCTAAAGATTTTAATTCTTCGATCTGTTTTTTCTTAATTGTATCTTCTATTCTACTCATAATAAATTAGTCAATCATTATCTGAGCTACCACCCCATAAGTATCTAACCAAGCCTTTTCAATTTCTGCATTCCAATTATCGCCATTTAACTTTTTAATTGATGAAACCAAACATTGTCCCACAATAGCGTAATGTTTCGGCAGGGCTCCAAATCCAACATGATCTTGCCCTAGAGGTTTTAACATATTTTGAATAACCTCTGGTGATTCTAAATTTTCGACTAACAAAATTAAAGCTTCGTATAATTTCTCTCCTTGCTTTTCTTTTGAAGTATTTTTAAATAAATACTCTAACTCAGGTGCTAATTCAAATAAATCTGAATAAAAGTTTTTTACAAATAGATCTTTATTTTCTTCAACTTTTGAGAAGCTTTGCTCTATTAAAACAGAATTACTCATAATTTTTATATTTGAAGATAAATATATATTTATTTATTTATTCCGTTTAATTTTCCCTTAAAATTTTCTGATTATTGGAATAAATAAAACTTTTGTTGATTTCGTTAGCTTTAGAGGATTCTCTACTGAGTTGGGGCTCTCAAACCTCAATCGTTGGGATGAAACGTGATTCTCTATGTATTTTTCCTATGATACACGCTCTGTTAGTCTATTTGTCGTGCTATACCCCTCGTTGAGAATATCGTAATCCAGAATCCTATTTTACATAATAAGGTTTATAAACTAAAAC
>JGI20157J14317_10003903_pt1 | contig 11716 bp, 9 predicted proteins | sample COG_07_FD_14317 | JGI IMG/M metagenome (IMG submission 14317)
TTTGCCACTTCCAGATGGGCCCATTAGGGAAACAAATTCTGAAGCCTGAACTTCAAAATTAAGTTTATTCACAGGAAGGATCTCTTGACTCCCTTTGATAAACCTCTTGGTCAATCCAATCGCTTTTATAAACGGATTTTTCATTTTATTCCTACAACCTTTATCCGATCTCCGGCTATAAGCTTAGGAGCTGGATTTATTATTATTTTATCTCCGGGAAGCAGTCCTTCCAAAACCTCGATGAAGCCTTCTTTAATTAAATTTCCGAATTTTACCCTTCGTAGCTCCGCTTGATTTCCATTCTTGGAAATCACAAATAATTCTACCTCAGCATTCTGAGAAGACATAGGAACAATTTCACTTACGAAAACCTTTACTTCTTGGTTTTCCGAATGATTTTCAGAATTACTGCCAAAGAATTTTGCACGGCACAACATCTCAGGGCGCAGCTTAGGATTGGGATTCAATAAACTGACCTTAACTTGCAAAGTGTTTCTTTGAAGATCTGCTTCGCCAAGTATTCTAGTAACAATTCCATTAAATTTTTCCTCTGGAAGAATCGTTGAAGAAACTTCAACATTCTGCCCAGGAAAAATTTTAGCAGCTTCACTTAAAGGCACATCAATTCTTGCTTGAAGCTTCCCTTCCTCATAGAGAATCGCAGCAGATCCAGCATCCATATCATCCATATGAAGCATTATTCTGGAACCTGGTCTGGCAATTAATCGAAGCACTACCCCATCAACCGGTGATCTTACTTTTGTTCGATTAAAATCAAGTTCAGCTTTTTGCATTTGAGCATGAAATACTTTGGTTGTGTTCTTTTGTGCCGAAAGTTCTTTCTCTAATTTACTGATCTTTATTTTATGTTGTTCGACTTCTGATAAAGATGAGTTGCGAACAGCTTCTTGCTTTCGAACTGCCAATTTTGCCTGATAAATAACCTGATCGGCAACTGCACCTTCTGGCAATAGATTTAAACGGCTTAAAGAATCGTTTTTATCTTCTAATAAAACTTCTTCTTTAGCTAATTTTGCAAGAACTCCGTCTAGTGTAGCTTTTGCTAGCTCAATATCAGTTTCAATAATTTTTTCTTCAGCAGTTGATTGTAAAAATTGGGCTTCGGTTTCAGAAAGAGCAAGACGAGCATCTTCTTCGACAAGCGATACAATAATTTGATCCTTTATTACTTTTCGTCCTTCCAGGACATGAACTTTTTTTACCACTCCACTGTAAAGTGATGTAACCCTTATAGGGAAAGGATCAGGTTCAATCCAACCACTCGCCTGAAACAAAACTTCACTGGAAGTCTTTATTGAGTCATTTTTATCAGACAAATTATTTTGGGAAAGTGGATAAATTACTGCCTGTGTGACTTCAACTTCCCATTCTTTAGAAAAATTATCTGCAAAGATGAATGTGAATACAATGAACAAAGATAAGAAAAAAATTAAGCTAAACTTTTTCCTTATTCTAAAACTCTTTTTTGGTGACTCAGTAGAACCAGACTGAGCAACTGGAAAAATATTTTCTGACATACTTACCTTAAACAAGTTATTTTAGTCCCCCATATTTATGAGGATTAACTACAATCACTTGTTAATCAGATAAGAAAAACATTAAGCAAAATATGTCGACGGAACGAAGACCCCAACTGGTCTGGATTAACAAATCCAACTGAAAATTTGTTATCGAAAGTATTAGAATAAACTTCAACAGTGTTAAATGGTAGGAAGTTAATATCAGAAAATAACTTACTCTCGGATAAACCCATTCCATTAAAGGAATCAAGACACGGATGTGTATCACACTGCTGATCTTGTGAAGATTCACTATCACAACAATTGTACGTGGTATTAAAACTAACCTCGCAACATATACACTTAAAAAGCGGAATTGTTGAAATACATAAAGTAAGTAAAACTGTAATAAATTTGTTCAACAGATTTTATTATAAGTCTTGTTTAAAAACTATTCAAATAGAAATAGCAAGATAAAATGAGATATTTAAAAACATATTTAGTATGTTTCATTTCAATCTATTTTTAATTCATTTATCCTTCGTCAGATAAATTTTGAGGTAATTTAAATGAAAAGATCGTTCCACGCTCGACTTTACTTCTAACAGAAATTTCGCCATCATGAGCGTCGACAATTTCTCTGGCAATGCTCAAACCAAGTCCGGTTCCGCCTCTATTTCGAGATCTTCCTTTATCAACACGATAAAAACGCTCAAAGAGCATCTCTTGGTCATCCTGCTCGATTCCCTTACCATCATCTTCCACTTCGCTGGTTATGGAATTATCTTCTGAATTTTCACTAATTCGAATTGAGATCTGCGAAAGTCCCTCTGCATGAAAGATTGCATTGTCGATTAGGTTTTCGAATACACTTACTAATTTTTGACGGTCGGCAAGAATTCTGACTGGGGATGATGGACAATGTAATATCAGTTTTGGGAGAGAAGAGTCTTTTCTTAGTAGAAATTCCTCTTCAATTGATCGAACAAGCTCACACAGATCAAACGATTCCTTGGATAATGTAGTTTTGGGCTTTTCCAATCTAGCTAAGACAAGAAGGTCCTCAACAAGGGAATTGAGCCGCTCTGCATTTTTTTGAATTTTGGTCAAAAAACTTTTACGTTTTGCATCGCTGAGGATTTCATAATCTTCCTGAAGAGAGTCAGCGAATCCCTTAATAATCGATACCGGGGTACGTAATTCATGCGAAACATTAGCAACAAAATCTCTTCGGGTTTGCTCNTCCTGGTCTTTCGCTTCTCTTTTCTGAGGTTTATTCTCAGGCCAAAGTTTTTTACTCTTAGATGTAAATTTCTTAACCGCCGCAAATAGACCAAAAAGAAATCCTGTAATTAGTAAAACGCATAACCAGAGAGGGAGGTGCATAAATTAATTCAAATCTTCTATTAGCCGATAACCGACTCCTCGAATAGTTTCAATTTCAATTCCTGCATTCTGAATTTTCTTACGAACCCTTCGGATATGTACATCAACTGTTCTGGTCTCAACATCTGCATCAAACTTCCAGACGCCCAAAAGGAGATTATCACGAGTCTGGACCCGTCCCCTCCGTTTAAGAAAATAATGTAAAAGCTTAAACTCCGTGAGCGTGAAATCCACTTTGTTTCCGGCAATTGAAATACTATGATCTTCCTCATCCAGGAGAAGGTTTCCAAACATAATTCGTCCTTGATCGTCATCCATTTGCTCGGCTGTCCGCTTTAAAATTGAACGAATGCGAAGAACAAGCTCTTGTGAATCAAACGGTTTCCCAAGATAATCATCCGCTCCCTGCTCCAACCCTTTTATTCTATGCTCTACATCTGTTTTGGCAGTTAGCATAATTACGGGAGTCTTTTGAAGCAAATTGTCAGCACGAATCATCCGCAAAAGCTGAAAGCCATTTAAGTCAGGCATCATAACATCCAAAATAATAAGGTCAGGGTTAAAATCACGAGCATTCCCAAGTGCTTCGTAAGGATTATTGGAAAATTTTACTTTAAAACCTTCTTTACCAAGCTGGTAATGTAAAAGATCAGTTAAATCTTGTTCGTCATCGACAACAAAAATACGAATTCGGGAGCTCATGAATGTGATGCCTATATCATTCAGCACCCCGAAAATAGCAAGTTTGATTTCCTCTCCAGCCTATCAAAGCATAGGCTAATTCAATGATGAATTATTTTAGGTCCCGCCGCAATGCAGCTTTTTTATATTCAGGTGCATGCCTTACATCCCGACTTGTAGCGATAAAGAAAACCTCCTTTGATATATTTACCGCATGGTCACAAACGCGTTCCAGAGATTTAGAAATAAATAAGACTTCAAAAACTGATGATGCCATAGATGGATCTTTTTCCACCAACAATTGACAAAATTTATTGTTATCTTTGTGAAGCTGGTCGACTTCCAAATCTGTAGTCCAAATGAACTTTGCTTTTTCTTCATCAAATTCAACAAATATTGAAAGTGCGTCTCGAATCATATCATGAGCAATGTTAGCCATTTCGGGAATCCGATGAAANTCGTGCATTGTAGTTTTNCGNGAGCGTCTAGCAATCGCTTTGGCTTCATCCCCTATACGCTCAATCTCATGGCTTATTTTCATAGTTGCCACAAGAAGCCTAAGGTCNGCAGCAACTGGAGCATGGGTAGACAGGNATGTAGTTACGGATTCGCTAAGTTCATTTTCTANATNATCAATTTCTTCATCTTTNGCTCTTACAGCTTTTGCCAGAACAGAATCTCCGTCAACCAAAGCTTGAATCGCTGCATTAACCGATTCATTTGCAAGCTGTCCCATGAGAAGGAGTTTTGATTTTACATTTTCAAGATTATGTTCGAAAAAAGTTGTCATGATCAAATGAGTATAAATGTTTTGTAATAATTTTATCCAAATTTTCCAGATATGTAATCTTCAGTCTGTTGTTTATTCGGATTAAGAAAAATTTTCTTCGTTTGATCACATTCAATCAATTTGCCCAAGTAGAAAAAGGCCGTACGGTCAGATATTCTGCCAGCTTGCTGCATGTTATGAGTGACTACCACGATGGTATATTCGTTTTTAAGTTCAAGGATCAGTTCCTCCACCCTTCCTGTAGCAACTGGATCAAGAGCTGAACAAGGCTCATCCATTAAAATGATTTCTGGTTCGACTGCTAAGGTTCGAGCAATACAGAGACGTTGCTGCTGCCCCCCAGATAAACCATATGCATTTTCATTCAAGCGATCTTTCACTTCTTCCCATAGAGCAGCTTTTCTTAAGCTCTCTTCCACTTTCCCGTCTACAACTTGTTTTGATTTTATACCCTGTATCTGTAGACCATAAGCAACATTTTGATAAATGGACTTTGGGAAAGGGTTAGATTTTTGGAAAACCATGCCTACTTTCTTACGAAGTTCTATCACATCTACGCTTTTGTGGTGCAGGTTAACACCGTGTATTTCGATGGACCCTTTTCCTATACGAGCCCCATCCACCAAGTCATTCATGCGGTTTAGGCATCGTAAGAGTGTGCTTTTACCGCACCCTGATGGACCAATAAAAGCCATCACTTCCTTTGGGAAGATGTCGAGGGATACATCGTGGATTACCTGATTATTACCGTAAAGAAAATCTAATTCTTTGATGCGGATAGACGGGGCATTGTTTTTAGAATCCATTAGAGACTGGCTGTTTTCGGAGGTGGCTTTAAGTGCTTCTTGCATAACAAATAAGTGAAATGAGTTACCAACGATATTTTCTACGCAGACGATTGCGCAGAATAATGGAAAGGCTAGCTACGCCCACCACCAAGAGGAGAAAGACAAAAGCGGTACCATATTGCATATCTGCGGTGTACGCATTTTGAGGGATTTTAGCACTCACCACATATATATGGTATGGTAACGCCATTACTCCCTGAAAGAAAAAGTCGGTCCAATGCTCCAGGCCTTCCCAAGGAAGTTCCGATCGTTTTGCGTAGGCAGCGGTGAACATGATTGGAGCTGTTTCTCCAGCTGCTCGAGCTACGCCTAGAATAGAGGATGTTAGGATTCCGGGCATAGCAAAAGGAAGCACGCTGGTTTTGATCATCGTCCACTTAGTCGCTCCTAGAGCAAGAGAACTCTCACGAAACCCTTGGGGGATGGAACGCAGAGCCTCCTCACTTGCGGTAATCACGATGGGTAAAACCATGAATGCGAGAGTAAACCAACCAGCGAGAAGGGAAACATTCCAATCGAGGAAAATTACAAAAAGACCGAAACCGAAAAGACCAAAGATAATCGAGGGAACTCCTGCAAGATTAAGTATAGCAAGTCGGACCAGCGAGAGGAATTTCCCTGACTTACCATATTCTGCCAAAAAGATTGCACAAAATACACCAAGAACAATCGCAATTGCCATAGCTCCAATCACTAGTAAAAGGGTGCCAACAATTGCTGGAAAGATACCCCCTCCAGAGTAAGCATAGTCTCTTGAAGGGAGAGATACATTCATTGCCCGCTTAAAGGGAGTAAGGGATGCCTGAAGAGATTCCCAGTTTTCAGATTCATAGTCTTTTCCCCAAAAGGATTCCCTTACATTCGAGTATGCAACGATTGCTTCAGCGAAACGGCCAAATTCCTTAGGACCTTCGACTTGCATAAATTCATCATAGGAGGATCGAACCTCTCTACCAAATAATTTAATCGATTTATTATACACCTCCGGAACCACACTGAGAAATAACTTGTAAGCATCCTCGATTTGCTCTGCATTCTTTAAAGAAATGCTTTCAATCTTGGGGTATTGCATAGCCCTGAAGAGAGTGATCTTTTCTTCGACTAAAGAAAAACGTACTCGTTCCATCTCAAAATGTCCGAGTATAAATTGTGAAACCATGGAAGGCACATCCTCGGGTTTCATTTCAAAATCTATCGCAGTATTGTTTACATCGACCAGCATTTCCTTCCAAAACGAAAATTTATTAGCAGCGTTATCACATTCACGATTAAGGAAGTCTTCATTCGACTGTGCCAGGGAATCATCATCCCATTCCCGTTCTAGAAGATTTATGACTTTATCTAGTTCTCTGCGTGATTGATCGTGCTCATCGGACTGACGAAACTCTTCCCATTTAACCAATATTTTTTCGTCCTTAAGCTTAAAGTAATTACTAGAACTTAGCTTGATCTCATCTTTACCTTCACCGATCACATGAAGCGTTTGGGGATGTTCGGTCAAAAACTCCCAATTAACCATTCCATCGCCTTCAAAAACCTTAGATGCTCCCTTGGAAAGAATATCCCAAAAAAGAAAAGCGGCACAAAATAGTACAAAAAAAGTCATGCCGCGCAAAAACCCGAACATAATGGACTCCTGTACCCGTCCCCGGGTAATACGGGTCGCAAATGGATGCTTTGGTTCTCTGCTTGGACTCATGCAATTAGTAGTTTGCCTTGTAGCGACCGGCTATGTTTTGAGAAAGAAGGTTCACTAGTAGGGCAATGAGAAAAAGAGCGATTCCGACCATAAATAAGGCTCTGTAATGAATACTGCCAAACTCGACTTCGCCCATTTCCTGTGCGACGATTCCGGTCATTGTATGTACTGGTTGGGCAAATACGCCAAGTCCAGAATTGAAGTCGGGTATAGCGATACGGTTACCTGCACAAAGTAAGACTACCATAGTCTCTCCGATAACTCGTCCAAAACCAAGGAGTACGGCTGATATGATTCCAGTTATTGCGGAAGGAAATATAACTCGAGCACAAGTCTGCCAACGTGTAGCACCAAGAGAGAGGGAAGCGTCGCGCAGTGACCGAGGAACATTGTTAAGTGAGTCCTCAGCAAGGGTGAAAATTGTGGGTACTGTCATCAAAGCGAGAAGAAATCCAGCAGTCAAAGAGTTAAGCCGCTCATCTGCGACCAAGCTCACCATACCTCCCAAAACAGCAATTCCAAAGAAACCGATCAAAACTGAGGGGATGGCAGAAATAAACTCGATGCAGGGTTTAATCAATGATTGCTCTCTAGCAGTCGCCACTTGGTTTACATAGATGGCCGATCCCACGCCAAACGGAATAGCTAATGCGAGGGCAATCATACTCACAAGCAAGGATCCAGAAAGTAGAGGCAAAATACCATACCAGTCTTGTCGTGCACTATTAGTCACCCAATCCTTTCCAAAAAGAAATCCACTAAAAGCACGGTTGAGCGGATAAGGTGTGGTCGGATCCCAATTAGATAGCCTTTCTTGGTATAAGGCAGCGGAATCAAGATATTCGAATAAAGCGGCCTGTGCTTTTTGGAAGTCCCTTAAGGATTCTTGAATAAGAAAAGAAGGTTTGTAGCTTTTTATCAGCGAAGAGAATTCTACTTTCTGTTTGGCAATAATGTCGCCATAATCTTTTCCAGCTGATGATTGAATAAGGGGGGTTAGGCAGTTAATCTCCTCTTTTTTTTCGGTCCCCGATTCAGAACCTACAGTCGGATTGATCCTTTTTGCGAGGTCTTCTCTTTGATGACGAATAAAGTAATTTTGCCACCTCGCTAACTCCTTGTAAGAGAAATATTTTCTTTGCATCAACTCGTCGAGGCTTTGTGAAAAGTCTTCTTCAGGCAGTCCACTTTTTATGGCTTCTTCTTTTATCTCAATTAAATCATTTTGGGTTAGTAGAAAAAGTTTTGTTTCCGCAGCCCATTTAACGACTTGTTTTTCATAAACAAGAAGCAGTTCCTTAATGTCTTGAAATTCTCTAGTGAATTCCAGCAAGGATTTAGTATTATTTTCTGCTTCCGTTCGTTTCGCGTTATCCGACTTAAGAACTTCGAGTGCTTCAGTTTCCTTAGAGAGAATATTTTCTAGGTATCGATAGAGTAGAGTTTGTTCGTCGTGTTGCTTAGTCACTACTGTGGCGTATTCCATACCAGATTTTCGGTACCGTTGTAGGTCGTTGCGGTATTGGCCAAAAAACTCGATGCCTTCCTTGAAAAGAAAAAGGGTAATCAACCCGAGGATAATGATTGATGTTACAGCGTTACTTGCAAAGAATATTTTAATCCAGTTATCTTTCCGCTGCGAAGAATTCATAGCCAAGGGTTTAGAAGAAGGATTAGCATCTCCCTATTCTAGGGATAAAAAAAGTCTTGGAAGAAGTCATCATAGCAAATTTCTACGCTACCATATTGGCTTGCATATTATGTGACGAAACTGCGCCAATTATGTAACAATGGAAAGGGCTTTGCTTTTAAAGCTGAAACCTAGGTAAATCTATGGAAAATGTAGAACCATTACCAAGTTGACTGCGAACATGTACATTGCCTCCATGAGCTTCTGCAACATGTTTGACAATGCTTAGTCCCAGCCCCGTACCTCCCTTTTCTCGTGATCTTCCTTTGTCCACAACATAAAATCGTTCGAAAATATATTCTAAATCCTTTGCGGGAATTCCGATGCCGTCATCTTCAACGAAGCAAGTTATGATTTCCCCTCCTTCGGACAGACTAGTTGAAACTCGTACTTCAGAAAAGCTTCCAGCATATTTAAAGGCATTTTCGATCAAGTTACCAATGGCCATGGAGACCTTGATCGCATCAAAGGGAAATCCTTCTTTTTCCTCAGTAAATGTAAACTTTAACTTGTCCTTATTAACATAGGGTTTGTCCTGCAAATACATATCGATTCCCCTAATTACTTCACAGAGTTTATTGGTTGTTAGATTGATGGGATGCCTACTACCCTCTAGCTCGGAAAGACTAAGCAAATCATCTACTAAAGTTTGTAGCCTGAGTGAATTTTTGTATATTTTAGATATAAAAGATGATCTTTGTTGTTCAGGAAGATCGGGAGAATCCACTAATGCCTCAGCAAACCCTTTGATCATTGTAACCGGGGTGCGCAATTCATGGGAGGCATTAGCCACAAAATCCTTACGCAATCGTTCTGCTCTCTTGATCTCAGTGACTTCGCGAAATAGGAGTAGGTAGACTTCTTTAGGATTCGATCGTATTGGAGAAAGCAGAGCAGACGCGACTTCGAAGTCTTTAAATACACCGTTTCTCCTGAAGGTAAACTCAGCTTTGATGGGCTTGTTACCTCTGTTTAACTGATCAATAAGATCGAGCACTTCAAATGAGTCAAGAAAGGCTTCCAGTCGCCTGCCAATCATAGATTGTCCCAGAGAAAAATTTCTTTCGGCTGTTGTGTTGGCAAAACTAATTCCATGGTCTTGATCTAATATTAAAGCTCCATCAAGCATGCCTCCGAGAACTTCATTAAATGCATCATTGGTTCGGTTACTATCTTTTTCAAGCTCTCTAATTATAGTCGCATTTTCATCCAATGTTCTTTGGCAGAGTTCCAAGGGAAAGTTTTTATTTAGAAGCATGGGACGCTCTAAAATTAAGGTGTTTCCCTCTCGGATCGAAGACGCGAATTGAAAGATCAATTTTTTTCCTATTCGATATTGTATCCAGAAATAAGATGCTAGCAACCCGAGTGCAATAACCGCCACTTCAACCATTTTTACAAAAGAAACAGAAGAATTAATCAACAACCAGTTTGTAGCCAACGCCACGCACGGTTTTAATCACATCCCCTTTCGACCCAAGTTTTCCCCGTAACCGACCTACATGATTATCAACAGTGCGAGTCTCGATATCTGTATCATAGTTCCATACATTAACCAAAAGATTTTCACGACTCTGTACTCGACCCATTCTTTCCATCATTAAATGAAGGAGACGAAATTCAGTGTGAGTAAGATCAATCAATTTTTCATCTATAAACACTTCATGACTTTCAGGATCGAGTACGATTCCGCCCCCCTTAAGCTTACCTGATATGGCTAATTTTTTCTTGAGAGTACGGGTAAGAATTGCTTTGCTCCGTGCAATCAATTCACGGTTATCGAAAGGCTTGGTCAGGTAGTCATCGGCACCGCGTTCGAACCCTTTTACCCGTTCATCTGTATCACTTCGTGCTGTAAGAAATAAGATCGGAACATCCTTGAGCTGTGAGTCTACTTTGAGCATACTACACAAACGCAACCCGTCCAATTCTGGCATCATTACATCTAAAATGATTAAATCAGGTTCAAAATCACGAGCAAATCCAATCGCTTCCAAGGGATTTGAAAGTGCACTTGTCTGGAAGCCCTCCTTTTGCAATTGAAACTCGATTAATTCGCATAGATCGGGCTCATCGTCGATTACAAGAATCGAATGTTTTGAAGGGGTGAAAATTGATGATTCAGACATAAGATTATCTTGTGGTGAATTAGCGAGAAATATCTTTTACTATATACCTTAAATGTAACAACTTTGCGCCAAGCATCGAAAATTTGTGTTATTTTTCATTTATCGGTAAATTTCCTCCCTTCCGCCCAAAAAACCTAAGCTTCCATGAAAAGAGGCCACCCCCAAAGGGATGGCCTCTCGCTTAAAACAAACTAACTTGGATCACATTACTTGACAGGAACAAATCCTGTACTCGCTACGATCTTTTGACCAGGTGCGGTGAGGGCGAAATCCAAGAATTTCTTAGCTACGCCAGTAGGAGCTCCATTGGTAAAACAATTTAATCCACGGGACAATTTGTAAGTACCATCATTGGCAGTAGTAGCGGAAGGAAGCACTCCATCAACTGCAATCATTTTGATACCCTTTGCTCCAACATAGGCCAAGCCAACATAACCGATTCCGTTTGGATTGTTAGCGACTTCTGTTGCAATTTGTTCATTGCCAGCCATCTTTTGTGTGGCAGAACCATAATCACGACCAGCCATTGCAAACTTTTGAAAGAATGCATATGTGCCTGAGGAAGTATTTCGGGTATATCCAGAAATACTTCCACTCTTTCCGCCCACGGCACTCCAATTAGTTATATCACTTGTAAAAATTCGCTCCACATCCTTAAGAGATAATTGGGAAAGCGGGTTAGACTCGTTAACGATAACTGCAACTGCATCATTCGCTACCACTGTCTTGACGAGGCGAACACCATTGGCTCCCGCGGTTGCTTTTTCTTTTCCTTTAAGCTCGCGGCTAGACATTCCAATGTGTGCCGTGCCATCAATAATAGCGGCAATCCCAGTGGATGAACCCTCCGCTGCAATTTCAAACTTGGAGCCAGGGTTTTTATTTTCATAAGCCTCAGCAATTTTTGGGATCATTTTTGCACCCAATGTATCAGAACCTTTTATTACTAATTTGTCTTGGGCGTTAATAAGAA
>JGI20157J14317_10003904_pt1 | contig 11715 bp, 10 predicted proteins | sample COG_07_FD_14317 | JGI IMG/M metagenome (IMG submission 14317)
AGTGGTGCGGTGATCAGGCGCTATTTTAGGATCATGCCGGGTGACTTCTGTTCACATCGCTGTCATTTAGGCACGACCTGCGCGGTGTTAGCTAGATGAGTTGGCTTGGCGAGATGGGTTAGAGCGCAATGACTTGTTGCCAGTGCAAGCGCGGGTCGGGCTCGTAGTCGGCGATAACCAGCGCTTGGTCAGTGTGTTGGCCGATGGTGCGGAAGTGGTCACGCAGTGCATCTATTGACGGCTTATCTAGTGACGCATAGGGCTGGTCCAAGCACATGACGGCCGCACCACTCGCCAGCACCGCTATGGTCTCGACCTTGCGCCGAGTGCCGGTGGACATCATGGACAGGGTCTTGTGTCTGTGGGGTGCAAATGCCAGCCGGTCGATGAGGTCACTGCAGGCTTGCTCAGACCAGTGTGGACACCTTGCTTGCGCAGCCCGCCACAGGTCGTCGGGCGTTGGATCGCCTGGGTGCGGTGGTTCAAACAGCAAGCCAAATGCGGGGGTGGCAATCGGTGTAGTCTGGTCTGGCGGTGCCTTATTGCACAGGGCGCGCAGTAAGGTGGTTTTACCGGTTTGTTCATCGCCCGTTATCGCATTGAGGCCAGTGACGATCTGCACCATCAGCCCATTGAATAACAGGCGTCCATCAAATTGAATGCGTAGCGGTCCCGTTGCAAGTACTGGGGNCNGGGTGGATTGTGGCGCGTTGGTCATNCGAGGNATTCGTGGGTCTCGGTACTGTGATGGTGTNTGNGGTGATGGATGTGGTGATGAATATGGCCGATAAAAAAGCGCGCCAGGGCGGCTTCCGTGGCCGCCTGTGCTTGCGCAAAGCATAACGGAGTTCGCCGCCCCGTTGCTTCACCGTATAACACCATTTCCTCGCGTTTTCAACAAAGGTAGTACCTTTAAACTAGGTGAATGCACTGAGACATCGCGCTAAAAATGCTGACTATAATTTTTTCTGCCATCCGGCAAAAAAATTATCATATGACCAATGAGTTTTAGTCACCCGGCTAAGAGTTGTGTGATCAACGAGGAGACAGATATGAAGTTAAAAGCACTTGCCACCACCGCACTTGCTGCGGCCATGGCCTTGGGCGTGGTCGCCGCATCTGCCGCGACTACCAAATTGCGTATTTCAACGCACTATGCCCCAGAGACACCTTCTGGTCAGCTGGCAAAGCAGTTTTTTGATGACCTGCAAACCATGTCTGGTGGCGGCATTGAAGTGGAGGCATTTTTCTCCTCTTCAGTCGTGAAGTCTGTTGAGACGTTCGACGCCGCAGCGACGGGTATTCTGGACTGTGACATGACCGGCGGTGGCTATCAGACTGGCAAGAACCCTGCGTTCCAGTTTGTGGGTGACATCATGGGCGGTTACGACACGCCTTACCAGCAACTGTCATGGTTGTACTACGGCGGTGGCTTGGCTGCTGCGCAGAAGTTGTACAACAAGTACGACATGCAGTTGATCGGCTGGTGGGTGTATGGCCAAGAGTCATTGGCGTCAACCACGCCCATTCGTGGCGTGGCTGATCTGAAGGACTGGAAATTCCGTTCGCCTCCCGGTATGGAAACAAAGATCTTCGCGAACTTGGGCGCCAAGCCTATCGTGATGGACTTTACCGAGATCTTTACTGCGCTTGAGTCCGGCATCATCGAAGGTGCGGATGCATCTGGTTTGGCCAACAACGTGGGCTTGGGCTTGTACGACATTGCCAAGCATACGAACTATCCCGGTTTCCACTCCATGCCGTCTGACCACTTAGCCTGTAACAAGGCGGTGTATGACAACATGCCCAAGGCTCATCAGCGTATTTTGAATACGGCGATGGAGGCATTGGCTTTGCGTACCGCTTTGACGTTCGAGAAAAAGAATGCTGAAGCAGCCGCTAAGCTGCGTGCAAACGGTGTGAAGCTGTACAACTGGTCTGATGAAGACCGTGCACAGTTCCGCGCTGCAGCACTGTCTGCCTGGCCTGAGTTCGCCACGACACCAGAAGCCAAAGCGCTGGTGGCTAGCCATACAGCGTATTTGCGCGAATTGGGACTGGTTAAGTAAACCCGACCCGAGAGAAGCCGGGGTGTTTGCCCCGGCTTTTTCCCCTTGACTGTTCTGACCCCTCTTCGAAACAACGCATCAAAGGTGCAAGCCAAATGATTGAACATAAGCCAACAGGACCTGTTGACCAGATTAGCTACGCTTTTAGTCGCGTAACGATCTGGGGCGCTGCTTTTATTGTGGCCATCATGTTCTATGAGGTGGTGATGCGTTATGTCTTTTTTCAACCGACCTTGTGGGTGAATGAGATGTCGTTGTGGGCGGGTGGCATGATCTACGCCACGGCTGGTTTGTATGCGATGCAGCAACGAAGCCATATTCGAATTTATGTGTTGTACGACATGGCGCCTTTGTGGTTGCGCCAAGTCTTTGACGTGATTTCGGTGCTGTGCACCAGTATTTTTGTTTTTGCTGTTTTGTGGGGCGGCTTTGGTGAGGCGGCTGCAAAGTTTGCGCGCTGGGAAGTCTTTGGTACCGCGTGGGATCCGCCGATACCCGCCACTGATAAGCCCTTGATGCTTATCGCTTTGCTCTTTTTGTTTTTGCAAGCGGTTTCCAACCTTATTCGCGATTGGCCTGCGGCGCCGTGGGTGCGCAAGGCATTTGATGTGATCTCTGGCGCTTTAGTTATCTTCTTGTGTGTTTGGTCGTTTCCGGGGCTGTTTTCTACCGACCCCGAGTTTGCGGTGCCGACGACATGGCGTGTCTTCATTGGTGTCTTGATGGTGGCTGCTATCGGCTATGTGTTGCGTGGATGGTGGAAGGACTTCAACACCACCCCCGTACCGTTTGACGAAAACCGCGATCCATCGCAAGAGTTTGATCTGCCGGCAGAAATCACCGCCGGACGTTCCACCCAAAATTAAATTGTTTCGCTTGTCTTGATAGACACCCCTTAGGAGTACGTACACGTGGATATCGCAAGCATTTCGATCGTCCTATTAATAGGCATGTTGGTGCTCTTGGGCATTGGTATGCCTCTGGGTTTTGCCTCTGGGTTTCTGGCCACCTTGGTGTTGGTGCTGAAATTTGAGCCCACGCTGATAACGGACCCCTTCGTACACGGCTTTCATCTTGCCGAGTGGAAGGCCGGGGAGGGCACGTTGACAAGGACCTTTGGTAGCGGGCCGTTAAACATCTTGGCGCAACGCCTTTACGGCATCATGACGAACTATGTGCTGATCTCAGTGCCCCTGTTCATCTTTATGGCGACGTTGTTGGAGCGCTCTGGTATCGCGCGTGACATGTACAGCACCCTTAATATTTGGATGAATCGCACCCGCGGTGGTGTGGCTGTGGTGACGGCATTGATGGCGGTGGTGATGGCCGCGATGTCTGGCATTATCGGTGGCGAAGTGGTCTTGCTGGGTTTGATTGCGTTGCCTCAAATGCTGCGTCTGGGCTACGACCAAAACTTGGCTGTGGGTACGATTTGCGCCTCTGGGTCGCTGGGCACCATGATCCCACCCTCGATCGTGCTAATTTTCTTTGGCTTGATCACGGAGACATCTATTCACGCGTTGTTTCAAGCGGCGTTCTTGCCCGGGTTTATCATGGCGGCGCTCTATATCGCCTACATATTGATTCGAACCAACCTGAACCCCGCACTGGCCCCTCTGCCAGAGCCGTCTCCTGATGATCTCACCGCGGCAGAGAAACGAATGTTCGGGATGCGCCTGTTGGCGATCATGGCCTTCGCTGGTAGCTTGGTGATTTTCGTCCGGTCAATGATCGTTCAAAACTTTATCACCGTCGAGGAATACACCTGGTTCCAATCGACGACATGGATATACAGCACCGCCTCCATTCTGCTGTTGTCTGGGTTTTATTTGTTCAAGATTGTCGGTCTCAAAGAGACGGCGGTCGCTTGGAATAAGGGTAAGGGCCTCATCCAACCGTTGATCATTGTGCTTGTCGTGTTGGGTTCCATTTACGGCGGTATCACTGGCATCACGGAGGCGGCGGCTATCGGCTCCATTGCCGTGATGGTGCTGATTAAGTTGCGTGGTGAGTTTTCGTTTCAACTGGTCAAAGAAGCGTCAATGCGCACCTTTAAATCAACGGGAACCATTATTTGGGTGACCTTTGGTGCGACGGCGTTGGCGGGCGCCTACACCATTGCGGGTGGCCCCAACTATGTGGCGAACATGATCATTGGCTATGACCTGCCGACATTGGGCGTGTTGTTGGTCATGATGGTGATCTTCTTGTTCTTGGGCGCTTTCATGGACTGGACGGGGATTGTGTTGCTGGTGATGCCTGTCTTCATGCCCATCGTTTTAAAGTTGCCGCTGGAGGACATCGGCGTATTTGCCCCGTTTGTGACCGATCCAAGTTTTGTTGCTGTTTGGTTTGGTGTCTTGTTCTGTGTGAACATGCAGGTGTCGTTTTTGTCGCCACCTTTCGGTCCTGCGGCGTTCTACTTGAAATCAGTGGCACCGGCGCACATCACGCTACCAGATATTTTCCGCGGATTTTTGCCATTCATCGGCATTCAAATCATCGTGTTGACGCTGGTCTTGTTCTTCCCTGAGTTGACCATGCTGTTTAGATAAGGGATGGCGCATCGCCTGGGTGCGAGCGCCGCTCTTTCTTGCTTGACCCGTCCCCATGACACCCTTGAGACTTGATCGCTGGGACCTGTGCCCAGGTGACGCGCGGGGTGATGCACATGCCCGCTTGTCCACCCAGGGCGACTTGTCTGTGTGTTTCCTCACGACGACCATGGCCCGGGTATCTTGGCGGCGTGCCACCGGGTATTTGGAACGTCACACGTGGGCGATTGCACCGACACCCGGCGAAGACGTGCCGTGGTCAGGCCGACCCAGAGAGAGCTTGCAGGGATTCGATAGACCGACGGTGGTTGCTGATGTCTCAGGGCGAGTGCCCTGCTTGGCAACGTCGCGCTTGCGGGTTGAGTTGCGGGGGGACGACGACGGCGTCTTACGATTGGCGTGGCATGACCCGGACACCCAGCAGGCGTATCTGACTGACAGAGAAACCAGCGCGTATTTATGTTCAGAACGTACAGGGGCCACTCGCCACTGCGTGGTGCGAGATCCTGCAGAACACTATTACGGGCTGGGGGATAAGACCGGCCCACTCAATTTACATGGTCGCCGTCTGCGGTGTCTTGGGCAAGACTCCTTGGGCTACGACCCTGAAAAGGGTGACCCGCTTTACAAACATTGGCCATTCCTCATGCACCGCACAACGGATGGTTTGTGGGCGGGCGTGTATTACGACACGCTCAGCGCCTGCACATTTGACCTCGGCTGTGAGCATGACAACTACCACGATTTATTTCGCTCGGTCGACATTGATGATGGCGACCTTGACTACTACCTCATGGTGGGTAACACGCCGTCGGACGTGGTCGCGCAGTTCGTTCAGTTAATTGGTGGCACCGCTTTACCGCCGCGCTGGAGCGTTGGTTTCGCCCTGACAGCGATGGGACTCGCGGATGCACCGGACGCGCAAATACAACTGGGTCGCTTCATCGAAAGGTGTCAGGCAGAGGCCATCCCTATTTCAGCGTTTCACTATGGGTCGGGTTATTCGACACGCGGCAAGCAACGTTATGTGTTTACGTGGAATGCATCGAAGTTCCCGGACCCCATCGCGATAAACCAGCAGTTCAAGGCGGCCGGCATGCGCTTGGTGGCAAATATAAAGCCGTGCTTGCTTGACGATCATCCCGCCTATGCGTCGGTTGCCGCGCGAGGCGGATTTATTCGAGAGGCTAGCACCGGGAACCCGGTCGTCGAACCATTTTGGGATGGGCGAGGCGCGTATCTAGACTTCACAGCACCGGACGATGTGGCGTGGTGGCAAACGGGGTTGCGCACGCAGATTTTAGAAAAAGGAATCGATGCGGGTTGGAACGACAACAACGAGTACGCGATTCAATCCGAGCAGGCGCAATCGGCAGGTTGGGGCCAAGCGATGCCGCTTCATCGCTCGCGTCCCCTGCACGGTCTGCTGATGACCCGAGCGACCTATGAGGCGCAGCAATCCTATGGACGAGAGCATGGCCGCGATGAGGCGGTTTTTACGGTAACCCGTGCCGGCCCTCCCGGTCTGCAGCGGTACGCGCAGACGTGGTCTGGGGACAATACGACCAGTTGGGCGACGCTGCGGTGGAATATTCGTACTGGCTTGCAAATGAGCTTGTCTGGCATGTTCAATGTGGGACACGATGTGGGCGGCTTTTTTGGACCATCGCCAGATCCTGAGATGTTCTGCCGCTGGGTACAGGCCTGCGCTTTGAATCCCCGCATGGTGATGAACTCGTGGAAGGCGGACGGTTGTAACAATGTGCCGTGGATGCACCCGTCAGTCACCGGTGCGGTTCGCGAAGCGATCGCGCTTCGCTACCGGCTCATGCCGTATTTATGGCAATGTTTTGAGAATGCGTGCGCCCATCACGTTCCCATTATTCGGCCAAGTTTTTTTAACTTTCCAGACGATCTANCGTGTTTAGACGATTGCGATGACTTTATGTTGGGGNCTGATTTATTGGTTGCCCCCGTGGTCAACAAGGGGGATAGAACGCGCACGGTGTACTTACCAGTGCAGCCNGATGGTCAGGGCTGGGTTAATTTTTATACGCGCGCNGTCTATGCCGGTGGACAGGTCATTACAGATCAAGCGCCACTGGATAGGCTACCGCTATGGGTGCGACAGGGCGCAAAGATTGGTGTCTCCGAGACGGCAGACGGGCGCGTGGCGCGATACGATGACGGCCTGACCGATTACTTGTATTTTTAATGCCTCCCATGCTCACCACCGACGCCATCCTTGTACTGACAGCGATATTTCTTTTAGGTGGTGTGGTGAAGGGAACGGTGGGGTTTGGGTTACCCACGATTGGCATCGGTTTGGGTGCCATGGTGGTCGACATACCGACGGCGATGTTGCTCATAGCCGTACCCACGGTGGTCACCAACCTCTGGCAAATCGTGGTGAATGGGGATCCTTGGGCCATCGGACGTCGGTTGTGGGTATTTTTATTGTCCTCGGTTTCGCTGATACCAGTGGGTATTGCCGTACTCATCTACGTGCCCGATTTGCCCTACGAACAACTGCTTGGTTTGGTGATTGTGCTTTACAGCGTTTGGACGCTGGTAGGCAAGGATCTGGTGCTGAGTGAGCCGAATAGCAAACGCTATGCCATTGGTTCGGGCGCTGTGAATGCGCTGATTACTGGTTTAACCGGCTGTTTCTCTGTGCCGGGGGTCATGTATCTGCGTGCGCTGGGCTTGTCAAAAACGGATTTACTCTGTGCGATGGGCCTCTTGTACCTGTTGTCAGCGATTGGGATGTCTGGATCGCTGTGGGCCTTGGGTCATGCGACGCGTTCCGTTAGCTTGTGGTCCCTGGCCGCGTGCGTGCCGGTGATTGTGGGCGTGGCGTTGGGAACGTTCATACAACGCCGCCTGTCCGAGGGGCTGTTCAGGAAAATATTTCTGCTTGCGTTCACGCTCATTGGTGTCGCCTTGATGGTGGTTGGCTGAGGTCAGCGCAAACCACAGAGGTTCTTTATCGCTGGCCGAAGCGAGCAAGCAACGCCCGCAGTGTCGCCATGGCGGCGATCGTGGTTTTCTACCGGTCTTACACTGAGCGGCTTNTAAGATGAGGTGATACCAGACGTATGAATGCGACAACACAAGGCGAGGCAATGGGCCTGAAGACAGGCGGCGGCTTTCACGGCCAGAGTGAGGTACTTTCCGTTCGACGAGCGATTCGCTCGGGGGAGTTCTCNTCACATACCAGTGGCGTGGCGGGNGGAAACGTGCAAGGTAATGTGGTGATATTGCCCCAAAGTATCGCCAGTGATTTCCTTCGCTTTTGTCAAAANAACCGTCGTCGTCCGTGCCCAATCATTGGTTTATCTGAGCCGGGGGACCCGATGCTTGGCGCATTGGGTGCTGATATCGATATTCGCACAGATGTCCCGCGCTACCATGTTTGGCGAGACGGTGTTGTGGTCGATAAGCCGACCGATATCCGCGCGCTGTGGCAAGACGATTTGGTGACCTTTGTGATCGGGTGTTCGTTCTCATTTGAACAGGCACTGCTGGAGTCGCAGGTGGGCATTCGCCACATCGAGCAAGGGCGGAATGTCCCCATGTTCAAAACATCCATCCAGACCACGCCAGCAGGACCGTTCAACGGCCCCATGGTGGTCAGCATGCGCCCGATGAAGGCGTCAGATGCTATCAAGGCAATTCAAATAACGTCACGCTATCCAGAAGTGCACGGTGCGCCCGTACATATTGGCGATCCTGCATTGATCGGCATTTCCGATTTGGGTCAGCCGGACTACGGCGATGCGGTCGATGTGCATGCGGATGACATACCCGTGTTTTGGGCCTGCGGCGTGACGCCGCAAGCGGCCTTGGTAAACGCACGGCNCGCATTTTGCNTTACCCATGCACCCGGGTCCATGNTGATTACTGATTTGCAAAATCACCAGTTGGCCAGTTTCTAGCCGACGCTAGGGCGTCACCACACGTTCAGATGTATTCGAGCATGGGCGAGTCTAATAGGAGTGTGTATGCAGGCTGAGCCCCGTTTGCTCGCCATGGGGGATACCGCCTGGACGGTGGAGTTAGGCGCGCATATTGATGTTGACGTCAACGCCCGTTGTATGGGTTTGGCGCAAACAATCACCGACTGGGCTGCCTCCGGAGAGGGGCAGGGGGTTGTCGATGTGGTGCCGACCTTCCGCTCGGTGACGGTGCACTATGATCCGCGCGCCGTTGATGGCACCCAATTAGGTGACGCGTTGTTGCGCATGGCTAAGGTGTCGAAGCCCCTGCAGAGCGCCTCGCGTACCTGGCGTTTACCGGCCTGCTTTGAGGTGAGTTCGCCCCCGACTTAGACGCCGTTGCGACGCGTTTGGACTTGGATGTGGCGGCGGTCATTGAGACATTTTTGGCGGCAGAGCTACGCGTTCATGCCATGGGTTTTATGCCTGGATTCGCGTACATGGCCAGCTTGCCGGAGCGTTTGAGCGTGCCTCGGCTAAAGGTTCCTAGGACCCATGTACCGTCACAGTCACTGGCCATCGCGGGGACCATGGTGGCGGTTTACCCGTGGGTTAGTCCCGGTGGATGGAACCTGATTGGCCATGCGCCGGTTATTCCCTTCTCGTTACTTGACGCCGATGAGCCGGCGCTGTTTCGTGCGGGTGATGTGGTGCAGTTTTATCGTGTGTCTGCTGACGAGTGTGTGGCCATTGCCCAAGAGCAGAAGCGCGATATCAAGGCACGCCGTCGTTACCTTGTGGACGCCTCGTTGTGAGCGCGAGCTTGCAGGTCATCGACGGCGGCATGGGCAATGTGCTGCAAGACATAGGACGTTTCGGTCGTCGGGCGCAGGGCATGCCGATATCGGGCTTTCTCGATCCGGTCTACGCGCATTGCGCCAACGCCTTGGTGGGGAATAGCCCCGGGGTGGTCTGCTTGGAGATGCGCGTACTCGGGCCGACGATGTGTGTGACCGCTGGCACCATGTTGGTCGCAGTGGTGGGCGATATGGATGGCAAAGTGGTGCGCGCCAACGGACAGCAACAGCCGCTGCATAGCTGGGAAAGTCTGTGGCTATTTGAGGGCGACACCATCAAGCTAGGCGTGATTGCCGGTGGCTGCGCCTACTTGGCGGTGCAAGGCGGTTTTGAGGTGCCCTCGGTGATGGACAGTCAGTCAACCTATGCACGCCTTGGGTTGGGGGGCTTTCAGGGCCGCGCCCTCATGGCGGCGGACGTGCTGACAACGCCACAACCATTGTCAGATCAGCGTCCGGGGCCGTTGAAAGCGCGAGGACCTTTTGTGCACTCAACCGATGTGGTGCGCATCATGTTGGGTCCACAAGATGACTATTTCCCGGCCACAGCCATCAGTCAGTTGACGCAGACCGTGTGGACGACGGCGCCTGAGCAAGACCGTATGGGCGTGCGTTTTCTAGGGCCTGCACTCCAACACCTGACGCCGCAACACGCGGATATTGTCTCGGATGGCGCCACGCCGGGAGTCATACAGGTGCCAGCCAGTGGACAGCCCATCGTGCTACTCGCCGATTGTCAAACGGTTGGCGGCTACCCGAAGATCGGGACCGTGATTGCCGCAGACCTACCTAAAATGGCGCATATGCCAGCGGGAACGTCCTGCCAATTTGCGGTGGTTGATGCGGCGCAGGCAAGACGCGCGTTACACGACTTAGACACCCGCGTTACCGAGTGGCTAGCCGGTCTCATGGCTTACGCACCCGTGGGTTTTTTGGATGAGCGGGCGCTGTACAGTGAGAATCTAGTCAGCGGCGTGTTGCGTGGGGACTAACACTTACCTATCGGAATAAAAAAATGGATAAACGGATCAATATCAATGCGGACATGGGCGAGAGTTTTGGCGCTTGGACCATGGGCAACGACGCGGCCTTGCTGCAAATAGTGCGCAGTGCCAACATTGCCTGCGGCTTTCATGCGGGCGACCCACAGCACATGAGTCAAACACTGACGCTGGCTGCTGCAGCCGGTGTCAGTGTGGGCGCGCACCCGTCGTTTGCCGACCTACAAGGCTTTGGACGTCGTCCCATGAAGTTGTCGAACAAAGAGCTTGCCGCGATCGTGGCCTATCAGCTCGGTGCCCTGCAGGCCTTGGCGTTGGCGAACGGCACCCGCGTCACGCATCTGAAGCCCCACGGCGCCATGAGCAACCTGTCGTGTAACGACATCGAAATGGCCACAGTGATTGCGCAGACGGTTGCGCGTGTGGATAAATCGTTGGTTCTACTGGCGCCGGCGTGCTCTTGCTTGGCGCAGGCGGGGCAGGCCGCAGGCCTGCGCGTGGCGCTGGAGGTGTTCGCAGACCGTGCGTATCAAGACGACGGCCAGCTTGTGCCGCGCAGCCAGCCACATGCCATGGTGCATGGTGCGAGCGAATCCACTCAGCATGTGTTGGCGATGTTGGAGGCGGGCGGCATTGTGACGTACACAGGCCAGGTCTTACCCACTGAGATACACAGTATTTGTGTACACGGTGACAATCCACACGCGATAGACAGCGCGATGGCGCTGCGCGATGCGCTCGTTGAAAAGGGCTATGCGGTTACGCCGTTGGACCAGTTGGTCTAAGGCCTCGATCACGCCCGCAGTCTGTCCAGCGTTAGACGCCGATCAGGCAAAGGTCTCGGCCTCGGCCAGCAGGGGCGCGTTGCCGTCTTTGGTTGCCAGTGTTGGCGTACCCACGTCCGGCCACGCAATGCCTAACGTCGGGTCGGACCAACGCACGCTTCGCTCGTGCTCGGGGTGCCAGTAGTCGGTGGTTTTATACAAAAATTCGGCCGTATCGCTGGTGACTATAAAGCCATGTGCAAACCCTGGTGGCACCCAAAGCTGACGCTTATTTTCTGCCGATAACGTGACCCCAACCCATTGGGCAAACGTGGGAGAGCTGCGGCGCAAATCGACGGCGACGTCAAAAACGGTGCCTGCTGTGACCCGAACGAGCTTGCCTTGAGGATGCGCGATTTGGTAGTGCAGGCCACGCAGCACGCCCCGACTAGACTTGCTGTGGTTGTCTTGCACAAAGGGCTGGTCAATACCAGTCGCCTCGGCAAAAGCGCGTTGATTAAAGCTCTCGAA
>JGI20157J14317_10003916_pt1 | contig 11698 bp, 11 predicted proteins | sample COG_07_FD_14317 | JGI IMG/M metagenome (IMG submission 14317)
CAGTTGGTTAGAGCGACTGGTTTACACCCAGTAGGTCACAGGTTCGAATCCTGTGCCGTCCACCACTTATCTATTCGAAATTCACTCCCATGCGCCACGTCATTTCCGTATTAGTCGAAAACAAATTCGGTGTTCTTGCCCGTATTGCTGGTCTCTTTAGCGGTCGTGGATTTAATATCGACACCTTAAATGTCGCCCCGACTCATTCGGATGGAAGGTCTCGTATTACCGCGACTCTTAACGGAGATGAAAAAGCACTAGATCAATGTATCAAGCAACTGGACAAACTGGTGGATGTTCTTGTGGTTGATAATTACCATGGTGACGAAGCTGTTGGTCGTGAACTTGTATTGCTAAAAGTTGAAGCTGATTCTGATACTCGCCCTCAAATCACACAGATTTGCGATGTTTTTAGGGGAAAAATCATTGATGTTTCACCGTCCAACTTAATTATCGAAGTTACAGGCAACGAAAATAAGATTAAGGCTTTCCTTAATTTACTCGAGTCCTTTGGTGTATCTGAACTTGCACGGACAGGTGTCGTTTCGCTACGCCGAGGATTGAGCGACAATTAACCCTCTTATCTGGAAATCAAATTAATCAAGTAACCCCCTAGCAAATGCCAGCGAAAGTATACACGCACAAAGAAGCGAAAATTACTCCCCTCAAAAAGAAAACGCTCGCCGTCATCGGGTACGGCTCACAAGGACATGCCCATGCCCTCAATCTAAAGGACAGTGGATTGAATGTCATCATTGGATTATACAAAGGAAGTAAATCCATCCGTGTTGCCAAACGTCATGGCTTTGAAGTGTTTCAAGTTGCTGAGGCTGTACAAAAGGCAGATGTCATTATGATAGGTGTGCCTGATATGAAGCAGGCTGAGGTCTACGAGTCCGAAATTAAACCTAACCTTTCCAAGGGTAAGACACTTCTATTCACTCACGGCTTTGCCGTTCATTTTGGTTTAATCAAACCTCCCCGCGGAGTCAGTGTGATCATGGTCGCCCCCAAAGGACCTGGTCATTTAGTACGCTCGCAATTTAAGGAAGGCAAGGGCGTACCCGCTCTAATTGCCGTACTCAAAGGTTCATCCAAAGATTCCAAGAAAGTTGCTCTTTCTTGGGCAGCTGGTGTTGGAGGTGCGAGAGCAGGCATTTTAGAAACTACCTTTAAGGAAGAAACTGAAACTGATTTATTTGGCGAACAAGCGGTTCTTTGTGGTGGGGCATCTGCCTTGGTTCAAGCCGGCTTTGAAACCTTAGTTGAAGCAGGTTATGCACCTGAAATGGCTTATTTCGAATGTTTGCACGAGTTAAAATTGATTGTTGATTTAATGATTGAATCGGGAATTGCCGGCATGAGGTTTTCGGTATCTGAAACCGCAAAGTATGGTGATATTACCCGCGGACCTCGGGTCATTAATGCAAATGTCAAGCGCTCGATGAAGACAATTCTCAAAGAAATTCAAAGCGGTAAATTTGCCAAAGATTGGATTAAGGAACACCAAGCAGGGTTGCCAAATTACAACAAGCTTTTGGAAGATGGTGAAAAGCATCCTATCGAAGTTACTGGTAGAAGCTTAAGAGCTGTTATGCCTTGGATACCTAAGAAAAACATCAAGGGTGCACAAGCATCCTATTCCTAATTCCAGCAAGTCATTCGTCGGGTTGAAGAAATATATCCGGCCGAGGGTATTGCGTTTGGCTCTCCTCAGCTGTAATCGGTGAGCAAACCTTTGGTATTGGCAACCCGCCGAAGTCCCTTGGCGTTGTGCCAAGCTAAACAGGTTGCGACTTGTCTATCCGAATCTCTCTCGCGGGAGGTTGAACTTTTACCAATGGTAACCACGGGAGACAAACAAACTGATTGGTCCTTGGAAAAATCCGGCGGGAAGGGCTTGTTTACAAAAGAGCTTGAACTTGCTTTGCTCGATGGCCGAGCCGATCTTGCAGTCCATAGTGCTAAGGATATGCCCACGGAAATGCCGCAAGGTTTGGAATTGGCTGCTTTTCTTAAGCGGGAAGATCCGAGCGATGTTTTGGTATTTAAAGAGGATTGTCCTGAGCCAAAATCCATAGCCTCGGGAAGTCCGAGAAGAAGAGCTCAGGGAACTCTTATGTTTCCAAAAGCGAAGTGGATGGAATTAGAGGGAATGTAGAAACGCGTCTGCAGAAAATTTCTCATGGTCGTGATGCAGATGCGAGTCTTCTGGCAGCGGCGGGATTGAATCGTTTGGGCATTCGTGAGTTCCCTGGTTTGTCCTTTAGAAGTTTAAAATTAGAAGAGATGGTTCCGGCTCCGGGTCAAGGAGCGATTGCTCTACAAACTCGTTCTGAAGATGCTCAGTATTTTAATCAAGTTAGCGATGAATTAACTGAAAGAGCGGTCAAAATTGAGAGAGCCGTATTGGTAGCTCTAGGCGGTGGTTGCCAAGTTGCATTGGGAGCTCATTACTCTGCAACGAGCGACCAACTTGCCTTTTTTCATGAGAATTGTGGGATCAAAAGTTTGAAGATTGCCGGAAGGGAAGAATCGGATTGGATGAAACAAGTCATAGAATGGACAAAAATCAACTAAGCGAAGGCATTGTTTACCTAGTGGGAGCAGGTCCTGGAGACCCCGGCTTACTTACATTACGGGCTCGTTCCCTAATCGAGGGATGTGATGTCTTGGTATATGATCATTTGGCAAATCGGAAACTTCACAACTGGGCATCGGCAGAATGTGAACGAATCGATGTGGGGAAAAGTCCGGGGCGTCACACCATGGAGCAATCTGAGATTGGGAAAATACTTGTGGCCAAGGCACAAAATGGATTGAAGGTTGTGCGTTTAAAGGGAGGAGATCCTTTTGTCTTTGGTCGATGTGCGGAGGAGATGCTTGCCTTGGATGAAGCCGATGTGTCTTATGAGGTAGTACCCGGTGTTACGGCTGCTTTGGCTTGTGCTGCATATGCGGGCATTCCTTTATCTCACCGGGATTTTGGTTCCTCCATTTCTTTTCTAACTGGTCATGAGGATGTGGCTAAGGAATCCTTGCGTGTTGATTTTGCAAAGTTTGCTGAAGTNGGGGGTACGCTTTGTATTTACATGGGGATGAGCAAGCTTGAAGAGATCGTAGAAAAATTGCTCGTTGGTGGATTATCCAAAGATCGGCCGGCCGCAGTGGTCTCCCAAGGCACCTTGCCTGGCCAAAGAAAAATCCTTGCTCCCCTCGGGGAACTTGTTGAGCAAGCTAGGGAGGGCGACCTAGGCGCTCCTGCTATTATATTTGTGGGGAATTCAATCGGCCTGGCTCGTTCTTCAACTTGGTTTGAACGGGCACCTTTATTTGGGCGTCGATTCGCACTTACGAGGGCGAGCGGTCAGAAAAGCAAAATGCGATCCCGACTGGAAGCACTCGGAGCAGAAGTGATTGATTTACCTTTAATCAAAATCGAACCAGCAGAGGATCGAAAGCTTGTCGCCGAGGTGTTTGCCGGTATTGCCACTTATGAATGGGTAGTTTTTACAAGTGCCAATGGGGCCAAGGCCTTTATGGAAATTTTCTTTCGTGCCTATTCAGATATTCGAAGTTTTGGACCCATGCGAATTGCCTGTGTCGGAGAATCTACAGCCGAGGTTTTACAAGCCTATCAACTTAATGTTGAACTTATTGCCCAGGATTCTACTGCTGAAGGATTGGCCAAAGAATTGATTGACACCGATAGTTTAGATAGTGCCAATGTATTGGTCATCACCGGTAATCGGAACCGGGAAATTTTGGTGGATGTTCTGGAGGGAGTTGGTCGGGCAATTGTCGATACCTTGCCTGTATACCAGACCGATTTTGCAGATGTTCTTGAAGCTGCTGATCTTGGTACATTTCTTAAAGACGGTGCAGACGCCATTATTTTCACCAGTTCTTCTACCGCTCTTTCCTATGTTGAACAATCGGATGACTTAATTTTTCAGGAAGGTGCTCGAAAGCCCATTCTTTGCAGCTTTGGACCGCAAACCTCGAAGACATTACAGGAAAACGATTTAAAGATAGATTTGGAAGCATCTCGTCCGAGCACCGATGGTTTGATTGATGCTTTAGTAGAGCATTTTTCTGCGTCTGGATGAGACCAAAAATAGTTAAGGTCTGCGGGATTACCCGATCTGAAGATATTCGGATATGTCAGGATGCCGGAACGGACGCCCTTGGCTTTATTTTTCACCCGGCATCTCCAAGGAACCTTTCTATCGAACAGTACGAACGGTTGATTGCCGAAATAAATTTTGAGAATACTTGTAAAGTCGCAGTCGCGGTAACCCCGGATATGTCCCGGGTTCGCCAATTTATGGAAGCCGGTTTTAATAAGTTTCAGTTCCATTTTCCCAGTGGGTTTTCTCTAGATAAGATTGCTGAATGGTCCGGATTGGTCGGGCCTGCCAACCTATGGCTTGCTCCACGCCTGAGTGCGGTCGATAAATTTTGCCTGGAATACTTAAGCTTTGCCCAGTCCATCCTTGTGGACGCTTATACAATTGATGCTTATGGAGGAACCGGGAAGCCAGCCGATTGGGAAAGATTTAAAAGCTTAAGGGTTGACCATCCCGGACATCAGTGGATTTTGGCCGGGGGACTTGGACCGGATACTTTGAAGGAAGCGATCCGCCTAGCCGAGCCAGATGGAATTGATTTGAACAGTGGTTTGGAGAGCAGTCCGGGAATTAAGGATGCAGCAAAAATAAAGGCTGTATTTAATCTGCTTTCCGAAAAAGCTTAACTCACATAGGTCCTATTTAAATTGCTTGGCGAGTTTGGCTAATTGTTTTGGGTCCATCCCATCAAGGTCGGGCAAGCCACCACCACCTCCACCACCAAAGGCATTCATTAATTGTTTCATCTTTCCGCCTTTCATTTTTCTCATCATTTTTTGCATCTGGGAAAATTGTTTAATTAATAAATTAACATCACGGATTTGAACACCCGCTCCATCGGCGATTCTTTTTCTCCGGGATCCGCCAATGATTCTTGGAAATCGCCGTTCTTGTTTGGTCATCGATAGAATAATGGCTTCGTGCCGACCGAGTGCTGCTTCTTCTTTGTCGCCTACTTGGACATTACCCATACCTGGAAGCATCTGTGCAATCGAACCCATAGATCCGAGTTTTTTCATTTGCCTCATTTGGGTAAGGAAATCCTCAAAGTCGAATTCGGCTTTGAGCATTTTCTCTGCCATGCGGGCAGATTCTTCTTCGTCGAAATGTTCCTGTGCTTTTTCAACCAAAGATACAACATCTCCCATTCCTAGAATCCGGGAGGCCAACCGGTCTGGATGAAAAGCTTCAAATTCATCAATTTTCTCGCCTGTCCCCATGAATTTGATTGGAGCCCCAGTGACCTTCTTCATCGAGAGTGCGGCACCTCCCCGGGCATCTCCATCTATTTTGGTCAAAATAATACCGCTCAATCCCAGGCGCTCGTGAAAAGTTTTGGCGACATTTACGGCTTCTTGTCCTAGGGCAGCGTCAGCAACTAAGAGAATTTCATGCGGATCAATTTCTTTTTTCAGACGATCCAATTCATCGACCAAATTATCGTCAATTTGCAAACGCCCAGCAGTATCAAAAATGACGAGGTCCGAACCATTGGATTTGGATTTTTCCCAGCCCGCTCGTGCAATGGCAGAAACATCCTTATTTTCCCTGTCTAGGTAACATGAAAAATTCTCTTGGTTGGCAAGAAACTCCAATTGATCGATGGCAGCAGGTCGGTAAACATCACAAGCAACCAACATTGGTGTCCTGCCATCCTTGGCGAGATGTTTGGCTAGTTTTGCTGAGGTGGTAGTTTTTCCCGCTCCATGCAAGCCAACCATAAGCACGCGCAAAGGACGATCAGTAAGCAGGGCAGAATTCCCCTCTCCGAGCAATTTTACCAATTCATCGTTGATAATTTTTACAACTTGTTGACCAGGTTCGACGGACTTTAAAACTTCCTGGCCTAAACAAGCACTCTTTACTTGATCCACAAATTCACGGGCTACCTTGAAGTGAACATCAGCTGATAGAAGTGCTTTGCGTACTTCTGTTAGGGCATCGGAAATATTATCCTCTGACAGTTTACTTTTTCCACCAAGGGTTTTGAGGACCCCACTTAATTTATCGGATAAGTTTTGAAACATATCAAAATACAATGTCATTGAGGGCTGGATGGGGAAAGCCAGAAATCTTCTGGGTGGCTTTACTCGTTGCCAAAAGCAGGATTTAAAGTAAGGTATATCTTTCTCTCCCAATACCTTTCAGCACCTATGAAGATTCTAGTAGCGGATCGCATCTCTCCACTCGGAGTAGAGTTTTTGCAAAAGCAAGATGGCTTTGAAGTTGTCGAGGCTTATGGCTTATCACCTGATGAGGTGGTTGAGCAAGCCCGCGAGGCTTATGCCATTATCGTTCGAAGTGATACCCGGGTAACCCGGGAAGTTATGGAAGCGGCTCCGATGCTCAAAGCAGTCGGTCGTGCAGGCGTAGGAGTCGACAATATTGATATCGATGCTGCTACCGAGCGGGGAGTAATCGTAATGAATACGCCAGGTGGGAATACCATTGCCACTGCAGAACTTACTTTTACCCATATGCTTTGCGGTACTCGGCCCGTTGTTCGTGGTGTCTCCGGCATGCGCGAAGGAAAATGGGAACGTAAACAACTTAAGGGTGCGGAGTTAAGAAATAAGACCTTATCTGTTCTTGGCCTTGGGCGAATCGGTGCAGAAGTGGCTAAGCGTGCCCGGGCATTTGAGATGACGGTAATTGCTTATGACCCTTACTTGACCGAGGAACGGGCCAAGGAATTGGAAATTGAAAAGGTCGACTTGGACGACGCCTTCGCTCGTGCAGATTACCTTACCGTACACATGCCAATGACGGCTCAGACCAAAGGAATTGTCGATGAGGCTGCTTTTGCCAAGATGAAGGACGGTGTTCGTGTATTTAATTGTGCCCGTGGAGGTATAATCAAGGAATCTGCTCTAGTTGAAGCCTTGAAAAGCGGAAAAGTTGCAGCTGCCGGACTAGATGTTTACGAGCAGGAACCCCTGCCTGAAGACCATGAATTTCGTAGCCTCGAAAATTTAAACCTTACTCCCCACTTGGGTGCTTCGACCGAGGAGGCCCAGGAAAGTGTAGGTGTAGAAATTGCTGAAGCTATTGCTGAGGTGTTACAGGGCGGCCGCATTCGTAATGCTATTAACATGCCCTCGCTCGACCCGAAGGATTTGCAAACCCTTAGTCCCTACTTGGAGCTTTGCATGCGCCTGGGTGCATTTGCCCGGCAAGCTGCTCAAGAAACTGTTCAGTCCTTACACATTACTTACTGGGGGGGGATGATTGATTTTGATACCATCCCCTTAACCCGTGCCGTGCAAAAAGGATGGCTCAAGGGAATTGCTGGGGATGAAGGCGTCAACGATGTCAATGCCCCATACAAAATAAAGGCGTTGGGCATAAAAGTGGAAACCACCAAGTCATCTTCCTCTGCGGATTACAATGAATTGATCGAGGTACGAACTATTGATTCCAATGGGAAGGAACAATCCGTTCGGGGTACGATTATTGGAAAGAATGCTGATCCGAGAATTGTCGAGGTGGACGGAGAGGCCATCGAGGCCCGCCCTGTGGATACCTTACTTGTGGTGAGAAACTTGGATAAGCCTGGGATTGTAGGTAAAGTTGGGTCGATACTTGGCCAGTTCGGAGTGAATATAGCCAACATGTCTCTCAGTCGATCAGAGGGGTCGGAGTCAGCACTAACTATTTTGGAATTAGACGAGGAGCCCGCACCTGAAGCTATAGAACAATTGGTCGCCGATGCGGATATCCAGGAAGCCCGGGTATCTCGCCAGAAATAGGCTCTCAGGAAATTCTTTTTTAAGTACCTAAAAGTATGCTAAGCGTAGAGACAATATCCGTTCTAATCATCGGTTATTTGATCGGATCGGTTCCATGGGCGGTGATTGTGGCCAAGCGCTCGGGTGTTGATATTTTTTCTGTTGGTAGTGGGAATCCTGGGGCTACCAATGTTTTGCGGACTCTTGGTAAACCTTCGGGTTATTTAGTTTTCTTCCTCGATTTCCTTAAGGGCGTATTGGCAGTTTGTTGGTTTCAAATACCTTTATTTTCTTTTTCGGGTGACTCTTCATTGGCTTTGTGGGGTTTGCCCGCAGCGGTGCTCGGTCATACCTATCCGTTGTTTACTAAGTTCCGTGGAGGTAAGGGAGTTGCCACTGCGATGGGCGGATTATTGGCCTTAATGCCTGCTTGTTTACTAATTGGATTATTTGTATGGGGTCTTACCTTTTATCTCACTCGATATGTGGCTGTTGCTTCTATTGCCTTTGGTTTAAGTTTACCGGTATGTGCAATTATAGGCATATCTGCTGATGAGTCTGCAGGCGGGGGCAAAACTTTTTTGGCCTTTATCGTGATGGGATGGATTGTCTGGAGGCACCGGGCCAATCTCGTTCGTTTGCGCCAAGGAACTGAAAATCGATTTGAGCGTAAAGATAAAACCAAACGACAACCATTTGGCAGATGAATATTCAAACACAGGATACCCCAAAAGTATTAAAAGTGGGCATATTGGGTTTTGGCACTGTTGGCCAGGGGACATGGAAACATTTATTGGAAAACGGTAAATTCTGGCCCAAAATATTGGGTTCACAATTGGTTCCCACACGGGCATCTGTACGCTCACTTGAAAAAGAACGCAGCGTAGAAATACCGTCCGACTGTTTGACCACTGATTCCGCTTCAATCGTAAATGATCCAGAAATCGATTTAATTTGTGAACTCATTGGTGGGGTTGAGGAAGCCAAGGAATTGACCATACAGGCATTTGCTCAAGGTAAATCTGTGATTACGGCAAATAAGGCTTTAATTTGCGAACACGGTGAGGAGCTTTTTCGCTTAGCTGAACAAGCTGGTGTAGGCTATGGCTTTGAGGCAAGTGTTGCAGGAGGTATTCCCATTATCAAAGTACTGCGTGAAAGTTTAGTCGCCAATGACTTTCCCCTTATCTATGGAATTCTGAACGGAACTTCTAATTACATTCTTACCCGGATGGAGAAAGAAGGCGCAAGCTTTGAAGAAGTACTGGGAGATGCCCGTGAACTCGGCTATGTGGAGGCTGACGAAGCTCTTGACCTGGATGGAGTGGACGCTGCCCACAAGGCGGTTATTCTTGCATACTTGGCTCATGGAATATGGGTCGATTTAAATGAGGTAACGGTTGAGGGAGTCCGGCGGATATCTAATGAAGACTTAGCAGCAGCTGAAAACCTCGGCTGTCGTATAAAATTGATCGGAGTAATCCGAAGGAATTTTGAGAATAATCATGTATCGGTAGCAGTTCACCCGGCATTAATTCCTGTTGAAGAGACCATTGCTCGTACGGATGGAGTGCACAACGGAATATGTCTGAATGGATCGGTGGTGGGCACAGTTGTCCTGACAGGCCGTGGGGCAGGGCAGGACCCTACTGCAAGCTCAGTAATTTCTGATTTGGTCGATGTGGTCAAAGGTATGCAAGGCCTTTCATCGATGCCCAAATTATTACATGTGTCCCCTGAAGAGTGTTCCCTGGCATCACCTCAGGAAATTGCGGGCAGATTTTATTTACGACTCTCGGTGGATGATCGTCCTGGGCAGTTGGCCAAAGTCGCAGAATGTCTTGCCGAGCGTGGTATCAGTTTAGCCACGGTCTCTCAAACCCCCCACGAGAATAATCAGCCAGCAAGCCTGATATTAACGACTCATCAAACCAACGAGCATTCCATTGCTCAAGCGTTGGATCAATTGGAGCAATTACCCGGGGTTATGGATAAGCCCGTACTCTTTCGAATGTTTGATCCTAAGGGAATTTTTTAAGATGAATGTGGTGGTACAGAAATACGGAGGTACTTCCGTGGCGGATGTTGACCGCATTAAAAAAGTAGCTCGTCGAGTTAAGTCAGCGGTTGATTCTGGCTATGGGGTACTGGTGGTCGTTTCGGCACGGGCCGGAGTCACAAATCAACTGATCGAAAGAGCCAAGGCTATTCAGAAAAATCCATCCGAGCGTGAACTTGATATGCTTATGACCTGCGGAGAGCAGGAGACGATCGCTCTACTTTGTATGGCTTTACATACAATCAAGGTCTCTGCAATTTCGAGAACCGGCTGGCAAGCGGGAATCCTGACCGAAGGTCTACACGCCAAATCGCGCATACGTGAAGTGACTGGCGGGGATTTGCGCAAGCAATTGCGTGCTGGAAATGTGGTGGTTGTTGCCGGCTTTCAGGGTGTGAATGAAAAAGGGGATGTTACTACTTTTGGTCGGGGAGGATCAGATCTTAGTGCGATTGCTCTGGCGGGTACTTTAAAAGCAAAGGGTTGTCAGATTTTTACAGATGTTGAGGGCGTATACACTGCAGATCCGCGCATCGTTCCTGATGCACGCAAAATTCCCGAAATTAGTTACGAAGAAATGCTCGAACTTGCAAGCAGTGGATCAAAAGTGATGCAGACACGAGCCGTGGAATTTGCCCAGAAACACAATATTCCATTTGAGGTTCGATCAAGTTTCTCAAAAAAATCCGGAACCATGGTAAAAAAGAAAGTAAAATCGTTAGAGGATATGCTCGTAAGCGGCGTAGCCACAGATAAAAATCAAGTGCGTATTAGCGTGACCGAACTGCCTGACCGCCCAGGTGCTGCCGCCGCCGTATTTAAGGTAATGGCTGAAGCAGGAGTGGTCGTGGATATGATCATTCAAAATGTTGGTCGCCAAGGACTGGCCAACCTTTCTTTTACTGTTCCTTCAGAAGATGCATTCCGGGCAGAAAAAGCACTTAAGGAACATTTTGCTGATGGCAACGGGGGGAAGCTCGGACGGAGTACCAATATTGTAAAGGTATCAGTGGTCGGCGTAGGTATGCGTTCTCACTCTGGAGTTGCAGCCACCTTTTTTGATGCTCTTGCTAATTCAGGAATTAATATGTTGATGATCAGTACTTCTGAAATCAAAATTTCAGTTGCAGTTGAACCGAAAAGCGGGGATGAAGCAACTCGAGTGGCTCATCAAGCCTTCGGGTTGGGCAAATAATCCAGTTTAGATCGAGCATGCGCTACCTCAGCACACGTGGAGGAGTCGAGCCGGTTAGCTTTAGTGAGGCGGTTGCCCAAGGGCTCGCTCCCGATGGAGGGTTATACTTGCCCGAAAATTTTCCGGACTTAGGAAGTGAATTGAATGATTGGGCAAGCTTGTCATATCCCGATTTATGTCATGCTTTCTTCAGGAAATTTGCCACCGACCTAGATGATGAAGATTTGCGAAAAGCAATCCATTCGGCCTACAAAAACTTTTCAGACCCAGGTATCGCTCCGCTTGTTCGTTTAAATGAAAGTTGGCAGGTCTTGGAACTGTTTCATGGTCCAACCCTTGCATTCAAGGACTTTGCTCTACAACTCCTCGGCAACCTTTATGAGTTACAGATTAAAAGGACAGGAAAAAAACTTTGTGTGCTTGGTGCAACTTCTGGAGATACTGGTGCGGCTGCCATATCTGGTTTGTTAGGGAAATCTGGGGTTAAGGTTTTTATCCTGTATCCTGATGGAAAGGTTTCACCCTTACAAGAGCGTCAAATGACCTGTACTGGAGCTGAAAATGTATTTCCTTTGGCAATCGAAGG